>Ga0209228_1000563_pt1 | contig 19309 bp, 17 predicted proteins | sample METZYME_3_150m_FD_187547 | JGI IMG/M metagenome (GOLD analysis project Ga0209228, IMG submission 187547) | Marine microbial communities from oxygen minimum zone in mesopelagic equatorial Pacific - METZYME_3_150m (SPAdes) (version 2) | ecosystem: Environmental > Aquatic > Marine > Oceanic...
ACCTAGTGAGTTAGTTTTAATTTGATTTTTAAATTCGTTTTCATACCAATGCACACCTGTATATGTAAATAAAGAATTCGGTACTAACCGCCACCCAATCTGTCGATCAGGAATAACGTCCAAATTTTCATAACCTGGTTTTAAAAATGTATAAACTTGCCCCACCACGGCAATAATTAATAAGAAAACAATCAAGGTCAGGGATTGAGCTAAAAGTAATTTAATAATATTTTTCATAGAGTTTCATCTAGAAGCTGGGAAAATTAAATTAGACAGATATCAAAGCGAAAAAATAAATAGCAACTAATTTAAAAGGAGTAACGTGCTGTTTTATACTTACATCGCTGATTTTTATGAACTTATCTATTTAGAGGAAAATAAACTCATTCTAATAACACTTTTGGGGGAGTTAGATTAATTAGCTTCAACTATTTTCTTTTTTACGATCTTCATCGTAAATAATTTTTTTTCAGCCTCACCTGTAGCTAAAATTGTAGTTCTTCCTGAAACTCCATGAAAGTCACGAATTTTAAATAATTCTTTTCTCACTTGAATACGATTTCTAGATCCTGAGAGAATCGTCTTTATAAGAATTTTCGTGGCATCGTACGCCTGAGCAGATAGTACAGTAGGTTCTTCATTAAATGTTTTTTTATAATCTCTTACAAAATTAACAACCTCAGGCCTTTTTGACTTCGCATAAAACCCATCAATAAAGTATCCTTTTCGCATGTGCTTGCCAGTCATTTCAGTCAATTTCGTAGAATTCCATCCACTAGAACCAAGCAGAGTTGCAGTTTCAATATTATAGAAAACCAATTGTGGAACAATAAGCCCTACTTTATCGTAAAATCCTGGTAAAAATATAGCATCGTAGCTCAATTCAAGTGATACCTTTAAGTTCTCTACTTCATTCCCTGACCAAAGACCCATCTCTGCGAAAGGCCTTGAAATTGGACCATCCTGTCCCAGTGGTTTTGACTCTAAATTATTTTTCACCTGATCCTTAACGAACTTTTTAAGTTGATCATCATCAATACCACCCATTTCTTGAATTTGTTTTTTAAAATCAGTTTGGGAGCGCTCATAAGGGATTACTGCAACTACTTCTTGCCCTAATGATTCCACTTCCTTTACAAAAGCATCTCTTAACTCAAAGCCAAATTTCTCAGAAGGATAAAGCACAACAAATCTGCGCAAACTCAAACTATTAACAGCATATTCAGCGATATATTTCCCTTGGAGTTCACGTGTCGCTACATTTCTAAAAATATACGGACTCTGCTTTGCAAGTCCAGAAGAAGAAGCAGTAGGTGTTATCATAGCCAAGTGGTATCTATCTGCAATGGGAGTAGCATCTCTTACGAAACCACTCAAAACAGGGCCCACAATTCCAATCATACTAGGATCAGTAGCAAGGTCTTCAACTGTATTTTCTATAGGGGCAGATGCTGAATCTTTAACGGTAACTTCTAATGATATTCCTTGATGAACTAAATTTAACTCGCTTGCTGCCAATTGGATCCCTTGAAGTACCTGTTGTCCACTCAAAGCCATTTTCCCGGTTAAAGGCAAAACTGCTCCAATGCGCAGCTTATTTTCTTTATTTTCTTCAATTTGCTTTAGCGTGGACTCAACAACAAAACGGCCAGAATTCTCTGGAAATAATCTTAAAAATTTAGAAATTTTTTCACGAAGTTGTTCTAAGTTCCGCTCATCACGATAAATCGAAATTAACCTTAATAAGATTTGATCTAAGGGGAACTCAGAAGAATACTTTTTTGATAGCCTGATCAACTGAGTCTTGTTTAGCTGATTTTCAATAATCGACTTAATCAACCTTTCAGCCTCTTTATTTAAAGCTTTTACTTCACTTTGAGAATAAATCACTCTAAGTTTCTCAATAGCGCTTTCGGAATCAAGACGTTTTTCATAAGATCTTCCAATATATATTTTAGCCTCCCATCGTTTTTTCGTATCTGGATGAGAAAGTTTTATTTTTTCAAATAAAGCCTCCGCTTCAGTATATTGCTGAAGTTCAAAAAGGCATTGAGCCAAGCTGAAATTCGTGTCATGAGACAATTCTAAACTTGGAGTTCGGCTCATAACCATCTTGAAATAACGCAAAGCCGTTGCAAAAGAATGATTTTTTTGATGAATAGTACCAAGTCGATATAATGCTGTGTTGCCTCGAGAAACACCTGGCTTTCCATTAAGAAAGTTTTGATAAAAAAGTTGCGCTTTATCAAAATCACCTGAGTGATATAAATATTCAGCTTCTAAGAAAGGATTAAGGAGAGGGGATCTTTTTGAATCAAATTCTTCTGCTACCACAGTAAACACAAAACAAAAAAACAAAGAAAAAAAACACATTCCACAGAAAAAATGGGTAGTTTTGTTTTTCATCACCAATGAAGAGTTAAATAAATCTATTTATTTTTATCCATTTTAGAATTATAGCTCTTAGAGTACATTTTTAACCGAAGAGCATTAAGCCGAATAAATCCATTTGCATCATCTTGGCGATAGCCATCTCCTTCTTCAAAGGTGACCACATCCTGATCATATAATGACTTGCTTGATTTTCTTCCTACAACAGTGCAGTTCCCTTTATAAAGTTTAAGCCGGGCCGTCCCAGTAACTGTTCTCTGAGACTCATCAATCGTCTTTTGAAGTAGAAATCTTTCAGGAGAATACCAAAAACCGTTATAAATCATCTTAGAATAAGAAGGAATTAAAGAGTCACGTAAAAACATTACCTCTCGGTCCATTGTAATTGATTCAACAGCACGATGAGCTACATGTAGAATTGTACCTCCGGGAGTTTCATAAACACCTCGCGATTTCATACCAACAAACCTATTTTCCACTATGTCGATCCGACCAATACCATTCTTACCTCCGAATTCATTTAATCTCGTAAGTAGGTTTGCTGGGCTCATTCGTTCTCCATTTACGGCAACTGGATTTCCTTCTTCATAATCGATCTCAACTATCGTTGCTTTATCTGGAGCATTTTCAGGAGAAACGCTTAGCAAAAACATATCATCATTAGGTGCAACCCAAGGGTCTTCAAGTTTTCCACCCTCATAGCTAATATGAAATAAGTTACGGTCCATGCTGTAAGGTTTGTCCTTACTAACTGGAATTGGTATACCGTGATCCTTGGCATAATCAATAAGTACACTTCTAGAAGTCAAGTCCCATTCCCTCCATGGTGCGATGATTTTAATATCCGGATTCAAATCCATATAAGCCAATTCAAATCGAACTTGATCATTACCTTTTCCTGTAGCACCATGAGAAACACCGTCAGCCCCACATTTTTTTGCTATACGGATTTGCTCCTTAGCGATTAACGGGCGAGCGATTGAAGTACCTAAAAGGTAATCTCCCTCGTAAAAAGCATTACCACGAAGCATAGGAAATACAAACTCGCTAACAAATTCTTCTTTAAGATCTTCAATGTAAACTTCACTTGCACCTGTTGCCAACGCTTTTTCACGCACAGGATCAAGCTCTTGTCCTTGACCAACGTCAGCAGCAAAGGCAATAATTTCGGCATCATATTTCTCTTTGAGCCACTTGATAATCACCGACGTATCCAACCCGCCAGAATATGCTAGTACTATTTTATTTACTTTCATCTGCAAACCTGTTCAATTTTAATTGGTGATAATATAAAATAAAACCATAAAAAGAATTTAAACTTAAAAAAGTAAGCCCACATTAATTCAAGCAATGTATACTTCAAATAAACCCAAACTGCGTCATACCTATTTAAGGAATTTATTCTTAGAAATGATTCTTTCCCCAACCTCGATCTTGTGATATGAAAAAATTTAATACCCAAAACTAATTACCCATCATAAAAAAGATCTAATTCTATCATCCAATGCAGCTTGATCTTTAGAAAAAGATTGGAGGGCAGATTGGGTCATAAGGTCGTCTAGAGCAACGTCCTTAGACCAATCATCCAGACGCGGTATTTTTCCTTGACCGAGTATTTTCTTAAGTTGCTCGGGCGAAAAAGGATAAAATAAGTCAATATTTTGCTCTCGGCAAAACAACTCCATCTCATTGCCGGACATGCTATCCAACCCGGGATTAGCAAGAAGATCGTTTACAAACTGAACGAAAATATCGGACACTTCCCATAAACTTTGAAATCGAAATCCCTGATAATGCTTGAAATCAATCCCTGGTTGAATATCCTTTCCGATATTACTATTTATCGAGCTTGCAGATTGCTTCATATCTAAAAACTCTTCCATAGCACCTGGGGGAATTGTCATTACATCTAGTCCGGCAAGATAAGCAACCTGCTCTCCGCTCCTTATGCTAGCTCCGATTAGCTTTGTACCGATCCCTAGATATTGTTTGCGAGCCTCAAGAAGGGCCTCTTGTGTCGCCAATGCTACTTTTTCACCGACCAACTCACCTCCGCCTACCAGGTTTTCAGTGACCACCTGATTAAGCCTCCCTAAAAACACATTTACAAAATCAGGATTTGATAGTCGAGCTGCAAGATAGTTTTGGCGAGCAGAAAAACCAAGAGTAAAATTAATCGGCATCCCCTCTTTGCGAAGGGTCCTGACAGATAGGTATCCTTCTGGAGTCAAAGGAATCTTGATAATAAAATATTCCGGACATATCCGGTAGTAGCGGCGAGCATAATCTATAGTCCGATCAAGATTTCTCGACATTGAAGGATGCAGTTCAATGCTCACTTTGGTTTTAAATGCTCGAACCAACCTAAGGGCAATACGACAATTAATAACAAAACCCACTTCTGTAACTCGCTCTTCTTCAGTCAAACCGGGAGCAACCTCACTCAGCCGAGAAATAGTTTGATGAATAACTTCATCCATCACCCCAGTTTGGACGACCTGATTTGCCAAAGTATTATTAGTGGTAAGTGCGGTGAACTCTGACTTCCAAATAGACTGTGCTTTCTCTAAATCACCAGTATCAACCCAAAGCTCCGTTCCAGTTTTTTTGAATTGAGCCATAGTTGGATCTGATTGAAATACAGGTTGATCATCCCCAAGCTCCACACAAGCAATTTCGTGAATAACACTATCAAGTTTGCTAGAGGCCGTAGTCATTTTATTTACCTTTCTTAATGTTGGGATTATTTAGCAAACCAAACATTTTCTTCTTATAAAGCTCAACACCAGGTTGATCAAAAGGGTTAATCCCGGACAAGTATCCTGTCATGGCTATCGCACGTTCAAAAAAATAAAATAGCTGACCCAGGTTATACGATGAACGTTCTTTAAGAGTTATAGCGAGATTAGGTACCCCACCTTCAAGGTGAGCGGACGCCGACCCTTTGTACGCTTTCTCGTTAATAAAATCCAGTGATTTCCCCTCAAGGTAACCAAGGCCATCTTGGCCTGAGTTAGATCTTTCAATTTCAATAACTTTTGATGACTTATCTATTAATAAAAATGTTTCAAATAGATTTCGATTCCCTTCCTGAATTAGTTGCCCAAGTGAATGCAAACCAGTTGTGTAATGGACGGATGCAGGAAAAATCCCTTTTCCTTTTTTTCCTTCGCTCTCCCCAGCAAGTTGTTTCCACCACTCCAAAACATATTCAAAAGAAGTATTAAATGCTGCCATCAACTCTATATATTTACCTTTTTGAAATAGTAAATGGCGGTAAACGGCATATAGATAAGCTTTATTCAACGCTAGGTCAGAGGATCTTGTTAGTTCTTTTTCTGCAAGCAAAGCGCCATCCATCAGTGCACGTATATCTATACCGGCTACAGAAATAGGTAATAATCCGGCTAAAGTAAGTACTGAAAAACGTCCTCCCACGTCGTCTGGAATATGAAAGCACCTATAGCCCTCTGCTTTGGCTAAATCATTAATTAAATTTTTTTGTGATCCAGTAGTTACAAAAGTTCGTCTACTGGCTCCTTTTTTACCATATTTTTTTTCCATAAAACTTCTTAACAACCGAAATGCTATAGAAGATTCGAGAGTAGTGCCTGACTTTGATACTAAGTTAATGCAAACCTCTCTATCTTCCAAACTCTGCAGAAGTTCTGCATGGTAGTCCGAGCATAGAGTATTCCCTGCAAACAAAATTTCAGTAGCCTTTCCCTCACTAGAAGATGACTTCAAAAAAGAGATTGCTGCACGGGTCCCAAGGTAGGAACCACCTATACCAATACAAACAAATGTATTACATTGTTCTCTTATTTCTCTTTGAGCCGAATAAATCGAATCAAATAAAGAAGGAGGAGTTAAGGAAGGTAAGTGTAACCATCCAAGGCTATCACTTCCTTGCCCTGTTTTATTCTCGAGGGCAACGTGAAGATGTTCAACTCTTTCCTGCATAGAATCAACCTCTCTGCCAAGAATAAAATTTTTCGCATTGTCATCATTAAAGTTAATATCAATCATTAAAAAATCAAGTATTCAAGTGGTTGAAAAAGGACTGGGATAAGTCAGCCCATATTAAAAAAATAATATTCTGTTATTTTTAAATTGTGAAGGAATTTTAATTTATCCTAGAAATTCGTTGTCATTAAAGAAATTGGGTAGTACCTAACTTATAGGTAAAGAAATAAGAAAATAAGTTTTAATTGTTTTTTGCTCAATTAACTGCCTAGCAAACCTTTGTGCATTCTCTTTGGAATCGAATCGACCAACCCGAATCTTATACCAACTTTCTCCAGATTTTTTTTTCGTCTTTACTTGATAAACATCCCGTACTCCTTTTTTTTTAAGCGCATTGATGAATCGACGAGATTGTTTCAATGAGGAAAAAGCGGCTACCTGAAAAGTATGAATTTCTAGTTTTTTGAGACCATTGGTTTGTTTCTCTTTAACAGTTACCGATTGATCCTCAACCCCAAAAAAAATTTCTTGTTTAGCTAGCCAACCACGATAAGTCAAACTTATAAACAAAACCAAAATTATAGTAAAAAACCACGTTCTAATAATGAGAAATTTACTTGCAAAAGTTCTAGCGAAACCTAAAAGTTTAATGGCTGTTTCCCTTAGAAGATCAAGGGGTGATGCAGAAAGTCCCATTCGAACCTTTAGTTTACGTAATAAGCGTAGATCATTTTCGTTAAGAACCTTCAATTTATGGATTTTTTTTGAAAGGCTAGCTTCTGCTGTGTTTTGTAATATCTCATTACGAAATTTATGATCAAAGCTCTCGAACACTGCCTCACACCTTCGATGAAGAGTCTCGTCAATCCCTAGCCAAGTTCCATCACAATAAGCACGAGCAATAACTCCAAAAGCCTGAGATGCTTCTGATGGCTCAAATGAATAGACTTCAAGATAAAAATTTACAGCAAATAAATCTGACCGATTAGTTTTCAAAAGAATAGGCAACACAAGGTTAATTATTTTTTTTGAATGCTCACTTTTACTTTTTAAGGAGGAAAGATAAATAGGTTCCGTTTGGCGTGAAAACACACCTTTTCTCAAAAACAAAGAAGCCAAGTTATTAACAATGCTATCATCACGATAGTTTCCAGCCTTAAGAATAACTAACAATAGTTCTATTTCTTCACCTGTCAGATCATCGTCTTCTTTAAATACTGAAAGTAATGGGGAGCGATAGGTTGAGTCTTCAGGTTTTATAAGAAAAGCTTTTAAATAAATTTTTTGAGCGCTACTATCTTTACGTCCAACAAACAATAAATAGTTTGCAAATTTTAAAATAACATTGTCGCGTAAACTCTTTCCCTTACTAGGTAAAAAGTATGCGGAATAAGTAAAATCTATAAGAGCCTGAAACCCATCAATTATCTCCACTGACTCCATAGAACCCGAAATATTTTTCAACTTATACATTGCATTATGGAATTTTTGTTCACCAACTAACCCATAAGCAAAAAACCCTAGAAACAGGCAGATAAAGAAAATTACCCCTTGGATAAAAGAATCTTCAAAAGAAGCATTTGGCAAGGCTACTTCATGAATAAAGTAAAGCGTCAAAAATCCAAACGTGAGCAAAAGAAATAAAGAAGCTCCTATTCGAATAAAAATATATTTAAGGGTTTGGTACATTGGTCAATTCAGATGTAGTAGATAGCCCCGAAGGATCTCGTTCTGCGATGCTAGGTTCCGCTGCCCTAGGTAAAATAACCGTCTCTTCCTTTAGCGCAACGTTCATTGTCTCCATGGATTGATTATCAGCAAGAGTTCCCGTATAAACATCAACTTTTTCAAATTTGATTCCTTCCGGAATTGGGAACTTAATCTGGTTTTTTCCTTTCAGAGCCTTGTCCATATAGAAAGCCCAAATAGGAGCAGCAGCACTAGCTCCGGTCAGACCTTTATTAGACTGATCTACCATAGGCTCATTATCATCATAACCGACCCAGACCGAAGTAGAAAAAGTTTTAGTAAAACCATTAAACCAAGAATCCTTGAAGTTGTTAGTTGTCCCTGTTTTTCCTCCCGCAGGATGTTTGAACCCCATCTGCCTAACAATCCTACCGGTCCCACTATCAATCACTCCCTGCATCATATTAAGTAACGGGTAAATTGATTTTGGTGAATAGTTCTGCACCCCGTGATAAAAATTTTCATACAACGGATTTCCCTTAAAGTCCTCAATGCGCTCAATAAAATAAGGCTCATTGAAAATACCAAGATTCGCAATCGTACTGTATGCTGAAGCCATCTCTAAAGGAGAAGTTCCTGAGGTTCCAAGTGCAAGCGAGAGATTATTTCCAAGAGGACTAGTGATACCAAACTGCCGCGCTGACTTTATGACCGACTCTGGGCTCACTTCCTGAATTAATTTTGCAGAAATAGAATTAAGTGATTTCATCAAAGCCTTTTTTAATATAATGTCACCTGCATAATTATCACTAAAGTTTTTAGGCTCCCAGGGCTCGGTTCCTGGAATTTCTATAATAATAGGTTCATCTTTAACTATGGAAGCAGGGTTGTAACCGTTTCGCTCCATGGCAGTTAAATAAACAAACGGTTTAAATGATGAACCAGGAAGGCGATTATTTGAAACGGCACGATTAAATTGACTATTAGAGTAATTTCGTCCCCCGAGCATAACCCGAACTGCCCCACTTTGATTTTCTATTGACACCATTCCTACCTGTATTTTTTTTTCCGGAAGCCCACGAGTCATCTTACCTTCCAATACCTCCAAATGAGACAAAGCTGACATGTGGGCAAATTCTTGAAGGCGAGTATTCAAAGTAGTAAAAACTTTCAACCCACCAAAGTGAACAAACTCCTGCCCATACTTACTTTCCAGTTTTGCAAGCACGTAATTAATAAAATATCGATTTGGATTATCATCTTCCCTTGCTCTAATTAATTCCAATGGGGATGACAACGCTTCACTTTTTTCTTCTGAAGAAATAAAATTTTCTTTAACCATTCGCATTAAAATATATTCAGCTCTACGCATAGAGCGTTGGTAATTCTTAAATGGATTAGTGCTATTTGGTGAGTTTGGCAATCCAGCCAAAACCGCTCCTTGAAGAACGGTTAGATCTTGTGCCCTTTTTCTGAAATAGGTTTGTGCTGCTTCTTCAACCCCATAAGCCCCATTCCCAAAATAAATCTGGTTACAATAGGCCTCAAGAATCTTTTGCTTTGAAAAAGTAGCTTCCAATTGAAAGGAAATTAAGAGTTCCTTGATTTTTCGCACCCAGTTCCTTTCAAAAGAGAAAAAAAGATTTTTTGAAAGCTGCTGAGTAATTGTACTACCTCCCTGCAAGATTTTTCGTTCACGAATATTCATATAAAGTGCTCTCATCAAAGCTCGATGATCTAATCCTTTATGCCGATAAAAGCTCGCATCTTCTGCTGCTATGATGGCATTTATAAAATTAGGAGAAATGTCTTCCAAAGGAACAGGGTAGCGTTGTCCTAAAACCTTCAATCTTTCCCCCTCAGCAGAGTAAATTTCTGTAGAAAGACTAAGGTTGATTTTTCTTAAGTCATCTGGCAATTGAGGCAAATCTCGACTTAACAGAAAATAAGATCCCAGACCGATAAAAACACCCAAAAGTGTCAAGACATAAAAGGCAAAAACTATTCTTTCTATCAAATACCGAATCAAGGTTTATCTCCAACTGGAGGAGCTGCTAATGCACTAAACTCTTCACCCCAAACGTCGAAGCCCGTTCTTTCAATTTGGGATAATAAATTATTTGCTATCTCTTGAGATACGGGAATTAGAAGAACTCCTGTATAGTAATCAGTATTGTATTCAATACCAAATTCGAAATCAGATAAGGTTTTTTTTGAAAACTCAAGCTCTCGAACGCCAATACGAGTAATGCTATAATCCTTCGCAAGAAACCATCTGGGATTCGGGAAAACAGCGTGCTGGGTTTTTGGGTCAAGCGTCCTTAAAAGAGGAAGAAATACGGCTGCAGAGTATACTCGATCCTGATCAAACCCAACCTTTTCTAGACTTCCCTGTTTAACAGTACGAGTAGACTGTACTTCTTTCAAGGCATCTGTTGCCACAAATACTTCGTGAACCGGAATATTGTGAGAATCAAGAAAACTGATAGTAAACCACTGCCCGAAACGCTTCAAGAGAACTCTCGTCCAATTATATTTTGAGTCAATAGAAATAAGTTCAAATGGAGAAATTATTCGAGCAGACCACTGCCCAGGAAAGTCATAATAAAGATCAAGAAACTTTTTACGAGACAACACTAATGGAAATGATGGTTCAGTATTTTCAAATAGAGCTTTCAGAGTAACAATAGCCTCGGCCGACTCTTGCCTTGAATCGAATAGTGATCGAACTGACTCAACTTTAGTTTGAGCGAGAATGGTTTGCCGGTCGTTATCCCAAACTCTTCCTAATTGAGGACGACTAGCATTTTGCCATTTAAGGTAGTTTCCTATCCCCCGTTCAAAAATTTTTCCATAAAACTCTAAAAAAAGAAGAACTAGCATGAGAAGAAAAAACACCGCACCCACCCACCACTGTCTTTGAATACCGGATATTTTCACTCAGTTCATCTCGAAGTTATAGGTTGGTTAAAAGGGGCACTTTGAAGTAATTTTTATTTTTTCTATTCTTAGAGATTTCTCAAACAATGCTAAAGTATCATTTAGTAATATTAGAAAAACTATGAAAAGACTGGATAAATGCTGACTGTAAGTCAGCATTCACTTTTCTGAAAAGAGTAAGGATTTTTTTTTCAGAGGAATCAATAGTTATCAATTCTAATCTCGTTGGTTTTTTAAAAGCTATCGATCCCTTACAAAAATCGACTAATCTTACTTCTGGGAAAGTGTTTACTTTAAAAATTTTTGTACATGGCAAAATATCGTGATTATTTAACTCCTTACTTAATATTTGGTCCAATGATATGCCCCCTAAGTGTGCCAACTTAATCAAAACTAAAACTGGAGTATCTCTTTTTCCAGCTTCATAACGAACATAGCTCCGAAACCCAATACTTAAAACTTTTGACATCATTAATTGACTACACCCCAATTCCTCGCGAATCAACCTCATGTTTTTGGCCAAAATAGACATAGGCATTCCTTAAGGATATTTTTGCCAATTGGGATTTCTTAAAAAACATTGAAAGTCAACTAGCTATTCCTAACAGTCACTGATAATAAGTATTGAATAGTCAAAAAAAGAACTACGGTTTATCTGCCAAGGAATCTTGCCGCTTCTCTTGAAAAATAGCTAAGTATCATTTGAGCTCCCGCTCTTTTAATACTTAAAAGAATTTCCATCATCACTTTTTCACCATCAATCCAGCTTTGGTTAGCAGCGGCTTTAACCATTGAATACTCTCCACTCACGTTATATGCAGCAACTGGAATATTGACCTCTCTACGCACTTGGTAAATAACATCTAAGTAAGAAAGGGCTGGCTTCACCATTATAATGTCTGCACCTTCCTCTACATCTTGAAAGACTTCTTTTAAGCCTTCAGATCCATTTGCAGGATCCATTTGGTATGAGCATCGGTCCCCAAATTGAGGAGATGAGTCTGCCGCTTCTCTAAATGGGCCATAAAATGCAGAAGCATATTTAGCTGCATAGGACATGATAATTGTTTCGTGATGACCCGTTTCGTCTAAAGTTGCACGAATGGCTTGAACCCGCCCATCCATCATATCCGAAGGAGCAACAATGTCAGCCCCAGCTTCTGCATGAGTTAAGGCCATTTTTGACAAAACTTCTAAAGTAGCATCATTTAGAACCTGACCATCATTAACTATTCCGCAATGGCCATGGTCTGTGTACTCATCTATACAAACGTCTGTGATGATAACTACTTCCGGAACAGCATTTTTAATTTCACGTATAGCGCGCTGAACAATCCCATCAGAATTATAGGCTTCAGAACCTAGATCATCTTTCTTATCTGGAATTCCAAAAAGGATCACCGCTGGAATACCTAATGCGTAGCTCTCCTTTACCTCAGAAACCAAGTTCTTAATTGAAAGGCGGAACACACCCGGCATAGAAGAAATTTCTTGCCTCTCATCTACCCCCTCACAGACAAAAAAAGGTTCAATTAAATCATCGGTAGATAAAGATGTCTCCCGGACCATTCTTAAAATGCCTTTACTTTGACGCAAACGCCTGTATCGATGGGTAGGAAATGCCATAAGAAGGAAAAAACTATTTAAAATAAATAAATATTTTGAGTTTTGCCTTGATGTATAGAACGACTTGATGTTTAGAGCGAATATCGAAATAAAAGTAAGGTTACCACAAGCCCGCTAAAGCGACAATAGGTCAATTCAAAACCTACAGAGTCCAAGATACCCGAAGGATTGGTGTTAAAATTTTGACAAATTTTAAAATATAAAAGTAAACCCCTAACGTATAAATGCAACTCAATAAAATGATTTAACCATTTATTTAGTTGCATTTATACGTTATCAAAAAAAAAATAAAATACGATTAAAGAAGAGTTTTTATCTGGCACAAGTCTTGCTATTTAATGTTTTAAATATAAATACACTTACAAAGATACAGTTTTGCGTCTTACGTATTCACTCCAAAGGAGAAATAAAGATATGGAAGCATTTGAAGGATTTGAAGATAAAGAATTTGATCTACTTAACGAAGCTATATTAAAGGCTATTGTTTCATCACCAGATGTGGAGAATGTTCTTCAGCATTTCAAATCTAAGGATCTGATCAATGAAATGGCTGTTGTAAACCTTATTCTAAGCTTAGAAGAGCTCTCTCGGCTCATGTTTCCAAAAACATCAACTATGTCGACACAAGACAATAAATATTCCAAAGAAAAAGAATCTATAAATAAGCAGAAATCAGAAAATCAAATGGTTGATAAGACGCAAAAGATAACTAAAAATAAGGCAAACAACCACTATCTTATCGATGGTAATTTATTAAGCAGAAACGAGATTCTCTTCGAGAAACATTATCAAGGAAAGTTTGACGAAAAACAGTGGCTAAAAAAGGTCAAAATAAAAACATAGCATCGTTTAAAAAATTACTTATTTTTGAAAATTTTCGAATCACAAGAAATATACTTTATTTGCTTGATTGGAACTACAAAAATTTCTTCTACAGTAGTCAACTCAAATAACTCCAAATCATCACTAAAGCCATGTTTTTCTGTATTTTCAAAAACAATCTCTTCATTATCAACAAAAACTACTTTTAATCGATACAACATAACCTCTCCTAACTCACTTGTATGGTTTTAAATGCATAGATTTAATTAGGCAAATCTATCGCTTCAAATTTTTCATGCAAGGGATTTCCCAAATAATCTTCGACATAGTTTTTAAGGTACCCTTTTTCGTATAACTTTTTATTAGAAAGACTAGAGTTCACCTTGTGCAAAACCTTAAAGTTGCAGCTTGGGAATCGAGACTTAAACTCATCAAAGGTCGTCCCAGATATATCCCTTTCCTCACCGGAAGATCCCTCCATAATAACCTTAGGGAGATAAACTTTTTTTTCGTTAGTCAACCTTTTACCAACGTCATCAAAAGTAAGTAATGTACTGCAATTAGAGTCTCCACCAAGTGTATCGTTAGGAACATATAAATAACGTGCTCGATTATTTCTAAGCAAACTCATAACCTTGTATACATTTCCAGCCATAGCGACTGTATCCTTTTTTTCTAATTCACAAGCATCAAAAGTTTTAATAATTTTATTTCTGTTTAAAAATGCTGTGATATCCGACTCCGTTTGAATCATTGTAGTATTGGGAAGATTGGTCTCGTAAATTTTTTTTGCCTCTCTAGGCAAAAACTTTTTACCTTGTCTCATTAACGTTGTAGTTTCTTGATTAATATATTTTAAAGGAGTAAGGCACCCCATCCAAAGCAAACAATTCTTATTCACCTTTGAGATTTTGACTGCATCGGCATACATAGTATCTGGGCCAAACGAATAAAAATTAGCTGAAGTAACCGCGGGACCATCAAGAATTTTTAAAACTTGATCAACTGTCGGGCCATGAGGCATCAAACGCTTCCTGTATGACCCTAATGTGATTACCGAAAGTTCAAAATTAATTCTCCCTGGATATTTCTCTGCTAAATGATTGATCTCGTTTGCAGGGGTATATCCCACGGTAAAAAGTGTGATATTTTTATCCGTAGTTTCAAGGAATTCATTTAACCAATCCATAGCACGCGGGTGCAAAAAAAGATCGGTCCACTCCATATACTCATTACCACCGACAACCCAGTGTTCAGTGCCCGTTGGATATAACTGTATTTCTTTGAGTATAAACTCCCAGTCCTCTTGAGTCGTTAGAGGAGTATCAAAGGTAGTCCTATAGCCTGTATCTTTTTCGTAACAGAAGGTACACTTCACCGGGCAGGTCTTTCCCAAACTAAGAGGAATTTTCCTGTCATTCATTTCGCGTCGGAACACCTCGTGTAACAATTCTTTATCCAAGAGAGTTCTCCTGAGAAAATATTAGAAAAAATAATTTCCTCACATGAAGTTCTTAGTTTTCCCAGTCATTAAAAACTTTTATTAGGTTTTCATCTACAGGGACTTCATCCTTTTGATCATCTGTTAATTCTTTAACTAATTGACTTACATGAACAGAAGCACACCCCATATATGCCATACTTTCCTGAGCCAGTTTATATGTACCCTCTTTTAATTTTTTCTCAAACTCACCCAAGTGGTTTTCATTAAAAGGCTTGACGCTTATAGCCTTTTTAAAAGACTCTATCGCTCCATAAAAATCTTTATTCTCGTGAAGGTCTATAGCATCCTTCAATATATCCTGCGCCTCTCTATATTCCTCTACTGTAATCGGTGTTCTATCCATAGCAGCTAAGTCTCAAAAAAAAATTAATGGAAAAAAGTGCTGAAAAGGTATTTTAATCTTGACTCACGAAAAAAACACTACTCTTAACTTAAGATCAAATTAATATTGCTATTTAGACGAATCAATTTACATTTATCACCTCTTTAGCACTGATTGTCAATACGCACAAATTAAAAGAAAGGAGGGTCTTTTTCTAAAATAATTCTTTTAAGTAATCGAGGAGGAAGGAAGTATGCTCATTTCAAAAGAACATAATAAAGCATCCCAAAAACTAAGAAGAGGTCTAGCCCCTAAAAAATGCAACTCGTCGAAAAAAATAACAATAGCTCAAAACAAGCCAGCAAATCTTCTTAATTACTAGAATATAAATAAGAATGAACTTACAATAAACGCTTAAACCTTATGAAGCTCTAAAAAAACCCCACCCCATTTGCTATGCTATGGGGTGGGCAAAGTTTTTTTCAAGGCTTATTTTTCGGGAGGCTTAGGACTCGCTTCCTCAGTACAATTGCCATGTGGGCAACTCTGCGTGTGACAACTCGATAAAAACATGGCTAACATCACTAAAACAATCATGCCGGCAATTCTTTTCATGCGAACTCTCCCCTAATTTTTAAAAATCTAAGCCCGATTCAACACAATTGGCTGGCTTCGGCTCTTTCTGGACACTGCGTTTTAACAATATTTTGAGAGTATTTCAATCACTTTTTTTAATTCTCTAGCATCAATTTTCTCACTTAATCAGCTTCCACTTACAAAGTCACCAATTCTGGTTGGAATTTTAGAGTTTTGTCTTTACAATTCAAGCGTTAAACCTATCTCAAATCCAAGTCATAAATCTTTGATGAGTAACGATTACAAATCCGATGTCGAAGGTCTTAAAAATAAGCTTAACTGCACCCATATAGGATCAAACATCATTTGTATGCTTGAAATAGACTCAACTAATAATTTGGCCAAAGAGTACGCAAAGAAAAATGCTCAAGAAGGCTTAGTGATAGTAGCCAACTCTCAAACTAAAGGCAGAGGGCGAATGGGAAAATTCTGGCACTCGCCTCCGAAAACAGGAATCTATTTATCAATATTATTGAAGCCGAATCTTAAACATGATCAACTTTCATTCATTACTCTGCTTGCTGGGGTCTCTGCCATCCTGACCATAAACGAATTTAGCCATCATCGCGCTAATTTAAAGTGGCCCAACGATATTCTAATTAATGATAAAAAAATATGCGGTCTATTATGTGAAATGATACAAAAACAAGAAAACTCCTTAGATGTTGTTATCGGTATCGGCTTAAACGTTAATCAGACAATAGAACAGCTTCCCGAGGATTTGAAAAAAACAGCCACCTCTCTCAAAATAACAAACGGATCACCAGTAAATCGACTGACCGTAATTCAATCCTTTCTGACAAACCTAGACCGCGAATACCATTCCTTTTTAAACAAAGGCGGGAACTCCGTGATTAAAAAGTGGTGCCTCAATACAAACCTATTTGGGAAAGTAATCTCTATCAAACATGGAACCAATATAATCCAAGGAACAGCTATACGGCTTGATGAATTAGGGCGGCTTGTCTTGCTTATGGATAACGGGCATGAAGAAGCATTTAACTCAGGGGAAATCATCCTAAACAAACATTAAATTTATCCACACCTATATAAAAATTCTATTCCAATTAAAGTTTAACCAATTTGTCTTAAATATCCTGATATTCTGACAAGCTTCTTTTATTCTTCTTTTAACTAATTACCTTATTCGTATATAGCATCTAATTCTGCGGATCTATTTAACTGGGACGGAAGTTGAAGTTGCTTCAAAATCTCTATAAAATATCGATATTGTTCAAAAATATCATTTAATTTGACAAAATTTTTAATAAATAAGCCGTGTCTAAAAGAGATTATTATAAAATTCTTGGTATTGCCAAAGATGCAAAGCCTAGTGAAATTAAAAAAAGCTACCGAGAGAGAGCTAAAATATTTCATCCAGACGCCAATAAAGGGAGCAAAAAATCAGAGAACCAATTTAAAGTTTTGTCTGAGGCTTATAGTGTTTTAAGTAATACTAAAAAAAGGCAGGAATACGATCGCAAACGCTCTCAAAAGGGGCCATCTAGAAGAAACTCGTCAAAAGGATGGAGTTCTTCAGAGTCTGATCGATGGGGATATGGATTTGGTAACCAAGGATCAAAAAGTCGAACCCAGCAAGAAGGTTCTTTCAATCAAACAACAGCAGAAGATCCTCAACCACACGACCCTAATGCACCTACCAGAGGATTTGACCTTCAATTCATGGTCGATGTAGATTTTGTTACTGTCGCTCTTGGAGGAACTATCTCCTACGATTACGAAAAATATGTCCGTTGTGAAAATTGTGAAGGTACAGGTAATATTGGAGAAAAAAAATGTGCCGAATGTGGGGGGAAACGCCAAATAGCAAAAAAAACTAGTTTGGATGTAAAAATCCCTCCTGGGGTTGCAGACCAGTATGTTCTCCGCCTTCAAGATAAAGGAGGAGAGGGAATTAACGCTGGCCCTCCTGGCGATTTATTCCTAAAAATTTGCACTAAACCTCATCCTGTATTCAAAAGAAAAAAAAATGACATCTACATGGAAGTTCAGATTCCTCCTGAACTTGCTGAAAGTGGAGGGTCACTTGATATTAAAACTCTAGATACCGTTAAAACTATAGAGGTTGAAGAATGTACCCTTACCGGAGAGGAACTTCGTATCCCTAAAAATGGAGCTGCAATCTTGTGGGGCAAAAAAAGGGGCGATTTAATAATCAAATTTTCAATAGTTAACGCCTAAAATCTAATGAAATCTATTTTCATAATTCTCTTTATTACTTTTGGCATTGTCGCGCTAATAAGCTTTATTTCAAGAAGCAAAAGTCGAGGGAAACATACCCTATACTTAGGTAAAAAAACAAAGGTAGTCAAAAAAAAGAAAAAAACTAATGTTCCAATACCTAAAGAAAAAATAATGGGACCCGAAAACCCATTATGGGTCAAGATGTATGCTGAAGAAATGGCCAAACGCAATACCGCTCAAACTACTGCAGTAATTAAAAAATGGTTGAAGGAAAAATAACCTGGGGAAGTTGACTTATTTTTTCTTTTGTGCCCACTCCTTGGCTCTTGCCTTAAAAATTGCTTTGTCCTCTTCTGATACAGGAGCTCTACTTACAGGGCGGGGAACTGAACCACCAGAAGACTTGGGTGCTGCAGATGTGGCAACTGCTTCAGAGGATTCTTTAACTGCGGGTTTACCTTCTTGAACAGCTGACTCAGTTGGAGCGGGTTTAGCTCCAATTACAGCTGATGCTTCACCTGGTTTACTTACAAGCCTCATTGATGACCACACGTCGCTCCCTGGATAGGGAGTGTCCAAACCTATTTTTAAGTCGTAGCGGATAATTTGCTCATCCGAACATTCACTTATCCAAGTATTAGCAACGCAACCCGCATCAAAAATCGGGTCAAGAGGGAACATTGTCCCATTTTTATCCTCGCAGTTTTTGGTCCCTGTTTTATCAACAAGGGTAGACGCTTCCTGCTTATTAGGAATCCTCCAGTTATCAATTCCAGCATGCTTTTCTTTATTGATCTGATCTACATAAGCCCTATGATCCTGCCATGTATAAAACTTGCGGGTATCTAGCCAAGCGTCCGTCTTTTTCCATATCAACTCAGTATTAGGATCAGTAACTGTTCCGTCACCATTATCGACAAAAGGCTTTAGCTCAGGAACTGGCTTTTTGGCAGGAGCTGGCTTTTTGGCAGGAGCCGGTTTTTTGGCAGGAGCATCTTCTTTTACAGCCATTGGTTCGGCTTCTTTATCCAACGCAGGCTCCACTTTTTCGGAAGGTTCTATATCAGCCATACTATAATTCCTTAAATTATCTTATATTTTCTTTCAAAGGTTTAGAAAGTTAGACTTAATACTGAGGATATTTCTTTAAAATCTCCCCCAAATCCTTTCTAGAATGAGTCAGTATATTTAACATATCTCCAAGCTCT
>Ga0209228_1000564_pt1 | contig 19303 bp, 16 predicted proteins | sample METZYME_3_150m_FD_187547 | JGI IMG/M metagenome (GOLD analysis project Ga0209228, IMG submission 187547) | Marine microbial communities from oxygen minimum zone in mesopelagic equatorial Pacific - METZYME_3_150m (SPAdes) (version 2) | ecosystem: Environmental > Aquatic > Marine > Oceanic...
GAGAACGCGACTGATGATCGGCACTCTCACCGTTAGCTATCTTGCGATTCGGCTTGTTTATTGGGAACGGGATTTTTGACGAACAGGAAACAGCCGATTGAGATTGCAAGTAGGCATATGGTTACAGCGAACATTATGTTGTATTCACCGGTTGAATCGAAAATCAACCCGGCTAGTATAGGTCCGATTAAAACAGGGATTGTTATACCTAGATTGGCCAGACCTGTGATGCTGCCGAACTGTTTCAGTCCAAACATATCGAAGATAACTAGTGGAGTTAGAGTACCCACGCCGCCCATTCCGAGCCCGAATACCACGATTGCGATCCAGGTAATGAAAGTACCGCTCGAAGCTAGCAGAATAGATAATCCGATTCCCTGAAGAATCATGATTACTATGAACGAGATTCGTGCTGTGATAGATTCACTCAAGCGACCGAAGATCAATTTGCTTGATGCCGCAAAGAAAGCAAGCATGATCATCATGCCTGCAGCGATCGCTCTACTGAACCCCACTTGTTCTAAGTGAGGTACCAACTGGCTTACCACACCGGTTCGCACGAATTGCTGCAGAGTCATTCCGATCACTAGGAGCCAAAAAGCTGAAGTTCGTACGGCATCTGACACGGTCAATCCGGCACTTGAGTTCTCTTCTAGGCTCTTTACATCTATCTGAGGAGCCCAACGTTTACCGCGTTCTTTTTTAACTTCATCTGCGTTATCACGAATCGTAAGAAGTATGATCAATGCCAGTCCAAGTAGCGCAATCCCTATCACCCCCCACGTCCAACGCCAACCAATTAGGCCTATCAATCCAGCAACAATGGGGACTGTAAGACCGCTGCCGATATTGTTTCCGGAGGTGACGAGACCCATCATTCTTCCACGTGTTTGCGGGAACCAAGTGAGTACCAGCCGACCAGCGGGCATCATAGTTGCCCCTGGTGTTCCTGCAAACATGATGATGCTGAAGAGATAGAACTGCCAGAGTTCGGTCATCATTAGGCGAAGTAAAAACGCAATGGCTACAAGCAGGACCGATCCTGTCATGGTCCACCGTGCACCGATTCTGTCCATCATGTTGCCTATGATCGGTGACAATAAACTTGCCACAACCCCCAAGCTCAACGACACGTTCACCTGTGTTCTCGACCACCCAAATTCATCTTCAAGCGGTTGTACGAAAAACCCGAAAGCGAACTGAACTGTACCAAGGGTCGCACCTATTGAAAGTGCCGAAACTCCAACGATAAACCAACCGCGATATATACCTCGGGTTTTTATTGCATTCGAACGTCCATCAGTCTTATCAGAAATCGGTCAACTCCGAGGTGGCTACGTATGAATACAGTTAGCGTGCAATGTATTTATTGACAATGGTTCGAGTCAATCGGAAGATGAGCGGGATGCTATGCCTCCCCCAGTAAGTTCGGCTCTAGTGAGCGTTAAATCAAAAGATCGATCCAAAGAAACATTCGATCCTGGGTGCTGATTTTGTAGTTTGTTATCAACCGTTAAAAGGTACTTTAGATGTAATCACAGCTTCTCCACATGGATCATGTCCTTCAGGGTGAGCTTCCTTAAGAACCGCGTTAAATTCATCCGTTGTTACATGACATAGAAGATATAGTCCTGATTCTTCAAGAAATTTCATAACTGGGTGATGGATATCTTTGCCATCAGGATTTTTAGCCAAGGTGAAAATATCTTCTCTGCTGTAATAGTTATCTTTTGGGGTGCTTCCAGAGGTGAATGATGTTTCCTTGATTCCTCTCACACGTAATTCTGTTGTGAGTTCCTCCCAATTTTGTATGGATAAATCTGAAATGTCGTACATAAGTGCATTTCTGATTGGAAACATTATTGCCATCACTTTATGGAAGGCTTTCTCGTCATCACTCATATTTTCGTGACTTGACGCTTTGAGACTGTCTCCCGCAGCGGCGGGTTTACCTGTGGGCGCTAGAGTTTTACCCGACGCATCGGTTGCTATCGCATTGTCGATATTGAAAAGGACATTGCCTTCGCTATTAATGATTTTGTCCGTTCCGGGTTTTAGTCCTTTTTGATGTGGCAACCCGGTAAATATGCAAAAGCCGTCAGGGTTGATATTGCAAGCATATTGATCGGCACCTGGTGGTCCGCCTGCACCTGGTGGTCCGCCTGCACCTGGTGGTCCGCCTGCACCTGGTGGTCCGCCCGTAGGAGCTTTCTCACTTACTTCACCATTCAAGCACCGACCGACATATGGATAACCGTTGGTGATTAGGTAGATGTACTTTCCGTCGATTGTAATACCGTTACAGCTATCGAGATCTCCTGAGCTTTCCCTATATGTCCAGTCAGATGTATATGTCCCATCAGGTGTTGTTCCGGCTACCTTTACTTTGCGACTGCCTCCAGGACCGCTTGCTGTGCAGTTCTCACCGGCACGAGGGGCAGTGATTAGGGCAAAACTTGACTTATATCTACCTGATTTTGAGTAATACATGAGGAACCCGTCTGCCGCGAATCCAACATGTACCAAGTCATCGTCTGACGCGTAAGCATCGACTAGAAGCTGGGATACACCGTGATAGTGGTATTCACCGCTTGGTTGAACATGTGCATTATTGAAGTCCATACCGAGGTTGAATACGTCTTGTAATCCTTCAACGCGAAATCTTTCCCCTGATTCACATGTAATCCTTTCAGCCGTTCCCGGTTCAAATTTGACACCATTTATCGCAACCCCTGTGATCCTGACATCAGTAGCAGAACCGACCCAAACCGGATTGGTGACATAGTTGTGGCTTACGTTCTGCGGCGAAATAGTGTTCGGGTTACCAGCATTAGGGAAGTATCCGGTTGCATGGTCCGGAAGTGCGTTGCTGATAATCATTCGAGTATCACCTTTAACGGTAACCGTTACCTGGGTACCGAATTCATCATTATTTAAGGAGTAGGAATTCAGGTAGTTGGGTGTCTTGTCTTTTCCCTCAATTAGGGCAGGAGCAAGTGTTTCGGTCGGCATTTTTTGTTGGTTGATGTCTTTGTGCGACTTGTTGGGATTGGGTACGATGATGGTAGCCGTGGGACTAACAGGCGTATCAATGTTTTGGGCCGTGGCATTTGGCTGTTTAGGTGGCGAACTTGTGTTCGATTTGCTTGCGGTTTCACATGCGACCAAACCGACCGCGAAAACCGAAACCAAACCGAGCAATAAAACTCTCATAAAACCTTCCAGAAACACAATCCCTGTATTGCGGACATAATTACAAAAAAACCATCAGTTGTTAAGAATTGTTGGGGCGGGCAACTTTTGTTTTGTAAGAGATCAAATTGAAATATGGGAACTGATTGCGCATGAATAATTCAGCATCCACCGGCACAGTTTTGACCACTTAATCCGATGTGGTTTTTATTGTGTCATCGTGATTATCTGTGGATTTTTCTCCCTCCCATCCTTCGGTTTTCAGTACCTCAGAGGCACGTTTGTTTCCCTGAATTTTATTCATGACAGCTTCATTGTGTCGTTCCCAATATGCCCTGTCTTCTGTCACGAATTTATGTGATTCCCTGTAATCATCAAGCAGCCCGTTTACTTCGGGTATGACATATCTCGCCACCATGTCCCAACTTCGACGAGTGTCTTCTCGATTGGCCCAATCATGGGCGAATCCTATGACACATCCAAAACCGCCGGTGATAGATACCATCTCGCGAATCTTTGCTACTAGGTCGTCAGGCGTACCGATTACGGCGACACTTTGCTCCGAGAATGCGGTCTCATCTACGGCTTCATCTGCTGTTTTGAAGATGGAGCCTTCTCCTCCGCGTAAAGTTTTAACCGTGTATTCGTTGTTGTGACGCATCAATCCGTCACCAGCCTGTTCCCTTGCTTTTTCTCGTGTTTCGGCAATGTGCCAACTCATTAAGATACGCCAGTTTTTGCGGTCGACTACATTGTTGTGTTTAAGGGCTGACTCTTCAGCGAAGCTCCATTGACGAGGCAGGGCTTGGAGTCCTGCAGTTGCGGTAGCTCCTATTGACAAAACTCCAGCTCCGTATTTACCTGCCAGTGTCATTCCCGATGGACTTTTAGTTGAAGCTACGGCAAATTCCATATTTTCCTGAAATGGTCTTAATTGTAATTTTGCGTCGCGGAGTTGGAACCATTCAGATTCGTAACTAAAACGTTCCTCTCCCTCGAATAGCCGTTTAATAATTCCCATCGCTTCATCTTGACGATCTCGTAGTTTCATTGGATCGATCGCTAACGTGTGGGCATCTGATGGCAATGCCCCCGGACCAGATCCGAATATCACGCGTCCTCGGGATTGGTAGTCAAGCTGCACCAGTCTTTGAGCGACCATGAATGGGTGGTGGTACGGTAATGAAATCACCCCGGTGCCGAGTTTGATTTGCTGAGTACGTTCCGCTACTCCTGCCAAAAACAGTTCCGGAGACCCAATCATCTCCCAGCCGCTTGAATGATGCTCACCACACCAAAATTCTTCATATCCTAATCGGTCGAGATGTACAGCCAAGTCCAAGTCGCTCTGTATTTGTAACGTCGGGCTTTCACCAATTGGGTGGTGTGGTGCGAGGAAGGCACCGAATCGTAAATGTGACATCTTTACCCTCGAAGTTTTGGTATTCCCAGATACTAAATCAAAACTCGGGCATGTCAGACACTACAACACACACATTTGAGGGTTGGTTTGTTTAGCAATGGGATTATCTGGTCAAAAGGCCCTGCCCATGTATAGCAGGGCAGGGCCTTTATGATTTTTCTGGTGGAGACGGGGGAGAGTCGAACTCCCCGTCCAGAAAGGTTTCCGTTTTGACTTCTACGAGTGTAGCCGTCGGTATTTATCTCATCGCCACGCCCACCCCATCGGCCTAGCAAGTGTGGCGACCAGTTAGTGGAGTCTTAGATGTTCGTCACTAACGACCCGAACAACGCAACCTAGCATTTCATCTCTCGATCCCAACCCGCTAGGTCGGGGTTGGGTCGAAAGTCGCAGCCCTTAGGCCGCGAGAGCGAATTCTCGTTCGCCGTTTATGTTTTTGCCGCTTTTTACGTGGTGCACGGCGCCACGACCCGCGATCTAGCGGTGATCTTCCTGTCGAAACCACGCGTCCCCAAATTACCAGTCCAATTCTATAACTGATTCATGGCTGAGGACTAAATTCTGGATTTCATGGCCCGATCAATCTCTCGTTTAGCATCGCGTTCCTTGATGGTATTACGACGGTCAACTTGTCGCTTACCTTTAGCGAGTCCGATCAAAAGCTTTGCCACTCGGTTTTTGATGTATACCTTTAATGGGACTATGGTTTGCCCGTCTCTATGAACTTGATCATCGAGGTAATTGAGTTGTTTCTTGCTGAGCAACAATTTACGGGATCGAGTCGGATCATGTTGGCCTTGTTCTCCGGCTGGTGCGTAAGCTGCTATATTGGCATTTTCCAGCCAAGCTTCTCCGCTCTTAATGTACACGTAGCCTTCAGCGATATTAATTCGTCCAGCACGCGCTGATTTTATTTCAGACCCGAGCAACACCATTCCCGCTTCAAATGTTTCTTTGATGAAGTAGTCATAACGTGCGCGGCGGTTGGTAGCGAGGGCACGTTGTTGTTCAGAATCTGGCATTCCTCAATCTTAACTAACTAGGCACCTTGAAATCTGTCTCAGATGATACTTGTTTCAGTGATGCTGGTTAAAGTCATGGTATTTCAGTATGCAAATTCTACTTGCAGACGTTAATTTACTAATTGGAAATCCAGCTGCTTGATAGCTGCCTCGATCTGAGGGTCACCACCTTCATTTGTTTGCGGGTTTGCCCCTAAGGCCTCCTCATCAAATTCGACTATAACGTCTGGTTCGACACCGACGTCCTCGATCAATCTGCCATTAGGAGTGAACCATCGTCCGATTGTCAGATAGACACCACCGCCATTGGAAAGACCTCTGAGCAAGTTCACACTGCCTTTACCAAATGTATTGGTGCCAATAACGACTGAACGTCCTTGATCTTGTAGGGCACCTGCCAGAACTTCGGATCCACTGGCGGAAAAATTATCTACGAGCGTCACCATCGGTATTTTCGGGAATTTTCCTCCTTTTTTAACTTTCCATTCGTCTTTCTTGCCCCTGGAGTCAACTTCGTAGGTAACTAATCCATCCGTAAGGAACTCCGAAGCAACGTCAACGGTCGCAGAGAGAAGTCCACCTGGGTTGCCGCGGAGATCTAGAATGATTCCTTCACTCCCGTTATCGATCAATTTCTGTACACCTTGTCTGAGTTCTCTTGATGTTTGTGCGGTGAACTGAGATATTCGTATTCGGCCGTAATTAGTGTCTGGAACGTCAATCACCATCACACTTGGATCATCGATGGTGTCTCTAATAATTGTTATGTCAACTGGATCGAGGCTTCCAACATGTTCTACTGTAAGCGTAACTGGCGTACCTTTTTCACCACGGATTTTATTTACTGCTTCGAGCACGCTCCAGCCTAGAGCATCCACGCCGTCAACGGCTAGGATCCTGTCGCCGGCGCGAATGCCGGCTCGCTCTGCTGGAGTATTTGGTAACGGCCTTGTAATGATGACGCCTCTGCGATCTGGAGAGGCTTCAACCTGGGCTCCGATACCTCCGAAATTTCCCTGAAATCCTTGTTGGTCGATTTTAAATGTTGAGGGAGAAATATAGGATGTGTATCGATCGTCTAGGGCCTCGAGCATTCCGACGACAGCAGCTTCAGCCAGTAGGTCCGGATCGATTTTCTCGGGTAATACATATTCTCTGCTAAGAATCGAATAGGCTTCCCAGACAATTTGCAGGCCGTCAGGGACCGCTGCAGGCTCATCAGCTATGGGTTGGGCCGTTGGAGTGGCCTGTGTGCCGTCTGAAAGGATCAGTGGTTTACCATCGGTTAAATCAGGATTGCCGTCATCAGGGTTGGTGCATGCCAAGGTAAACATGCAAAGTGCGGCTACCAGGATCATCAGCAAGTTAGCGAACCGTACTCTGTTTGGATTTTTCATTTTTTATTTAGGGTGAATGTTGAATTAGAGATCACGCGTTGAGTGCGATATCACGTTGATATCTTTTGGTTGAGGATACGCTCGAAGAAGCCGTTCTGATGCAACAATAGAAACGAAATTGTTTATATACGGTCCTAAGTGTTGCCGGGAAGTCCATTATGAAAAATTACTTCCAAATTGACATAACAAGGATAGTGCGACGTTAAGTCATACGAATATGATGTGCCCTATCGCGTTCGCATGGCGTGGTTTAGGCGTTATTAGCAATCAATTTGGTGGATGCCGTGGCATTTGGGATGTTCAACTCTGATTCGACAGCGTTACGTAGATCTTTTATGCCCCAGCCTTTCGTGGCGGATGTCGTGACGACACGATTAAACTGTCCGGTCTCTATGTGCTCAATAACATCGAGACCTAGGGGTTGGTACTCAGTTTCAACCATCAGATCTAATTTGTTCAGGACGAGAATTTTCGGTGTGTCCCCTATCCCCATTTCAGATAATTGCTTAGAAACTACCATGGCTTGTTCAGCTGCGTACGGACTTGACACGTCCGTTACTTGAATTAGCAGATCAGCTTCAAGAGCTTCCTCGAGTGTCGCTCGGAAAGCTGCGATAAGAATCGGGGGCAATTTGTGCACAAATCCTACTGTGTCACTGATTGTTGTCTCAATTCCAGATGGCATGTACATCCGACGGGTTGTTGTGTCGAGGGTTGAAAACAACTGATTTCGTTGGATCACTCCGGACGATGTGATCTTGTTGAACAGAGCGGATTTTCCTGCGTTGGTGTAGCCGACAAGTGAAATGATTTTGGATGTTCCGCTGGTTCGCAGTTGTCGTTGCTGATCTCGTTGTGATCGAATTTGAGAGAGTTCTGTTTTTACGCGTGATAATTTACGTCTAACCAACCTACGGTCGGTTTCAATCTGTGTTTCACCTGGCCCCCTAGTGCCGACACCGCCACCAAGTCGTTCAAGATGGGACCATTGTCCTGCCAGTCTTGGTAGTAGATATTCTGTTTGTGCTAATTCGATTTGCAGGCGGCCTTCACGTGATCTAGCTCGCTGAGCAAAAACGTCAAGAATTAAGGCTGTCCGATCGATCACTTTTGCAGACAACTTTTCTTCGAGGATACGTTGCTGGTTTGGTGATAATTCGTCGTCAAAGATGACGGTATCTATATCTTCTTGTTTTACAGCGTGTTTAAGTTCTTCTATTTTCCCTTTGCCAAGGTAAGTGGGCGAAGGTTTGTTCATTGACTGTGTGAATCGTATGACTGGGTTTGCGCCAGCAGCACGAGCTAGCTCTGATAACTCCGCTAGTGAATCTTCCAGTTGCCATATTTCCTCAGAAGTGCGTATGTTCACCCCTACCAAAATCGCCCGCTCTCGGTATGGCCCTGTCGAATATGTACGTTTTTTTGGCATATAGGACTTTTCAGTATCGCTACAATCTCACTGGATGGTTACTACCCTGCACCTCGGATCTGAGAAAGTCTACGGAGTCCTTCGTCTATTTGATCATCAGATATAGTGAGCGAAAGTCGAATATATCCTTCTCCACCTGGTCCGTACCCGTTGCCAGGGGTCACCACCACATTTGCTTCATCCAATAATTTTTGGGCAAATTCGGCGGACGTATATCCGTCTGGTATCGGAGTCCATATATACAGAGCGCCTTTTGGTGCTACAGCTGGAACCCCGATTCTATTAAGTACGGATACAACCTTGTCGCGACGTTTTCTATACACCTCATTATTCACTTCGAGCCATTTTTCTGGTAAATCCAGTGCGGCAATGCCCATTTCTTGGTTAGCCTGCGAGAGACCGGAATCGATATTTGATTTGACTCTCATAAGGGCGTTCACCATATCTGGGTTGCCCGTGGCCATACCAACGCGCCATCCGGTCATGTTGGCTGTTTTAGAGAGGGAATGAAACTCCATCGCAACGTCCATTGCGCCTTCAACTTGCAAAATGCTGGGGGCAACGTATCCGTCGTAGGTGACTTCGGTGTAGGCGGCATCGTGAAGTAGAGCTATATCGAACTCCTTGCAGTAATGTACAGCTTCTTCAAAGAAGCTCATTGGCGCGATTGCCCCTGTGGGATTGTTGGGATAGTTGATCCACAGTGTTTTCGCTTTTTTTGCTATTTCTGTTGGTATTGACGTGAAATCAACTAGGTATTTGTTTTGTTCGCTCAAAGTGGTGAAGTGCGTCTTGCCGCCAGCAAACATCGTTCCGATTTCATAAACAGGATAGGCTGGATCCGGGCTGATCGAAATATCGCCTGGATCGATGAAACATAGAGCGGTATGTGCTATTCCCTCTTTAGCTCCTATTAGGTTTATTACTTCCGTTTCGGGGTTCACATTTACTCCGAATCGGTCTTTGTAGAACTTCGCAACCCGGGTTCTGAATTCGGGGAGGCCTTCGCTTTCCGGGTATCTATGGTTTTCTGGTTTCTTTGATCCCTCGATCAGCGCGTTGAGCACAGGTGCGGGAGTTTGCATATCTGGATCGCCAATACCGAATGAAATTACATCAATGCCCTGTGCTTTTTTAGCAGCTATCGCGCGAGAAATATTCACGAATAGATAAGGGGGGAGATTTTCAACACGTTCAGCAAATTTCATTAAATCAGTTTCCGTATGTTTCTGGGTAGTTGTATTGTTTTGTGGCCAATTTCACCAATCGTAAACCGGAGGCCGGTCCAAGTGTGAGCGGTTGATTGTATCGCTCCTTGCGGCGCAACTAAATTAATCGGGCCATACTCCTGTGAACACTTCAACCGCTGGACCTTCTAAATACGCCTGACCGGTTTCATCCCATGAGATTTTAAGAATCCCGCCATCAACGATCACATCAACTGTGTTATTCACCAAACCATGGGCTCGGGCTGCTGATGCGGCAGCGGTAGAACCAGTACCCGAAGACATTGTTTCGCCGGCGCCACGCTCGAATATTCTGGCTCTAATCTGCGACCGAGTAATTACGTTAACGATCTCAAAATTGACCCTGTTTGGAAATAACGGATGATGTTCTACGTGAGGACCAATGTCGGTTAGTGGAAAATCCTCTACAGGATCTTCGGTTATGAAAACTGCATGTGGGTTTCCTACTGCCAGGCATGTGATTTTCATATCGCGACCTCCAGCGCTAATTGGAAAATCTTTTATGATCTCAAGGTCGCCAATTTGGGCTAGATTCACTGGTATTTCGTTCGGAATAAACGTAGGTTCACCCATTGCTACTTTGGCGGCAACCATTTTATCGCCTTGCATAGTTGGCCATACGATCCGCACACCACCGCCGGTTTCAACGGTCATGCCATTGTCGCCGGGTAAAGCAAATTTGCGGTCGATCACAAATTTTGCAAAAAGCCTGATACCGTTTCCGCTCATCTCGGCTTCGGAGCCATCCGGGTTGTAAACCCTCATGCGAATTTGTGCAATATCAGAATCTTGGACCAAAACAATTCCATCTGATCCAACGCCAAATGCGAGAACGCTCATTGCTTTTGAAAGCGCCCCCCAATCCCGATCGATGCCTCGACCATCTATTGCGATGTAATCGTTTCCAGCACCATGCAATTTTGTGAACTCAAGGGTCATGTTTTCTCCAGTTTTTCGGAGGGAAAGTGGTGTACCAACGTATTGATTCTATGGATGAATTGGTTAAACTGCGAATTTGATCAAAAATGAAATATTGACGTTGTATATAGATATAAACCATCTGCATGTACACGGTTTGTTACTTTAGCTCGCACCACTGAAAAACCGCTGAAATGATCGATTGTGTTTTTTGTTTCGGTTCACGCGTCATATCGAACCAGTTAATGCGCTTGTCGTTTTGTTTGAACCAGTTGTTTTGACGTCGTATCAAACGATTGGTCGCAACAGCTGTAAGGCGTATCGCCTCACTTAAGTCGGATTCGCCATTTAAGTGACCAATCATTTGCGGATAACCAATCGCACTAAGAGCGCGATCCTTAGTTGAATACCCCTGATTTAAAAGTGATTCGACCTCTTGTCTCCATCCATTTTTGTCCATTGAATCAAGTCGTTCCTCTATACGAGCGTGTAAATCTGCCCGGTCAATCATCAAACCAACAATATAGTGATCGAACGGTGAATGAGTTGACTTGCTTGGAGTATATGTGGGATTTACTGATCCTGATCGAATTCTTTCAATAGCACGAATTACTCGTCTGGGATTTCGTAGATCGATTGTTTTTGCCGTAGTTGGCGAAATTTCTAATAGTTGTTTAGCAAGAGGCTCGATACCATCTCGAGCAAATTTGTACTCTAGCTGGGAGCGCAATGATGGATTTGGTTGAATTGCTGGGACGTTCCATCCTTCGATGATTGCCCAAACGTATTGGCCAGATCCTCCTACCAAGATCGGTAGTTTCCCTCGATCCAGAATTTCGGTTATGGTTGATCGTGCCTTCTTGAGATATTCCGCGAGGTTGTACTGCTCGTTTGGGGCCAGGAAGTCGATAAGATGGTGCGGAATGCCCTTAATCTCGTCTTTCGTTGGTTTAGCGGTCGCTACGTCCATTCCGCGATAAAAAAGTCTCGAGTCTGTATTAATTACTTCTCCACCTAGTTCCAGTGCCAATTCAACTCCAACCGAAGTTTTTCCGGTGGCGGTTGTACCAACCACTGCGATGAGTTTCGGTTTGGATGAGTAATTCACTTGATTGGCCTGAATGTGGTAGCTGCGTTATTTCGAACTCGCTAACCTGATTAGGTTTGAAAACTCCTGCGCGTTTAAACTTGCCCCACCGACTAATGCCCCATCTATATCTGGTTGTTCAAGTAATTTGGCAACGTTTTTTGAATTTACGCTCCCTCCGTAAAGGACACGAACTGAATTGCCTAAATCAGGTGTCAAATGACAAATAACGTTACGGCAAACGGCCGTCATTTCTTGGGCTTGGTCTGCTGTAGCGGCTTCGCCTGTTCCGATTGCCCAAATCGGTTCATAAGCAATAATTAGTGAATTCCAGTTTGAAAATCCTTCAAGGCTAGCTTCGAGTTGCCTTGTGATGAAATTTACTGCTTTTCCGGATTTTCGAATGCTAAGGTCTTCACCGACACACAAGATGGGTGTTATTCCTGCTTTTGACGCGCTAATTGCTTTTTCTGCGACCTGCTCTGATGATTCATCGTTAAACATCCGTCTTTCTGAATGTCCTATGACGACGTGGCTAATCAAGCCTTGCAGCATCGCGGTAGATATTTCTCCTGTGAACGCTCCGTTTTCATTTGCGTTTACGTTTTGTGCTCCTAGTTGAATAGAGGATCCGTTCAACATTTTTGCAATGCTCGTTAACGAAACAAATGGCGGGCAAATGATTTTTTCAACGTTTGTTATGTTGTTGCTGAGATCGAGAATCTGTTTAACCAAGTTGATTCCCGACTCAACATCGGTGTTCATTTTCCAATTGCCAGCTATTACCGGTTTTCGATATTTCATTAGATATTCCTGAGATAATCTTAGCGTGGATGGCTTAACCGGTGGCATCAATCAATGCTGCTACGCCAGGGAGAGTTTTGCCTTCTAAAAACTCGAGTGAAGCTCCCCCACCTGTTGAGACATGCGTGATTTTGTCTCCAAGATTAAGTGATCCTATTATTTCTGCTGTAGATCCGCCCCCGACTACTGAGGTGGCCTTGTTATTGGCGGCGACAGCATTTGCAACTGCAATAGAGCCATTTGCGAATGCAGGCCATTCAAATACACCCATAGGGCCGTTCCATATGATTCTTTTTGCGAGTGAAATGACCTGAGCATACTTTTTAGAAGACCGCGGCCCGATATCTAAGATAAGCTCATCATTAGGTACGTTATTCGATTCCCATATAGATGCAGGTGAAGATTTACTAAATTCACTGGCGGTCAAGACATCTGACGGTAATATAACTTTTGCTCCGTTAGCATTTAGTACATCTTCAGCAGCTAGTAAGTCGGTCTCTGTTACAACCGTTGCCCCACCCGGATTGTTTTGTGCCACGTAAAAGGCTGCGACCATCCCTCCTCCGATGAGGATCGTGTCAACTTTTTTGGATAAGTGATGTAGTACTTGGATTTTGTCAGCGACCTTTGCCCCACCGATAATTGCAACTGTTGCGTCTGTTGAGCTCTCCAGAGATCGACCGAGCACCGTGATCTCACGTTCCATTAACAGTCCAGCGTAAGCTGGTATATGTTTAGCCACTCCAGTGGTAGAGGCATGGGCTCTGTGTGCAGCACCGAAAGCGTCGTTAACAAAAAGATCTGCCAAGGATGCCAGGTGTTTGGAGAAATTCTTGTCGTTTTCTTCCTCGCCGGGTTCAAATCGAAGGTTTTCCAGAAGTGCGAAGTCGCCCGCTCCAAGTTGAGAAACTATTTTGGCGGGTTGTGTTCCATTCGGGCCACCAGCATCGAGGACAGGCCTATTCAGGATTTCTGAAAGCCTTTTGCGTATTGGTTGCATCCTCATTTGCTCGACTACCTGTCCAGCTGGACGGCCAAAATGCGAGCAGATCACAACTTTTGCCCCTCCGTTGCTTAGGAGGCATAAGGTTGGTAACGCAGCTCGGATTCGAGAGTCATCAGAGATCACTTCACCGCGCTTTGGTACGTTGAAATCGACCCTCACTAACACCGTTTTACCGGCAAAATCAGTGTTCCTGATGGATCGTTTGTTCATAGTAGATGTGTTTTCTTTAGTGCGAGCCAACTATCAATTTGGCGCTTTTGATGAGCGAGTTTTTGTATTCATCTGAGAAGCTGGTTGATTCGATCTCACGAATCGCCTCATTGATCAAACTCTGGACAGTATTTTCGGCAAACGATCTGCTCTCGGTTTCCGAGAGGATTGATGTTACTTCGTCTATATCATCTGGCCCTAGAACACGTTTCATGAAAATTTCTCCCAAACGACGACGGGTAGTAGGAGTGCCATTTTCGATTGCATGAGCTGCAGCGAGTGACTTTTTTTTCGATTGCAGCCTTCCGCGTTGGACTTCGTCTCGTTCGGTGTCTGGCTCCGGCCAAAGTGCTCTCAGATCAGTGTTTAGATTTCGCGCAGTACCGATTGCTGTGCCAAATCTAGTCAGTGAATCGAGTAGGTCTTCTGAGGCCGCTGCCGCTATTCCTCCGAGCTTTGCAGCGCAACCGAGCACCGCACCTCGCTTACGTGCCACCATCAACACATCTTCTATATTTACGGCGGCTCGTTCTTGAAAGGAAATATCAAGATACTCCCCTTCGCAAACTTCTAAAGTTGCATTGTCAAGCGTCTCCAGTGCCATGGAAATTAAACGCGGATTCGCCGAAAGGCCGCTGGATTTTCTCTGCTCGAATATGGATATTCGAGCCATTGCATGGATACCATCACCGGCATTAATGGCCTGTGCTGGACCCCAAGACCACCAGATGCTGGCTCGGTTGTTTCTTTCCGTATTCGCATTTTGAACGTCTTCATGAACCAGGATAAAGTTGTGCAAGAGTTCTACTGAGACTGCATATGGCATGGTTGTCTGGTTCTCGCCCCCGGCAGCTTTTGACGTGGCGAGAACGATGTGTCCATGGGATCTGTCCTGATTCGTAACTGGTTCGGGCTCACCGTTCTGATCCACCCAGCCCAAGTGATAGGCCATCATCTTGTAGAGCGGCAATTCTCTTGAATCGACGAATTTCATTAATGCAGACTCAAATTCGTCTGCATCACTAGGTGTAAGTCCTGGCAATATTCCCGTAACTGGCAATAAAAGTCTCCTGCTGAAGATAAATTATTGGCTGGCCAGATTACCGACCACGCCAATTACAATGTTTTTGCCAATAGTATTCTTAATAGATTCAATACTGATTGCGCCTAGCCTCAAAATTGATAATTTACCGTTGGCATAAGAAATGACGGTACTCGGGGCTGTATTTGATCCGCAAGGTGATTCGATACAGAAGTCGATTTTTTCACCGAATTGCTGATCTACATCGCTGGCATTGGCCATAGGCGGTTGGCTAGTCACGTTGCAGCTGGTTCCCGTTATCGGAGTTCCAGAGAGCCTGATCAATTGGCGTGCGAGACTATGGTCTGGAATCCTGAGACCAACGGTCCCTGTTCTCGCTGTTACTGACTCGGGCACCCGCTCCAATGCTGGAACTACGATTGTAAGCGCCCCAGGCCAGAATCTTGATGCGAGATCCATAACTATTTGAGGAAACGTTGTTGCTAATTCAGTGACCATATCTAAGTCACTTATAAGCAATGGGACTGGCGTTCCAGGGTTTCTTCCTTTTACTTCAAAGACGTGTTGCACTGCTCTATCATTCATGCCATCGGCTCCGAGGGCGAAATACGTATCTGTTGGAAATGACACCAAGCTTCCCTGTTTTATTGCTGCAGCTGCGATATTGAGGTTGGAACTGTCTGGTGATAAAAGCATCAAATAATATTAGCGGCTGGAAATGACTTGGTTGGTATTAAAGCAATCAATAAAAACATTCATATTTTCCGTGACTCAGTCGTCGGGGACAGGTAAATTTAGGCAAGAGACATAATTCATGCTGCCATAAGCTTTAATATGCCAAATATTTCGATGTGTCGAATGTGCCAAGCGACCGTAAGAGAATTGTAAAAACTACCGGGGACCAGATGACAGAACAACCAATCAACAGCGGATCTCGGAGAGTTTCCACATCAGATGATATCGAAGTTGGAACTTATCTTGAAATTGCTCAGGCTGATCGAACGACTGGCAGCACCCCTCCTGTCGATGACAGGATGCAAACAATAGTCATTATGGATTTTGGTTCTCAGTACTCACGTTTGATAGCCCGCCGGATACGCGAACTTAATACCTATTGCGAAATACTCCCCCACGATGCTGGCAGCGAAATACTCGACACGCAAGATGTTATAGGGATAATCCTTTCAGGCGGTCCCAACAGTGTCTACGAATCAGGAGCCCCGATGGCACCCTCTTGGGTTTATGAGGCGGGTGTTCCATTGCTGGGTATCTGTTACGGCATGCAGCTGATAGCTCACCAACTCGGTGGGACTGTCGAACCCGGTACACAGCGTGAATATGGACACGCGGTGATTCACAAGGACGGGCAGGACAATGTCCTGTTTGAGGGCTTAGATACGGAGGTGCCTGTGTGGATGAGTCATGGTGACCGTATTGAAGAGTTGCCTCCAGGTTTTCGGGCTATGGCCTATTCCGAGAATTCTCCTATTGCCGTTATGGGTGATGACCGTGGAACATGTTTTGGAATTCAGTTTCATCCGGAAGTCGCTCATACTCCACAAGGTGTCGAGATTCTCCGTAATTTCATCTCTGGTGTTTGCAAGGGCTCAGGTGATTGGACACCTGAGAATTTTGTATCAGATGCGATTGAGCGTATAAAAGAACGCGTTGGAGAAGGGAAGGTGATATGTGCTCTATCAGGCGGCGTTGATTCGACCGTTGTCGCTGCACTTATCCACAAAGCTATTGGTGACCGACTGACATGCATTTTTGTGGATAACGGCCTCATGCGGAAAGGCGAAGCTGACCGAGTTCAAAATGTGTTTGCTAGTCAACTGGGCGTGAATCTTGTGTTCGTTGACGGAACGGAACGATTCCTTAATGCTTTAAAGGGGATCACTGATCCAGAGATAAAACGGAAAACAATTGGGCAAGAGTTTATTGAGATTTTTGAAGAAGTGGCTGTGGATATAGGGGAAGTTGACTATCTCGCTCAGGGAACCCTGTATCCGGATGTTATCGAGAGTGTAAGCGCCGACTCTAACGCCTCGCATAAAATCAAAACCCACCATAATGTCGGTGGTTTACCGGAGCACATGAATTTGAAATTGGTTGAGCCGCTTCGATATTTGTTCAAGGATGAAGTGCGGCAGGCTGGTATCGAATTGGGCCTAAGCTCTCAGAGCGTTAATCGTCAGCCTTTCCCGGGCCCGGGTCTTGCGATTCGGATTATGGGGGATGTCAATTATGAAAAGCTTGAAATTCTTCGTAACGTTGACTGGATTGTTATCGACGAAATCAAAGCCGATGGACTGTACGACAAGTTATGGCAATCTTTTGCGGTTCTTACGAACACACAGACGGTCGGTGTGATGGGCGATCAGCGAACGTATCAGTACGTAGTGGCAATTCGTGCCGTAACTAGTGCAGATGCCATGACAGCCGATTGGGCTCGACTTCCATACGAAACCCTTGGGAGAATATCGAGTCGGATCGTCAATGAAGTTGAAGAGGTTAATCGAGTTGTTTTGGATATCACGAGCAAGCCTCCTGGGACCATCGAATGGGAATAGTCAAACATAGAATAGTGCGTGAATCAACTTGAACTTATCAGACTTATCAGTAAGGATTAGGGATTAATTGAGGGTCCTTCTAATCGGTTCTGGGGGGCGCGAGCATGCGATGGCGTGGAAGCTCGTACAGAGCCCAAAAATTACTAAGCTGATCATAGCTCCCGGCAATGCTGGGACTGCTGAATTAGGCGAAAACGTAGCTGTGAAGGCGGATGATCTGGATGGCCTTATATCAATTGCGAAAACTCGCTCGATTGACCTTACGATTGTTGGTCCCGAACAGCCTCTTATCGATGGTATTGCAGAGCTTTTCCAAAGGCATGGATTGAAGATATTTGGTCCTTCAAAAAACGCGTCGCGAATAGAGGGATCCAAGATTTGGTCCAATGATTTGATGTCCAAATATGGGATCCCTACTGCTGATTCAGTGGCGTTTTCTGATTCAACTAAAGCTATCGATTACGCTCTGACGCTGCCAGAAGGTTCCCTTGTCGTCAAGGCGGATGGGCCAGCCGCTGGTAAAGGAGTTATTCTTCCAGATACTTACAAGGAACTAGAGATCGCTGTGGTGGGTATGCTTGATGGTGCTTCGTTTGGAAAATCCTCTGCAAGCTTACTTCTTGCTGAACGTATGTCTGGACCGGAAGTAAGTGTGTTTGCTTTTTTGGATGGAGAGACAGTCTCCCCAGAAATTGCCGCATGTGATTATAAGAGGATCGGTGAAGGCGATACTGGCCTGAACACTGGTGGCGTTGGCGCTTATGCCCCTCCAGAATTTTGGACGAGCCAACTTGCAGCTCGGGTAAGGACGGAAATTCTCGAGCCCACGGCACGGGCGTTGGCAGCGGAAAACAGTGCGTATTCTGGGATTTTGTATGCGGGGCTTATGATCACGAGTACTGGGCCAAGAGTTATCGAATTTAATTGCCGGTTGGGGGATCCAGAGTGTCAAGTTTTAATGCCGAAACTTAAAAGTGACTTTTTGGAAATTTGTATGGCAGTTGTAGAAGGACGTCTTGCTCACCAAAAGGTCATTTGGTCTGACCTAGCTTGTACCTTCGTTGTGATGACATCGGACGGTTACCCAGGGAATTATGAAATTGGAGCAGAAATCACTGGTATTACCCAAGCATCAGAGCATGGACTTGTGTTTCATGCTGGAACAAGTAAGCAAAGTGATGGATCATTGATTACTGATGGCGGTCGTGTTCTTGGAGTAGTTGGCTCTGGCGAAACGATAAGAGATTCGCTAGCTGCGGCCTACGCTGGAGTAGGAAAAATTGCCTTTAAAGGAGCGCGTTATAGACGGGATATTGGTGAAAGGGCTGTTTAGAACTGATGTCGGTAAATATTCACGTTGTTTTTGATTTTGATGGCACCCTTGCAACTACCTTCGTAGGTGGGGAAATGTTCCGTTGTTGTACATCACCAAACCGTGTGGCTGAGTTAAGTGGGCACTTTTCGGCTGGGGAAATCTCTTTACGCCAATATCAAGAATCTGTATTCGATATGGTCGATGAAACTACGTTTGAAATGTCTAAGCGGGCTGCGTTACATGGTTGCATTAGGAAGTGTGCAACTGAGGTATGCGAGCTGGTTTGGGATTCTGGGGGTGTCGTGTCCGTTGCATCTGCCGGGCTCAATTTTTATATAGAACCAGTGTTGGAAAAGGCAGGACTCGATCGTATCGAATTGCATAGTGGGAAAGTTTTATCTGAGCCTGGCGAGAGGCCCCCATTTAGATACGATTATCCTTCTTACGTGAAATCTTGTAGAGGCGATTGGGTTACGTGTAAATGTGAAGTGATTAATCGTCTGAAGAGTAATCATGGCGGAAGTGAAGTGATATTTGTAGGTGATGGTTTGCTTGGGGACGCATGTGCTGCTGCCAACGCAGCCGATACCGTGTTCGCGACCGGCAAACTGTTGAGATACTGTAAAGAGAACAAAATA
>Ga0209228_1000567_pt1 | contig 19294 bp, 16 predicted proteins | sample METZYME_3_150m_FD_187547 | JGI IMG/M metagenome (GOLD analysis project Ga0209228, IMG submission 187547) | Marine microbial communities from oxygen minimum zone in mesopelagic equatorial Pacific - METZYME_3_150m (SPAdes) (version 2) | ecosystem: Environmental > Aquatic > Marine > Oceanic...
AGCCGCTCCTGTCGTAACTCACTACCGGTAGACCCGTGGTGCTGTGAATGCGATCTGGCAAGTCTCGCCACTGGGTTATAGATCCGAGGCCTTCATGCAGCATCACCACAGTCGGACCATTTGTGATGCTGCCAATGATCTTCACCGCTAGAGGCGATCCTGCAACATCGATGAGTTCAGTCACAGGACTTGTGTCGCTGATTTGTTAACCAGTGCCTGTTTCGCGGGTACCGTGCCGTTGATGGTGTTCACCCCGATCATTGGAACTCTGGTTTATCTCCTAGATCGCAATACTAAGAGTGTTCTACTTATTAAACGCGATGCCCGACCTTCTGATGACCACTACGGAAAGTTCAATGGTCTCGGCGGAAAACTCGAAATCGACGAATCTGTCGTAGCGGGTGCGCGCCGGGAAATAGAGGAAGAGGCCGGCGTGACGCTCACCTCGCTGCTCTTGAGAGGAACAGTGAGTTGGTCAAATTTTGGGCCGAATCGTGAAGAGTGGCTGGGGTTCATCTTTCTCGCTGATGCATGGGACGGCGACGTCTTGTCCTCAAATGAAGAGGGTTCTCTTGTTTGGGTCGAGTTGGACCGTCTTCTCAAAGCCTGCGATACCGATCCCGCTGTGCGGGCTTCTGCCGACCTACCAATGTGGGAGGGAGATCGTCACTTCGTGCCATTGGTTTTCGATGATGATCCACAACAATTTCATGGAGCGATGCCCTACGACAATGACATGCCCATCAGTTGGTGTTTCGAGCGGATGTAGCGCTCAGAGCCGCACATACTCGTAATCGACGGGTCGGGTATTGATTCCAGCAACTGGAGGAGCAATCCAGTCGGCCATATGACCGGGCTCGTAGACGGGTCGCATCAGGGAGGTCACATATTCTCGATCGGCTTCAGTAGGGAGAAGACGGGGTAGCAGTTCTGTCCACTTCGCTTCGTTGACAATCTCACCCTGGGGAGTGACGAACTGGCCCCGGTGAATACCTACTTGGCGGTGAAAGGCTTCGTGGGGTAACCGGAGCTGTTGGTCGATGTCGTATTCATCCAATATGCGGTTCCAGCGACGCATCCCCTTGGCACAGTCATCGATATAGGAACGTCGAAGTTGTTCATTGACGACGGTGATGGCGGGCCGTGAGCGCTCCAACCAGCGACCGTCAACAATTTCAGAAATCGACTCCTCATGATCCATGAGGACGTGATCATCGCTGTAGGCATCTTCTCCAAACCGGCCTTTCAACCCAGCCGAGTAGTAGTTGGCAGCGTTTGTGGAGGTTTCGGATCCGAACAGGTCAAGAGACACCGAGAAATGGAAGTTGATGTATTTCTGGAGCGTTGGAAGATCGATGACCCCATAAGGTCTCACGTCGTCGGTGTCGTATTGATTCATTACTTCACATGTGCGTTGAATGACTCGACCGATACCTGCGGCACCCACGAACATGTGGTGAGCTTCTTCTTTCAACATGAAGTCACATGTACGACTCAGCGGGTCGAACGCAGATTCCTTAAGCGCACCTAACTGGTATTTGCCGTCACGATCGGTGAAATAGGTGAAGAGAAGAAACGAAAGCCAGTCAGACGTTTTTTCGTTGAAAGCACCGAGAATGCGTGGATGGTCAGGATCACCAGAATGTCTCTCAAGTAACCCGTCGGCTTCATCGCGGCCGTCTCGCCCAAAGTAGGCGTGAAGAAGGTAAACCATCGCCCAAAGATGTCTTCCTTCTTCCACGTTGATTTGAAACAAGTTTCTCAGGTCGTACAGAGACGGAGCTGTCTGACCGAGATACCGTTGCTGTTCAACCGAGGCGGGTTCTGTGTCGCCTTGGACCACTATGAGGCGCCGAAGGTCAGTTCGGAACTCGCCCGGTATTTCTTGCCAGACAGGTTGACCTTTGAGTTCCCCGAAACCGATTCGTCGATTTGGGTCGCGTTCGGAAAGGAATATGCCCCACCGATAGTCGGGGAGTTTGACGTGGGAGAAATGGGCCCAACCTTGCTGGCCGACGTCGACCGCGGTGCGTAAATACACTTCCTTGTCTTGAAAGTCGACGGGCCCCATTTCCGTCCACCAGTCAGCGAAACGTGGCTGCCAGTTCTCTAATGCCCGCTGTAGTCGTCGATCGCTAGCGAGTTCGACGTTGTTCGGAATGTTTTCCGAATAATCGATTTCTCTGGGCATGTGATCACGTATCCAGCAGTTTGATTTAGGTTCGTTGATTGTCGAAATCTGGACGTGATCCGCTGCCGTACCGTTGGAGCGCGCCCTTGGGTCCACTTGCGTTTGCTCTAGCGAATATCCAATTCTGCCAGGCTGAAAGCCGAGCGAAAATTTTGGTAGCCATCGTTTCAGGTCCGCAGAAGCGATGATTGGCTTCCATCGCGGTTAAAGCATCAGGAGAAAAGCTTGATCGCTCTTCGATAAAGAGCCGTAGCTCCTCACCCCAATCCAGATCGTCCGGGGTCGCTGTCACAAGCCCCAACTGAGCAGCTTGCGATGCATCCAATTCCCGATCAACGAAGTCTGCTGCGGTGGCTATACCAGTTTCATCGCCCCAAAGTCGCGACTCCACTCGGCTAAGACCGTTCCACATCGGTACAGCACCAAAGTTGGTGGCGGTGAGTTGGATGACTGCAGGAGGCAATGGGTTGTCTTCCTCTTCGAACTGGCCGTCAAGTATGTAGGTCCGATCGGCGGCGAAAGCGAGTTCGAGAAGAATTCCAGCAAAACATGACCCCGGTTCTATTGCTGCTACCAACGTCTTCGACGTCATATCCATCCTGGATAGGCACCTTTTCCAGAGCAGCAATGTTTCGAGTTGAGCATGCTCGTTTGGGGAATGAAGCTCCGGATCGGATCGAAGGACGTCGTCGAGTCGCCCTTCGGTCCGCAAAACCAGCGTGCCGATCCGAGGAAAATCAAACCGCAACCGACAAAGAACGTCGTCAAGTTCACGTGCGGTTTGCAGCAACCAATCCGAACCGCTGGTCACCGAGACGTTCAGTTCGGCGTAATGGTCAAAAATGGTGAGATTAATCCAGCGGTAAGCGATGCTGTTATCAGAGATTGAGATCTCTAACGGAGAGAGAGGAACGGGATCGCCAGCCAATCGACTAGAGGTTGCAGTGAGAGCCTGCGCTCTCTCCGCCACTGCCTCGACAAAGTTTGTTGGTGCTGCCAGTTCGTCTACCAGACCCCAGTCCAACGCGTCCCTACCCACTGCACCCTCGGCTCTAGTGGCGAAAACGTCGGCTCGGTCCCGTCTGATGTGTCGCTTATCTGTGAGTCGGGTAAGCCCACCGGTGCCAGGGAGAACTCCCAATAACGGCACTTCAGGTAGCGAGACAGCGGTACTTCTGTCATCAACCAGAATGATGTGGTCGCAAGCTAGAGCTAGTTCGTAGCCGCCACCCGAGCAGGCGCCGTTAACCGCAGCAAGAAACCTGATTCCGCTGTGCCGGCTCGCCTCTTCAATCTCGAGTCTGGTTTCATTGGTGTATTTGCAGAAATTCACTTTGTGAGAGTGGTTGGCCTCTGCCAGCATCCCAATATTTGCCCCCGCACAGAACGTTCCCTCCAGCGCGCTAGTGATGACGACACATTTGACCTCAGGGTTTTGAAATCGAATATGACGGATGGCGTTTGCTAGTTCGATGTCGACGCCGATGTCGTAGCTGTTGAGCTTCAACTCGTAATCACCAAAAGCTGACGCAGCTGGATCAACTTCAAGCAGAAATGTCGCCACGTCGCCGGCTATTTGAAGATTCCAATGCCGAAAATCGTTTGGATGTATATCAAAGGCCGTCACGTCGCTGCCCTTATCGAAACGCCGCTAACCGACATGGCGGCAAACTCTTAAGGTGTCTTCTTTGCATTTTCATTCAACACTTTAAAACACGTGCGAGGCTGTAACCCAAGGCTAAGAAAAGGGGATTTTCTTGAAAGAGAACGCGGTGCACCGGTTCGTGATTGAACCCGCGATCGATTCTCCCGATGCTGTAGCTGTAATAGATGCCTCTAGTGGTCTGAAGACAACAAGGAAAGAGTTACTAGAAGGGGTCCAGGCCGTAGCTCGGTTGCTTATTTCTCGGGGAGTGACACCTGAGCAACGAATTCTGATGTGCTGCGTCGATACACCGACATTTCTTATGTGGTTTTGGGGCGCAATGTGGATGGGCGCGGTTCCCGTGCCCGTTTCAACGATGTTGACTGAGAAGGACTACAGGTTCTTAATTGAAGATTCTCGAGCGTTCGGTGTCGCGTTTTCACAAGAGTTCCAAGAACTCATCACCACAGCAGGCGCAGATCAACCATTCCTTAGATGGTCACAACTTGACAGCGAGTTCGATATCTCTTCGGACGAAGCAGAGACACCAGAGCCGTACCCGTCCATAAAAGACGACATCGCTTTTTGGCTCTACACCTCCGGTACCACTGGCTTTCCCAAAGGCGCAATGCATCGGCACGCCGATTTGGGGTTCTGCACAGACATGTATGCGGCGACGGTTCTTGAGATGAATGCCAGCGATGTCGTGTATTCGGTAGCCAAGCTGTTTTTCGCGTATGGACTGGGCAACGCCGGTTATTTCCCTGCCGGCACTGGTGCGGGCGTTGTTTTGAATCCGGGCCGTCCCGTCCCAGAAACTATTGCTGCACACGTGACGACGTACCGGCCATCGCTGTTCTTTGGCGTTCCGACGTCGTTCGGGCAGCTCTTGAGTTCAGATATTTCCGATGACACTTTCGAGTCGGTCCGGGTTGCCATCTCAGCTGGTGAACCCTTACCGGCTGAGATTCACCGACGGTTCCGGGAGCGATTCGGGGTAGAGATCCTCGATGGATTAGGCACGACCGAATTAGCGCATATCGCAATATCGAATAGACCCGGGCAGTCAGTCGCTAATTCAAGCGGCACCGTAGTTGACGGCTACGAAGTATCGATCCGCGACGAAAATGGTGAAGAGGTGGCGGATGGAGAGCCTGGAACCATGCACATAAAGGGCGACTCGGTGATGGTGGGGTATTGGAACAGAACCGCCCAGACTCGGCTTGCTTTGATGGGCGAGTTCTTAGCAACCGGAGACACCTATGTCCGAAATTCTGACGGAACCTACACGTGTCTTGGGCGAACCGATGACATGTTGAAAGTAGGTGGCGTTTGGGTCAGTCCCGCAGAGGTGGAGTCATGCATATTGGAACTCGAACAGGTTTTACAGGTCGCGGTTGTCGGTGCCCAAGACGCAGAAGGGCTAGTCAAGCCGAAGGCGTACGTCGTTGTGGTGGACTCCAATCAGAGTCGCAACGTTGAAACCGAGGTTCAAGATCACGTTCGAACGCGTCTGGCTTCATTCAAATATCCAAGGTGGGTTGAAGTCGTCGAGGAACTTCCACAGACGGCGACCGGCAAAATCAAGAGGTACTTGTTGCGTTCTTAACTTATTGAGTGTCGTCGGGGTTCCAAGCGCGAGCGATGGCACGGGGGAGTTCCTCTATCCATTGGATGAGGTCGTGACCGCAAATTCTTTCGGTGAAATGATGAGGTGATTGGTGGAAGTGAAGCCATGCTGCCCATGCTTCCGTTGCTTGATGAAACCCTTGTTCCAACGTACCTGCGCACAGATGCACGAATGGAGCACCTTCAGGCTCCCAACGGGTTTGCTCGCTGGGAGGCATACCAGTGGAATATGCGATGCAGTGACCGAATCGTTGCCTATGCATCGAAGCAGTAGCAAGGGCATGACCAGCACCATCGGAACATCCGAATATTGCGCGAAATTCTCGTTGATTGGAAACACCGAACTCCGTCGCTGCCCAAGCCGAAAGCTCATCAACAAAAAATCTTTGGTGGCGATCAAAACGTTGATCGTCGAACCCTGGAAGGTATTCCAGAGCTCGCTCGTTGCCGGTCCTATCCATCGGAGCGGCATGAGGTGCGACAAGAACAATCGGAGGGATGCGTTTTTGGGTGATAGCGGCATCTATTCGACGGATGTAAGGCTGAATCATGTTGCCATCAGTTGCGTAGATCACCGGGAGGGAATCATTACTGGTGTGTCCGGGCGGAAGATAAACCTTTACCCGACGGTTTTCGCGCAACGAAGTGCTAGCGAAGTCGTGAGTTTCCAATGACCCGACGAGGGCATCATCTTCGTGGCTTGGAAGTTCAGCGGGGGCAGAACTGCCCCGATACCGATGATCCACCGGACCGCGCCCGCCGATCGGGATTCCATTCTCGTCAAGAGGCCAGAATCCATAGCCGAAAACCGCTTCAGGCAACCTTTCAACACGAATTTGCGAACACCAAAGATTGGAAGGACTGCCGTCCTCTTCTCTTATGTTCCACATCGGAAGTTCGAAAACAGGACCAGGGATGATGCCCGCCGCTTCCGCTTCACAAACGATGGTTAGATCGTCTCCGTTAGCCCAAGCTCCCTCAGGATGGCTTGCAAGTCCCGAGCGCAGATCAGCAGCGCTCGGATCGAACCATATTCGACAAAATTTTTGACCGGGTGGTAGACCATCGCTTTGGCCGCGTTCTCGTGCTCGAGACCGATTTTGTTCGTCTATGCCATGACGCATCTGTATAAGAGGAGGCAATCCGAAGTCGTTCCGCGTTTCGTCATCAGCGATTCCGTCCAGCGGGGCCATCACAAGATCACCCTGATGTTCAAGAACTACGGTGCCGAATCTCTGTGGCCTACCGCTCATCAAGGCAACTTTGTCAGCGCATTCAGCGAACAATGCTCCTGCTCCAGGGACCCCCGCTTGATGAGCGCGTCCAGCGAGTTCTCCTGCAATGGGTAGTTGCTGAGCTCCGGCGTGAACGGCGATAGCCCGAGAGGCTCGGAGAGCTTCGGCGCCTTGAAGATTCGGTAGCTCTTCGTGCTGCAACAGCTGCCTCACGAAAAAAGGAGCAGTCTCAGGATCGGTGGTTTCAAGCTGTGATAGCAGATCGCCGATGACGCTCACAGAGCCTCCTCGTGGCTTATTTAGGCTAGCCCCCATCTCGATTATGGACCTGATCGATTCAAAGTGAGAGCCGAGATGACCTCAAGACGTAATCGGTTGTAGCGTCAGTGGGAGAACTCAATAACGCCGCGAAGCAGCAGAGGAGATCACGTGTCCGAAGAACTCGTCCTGGCGGAGAAACGAGACCATATCCAGATTCTTACGCTTAATCGCCCCGCTGACATGAACGCCTTTAACACAGCCTTAGCTTCGGCGCTCGGAGAAGCTCTCGAAACTATGGATGCTGATCCAGACATTCGGGTCGGGGTATTGACTGGTGCTGGCCGAGGGTTCAGTGCAGGAATGGACCTCAAACAGTTTGCTGATGGTGGAATCAACGCTATGCCAAACGTCGCTGACAGAGGTTTTGCCGGTATCACAGAAAAAAGTTGCGCCAAGCCTTTAATTGCAGCAGTGGAAGGCTTTGCTTTGGCCGGCGGACTTGAGGTCGCTCTTTCTTGTGATCTCATAGTCGCTTCAGAAGGTACAAAGCTCGGTATTCCCGAGGCCGGGGTTGGTCTCTTTGCCGGTGCGGGAGCACTACTTCGCTTACCTCGACAACTGCCGTACAGCTTGGCGATGGAAATGGCGCTGACCGCTGATCCAATAACAGCCGAGGTGGCGCATCAGCACGGAATGGTGAATCGGGTTGTCCCCAAAGGCGAAGCTCTTGATGCTGCTCTGGTGATCGCAGAAAGGATCTCCAAGAACGCACCTAAAGGCGTTCGTGCGTCAAAAAAGCTCATCAAGGAAGTTCTCGGAGTATCTGAAGCCGAATTCTGGAATTTTCAGCGGGCAGAACTTGAAGAGGTGTTTGCATCGGAAGATGCGTTCGAAGGAGCCACCGCGTTCGCTGAGAAACGCTCGCCAAACTGGCAAGACAAATAACTGAAACCGTTGCCAGTCAGCCGATGGAGCAAACGAACAGATGTCGTTCGAGGAAACCGCTACGACGCGCGTTGGGATCAATTAGCCCGCTCCGGTCAAAATATTCACGGCGAAGCCGATTTCGTTGACTCATATGGTCCCCGCTCGGTCCTAGATGCCGGTTGTGGAACCGGTCGCGTCGCAATTGAACTCGATCGACGCAATATCGACGTGGTGGGAGTTGACCTCGATGAGACGATGCTACAAACAGCGCGAGAAAAAGCCCCGGATCTCAATTGGGTGAGTGGTGACTTAGCAACCATTGAGTTAGATCAAACTTTTGATGTTGCCGTTCTGGCGGGCAATGTGATGATCTTTGTTTTTCCCGGTTCCGAAAAAGCGGTTCTTAGTAACGTTGCGAGCCATCTCACTCCACGCGGTGTAGTCATAGCTGGTTTCGAAGTAAATGCCGACGGCATTGGGCTCGTCGAATACGACTCGCTGATGTTTGAAATAGGTCTTCAGCCTGCTGGACGATGGAGCACCTGGCAGCGGCAGCCCTATCAAGGCCAAGGGTACGCGGTGTCGGCGCATCGGCGACCGGCGAATCTAGGTAGATCGTTAATCCATGGGGAGTCGGGCGAGTAGTTCGATTTTTCGTTCTTCGTACTCGTCAAAATCGATCTCTTCGTTGTCGAACCTTTTTTGCAGTTCCTCTACAAGACGAAGTAAATCTCCAGCAGAGATTTCCTGATCCAGGTTCCCATCAAGCTGTGCAGCGTTTTCATCAACAACCGGGTCCTCGTCTTCATAGACGAGAGGTCCGCTTTCAGGTGTCTTTCCCATTCGCTTGGCACGTTTAGCGTCGGCTTTGGCTTTTTTGGCTCTGTCCCGCTGGAGTTTTTCGAAGGTTGTGCGGCTCCCAGCCATGGTGACTCCTTAGTAGCGGCGCGAAAAATCAACTAATCATCTGTGGGCCGGGTACTTCGCCGCCAAAGAGGGTGTCCTACATGGGCCGATAAATGGCAGCACGGCCAAAAGAAGAGTTTAGGGCATGATTATTCGATTTTGGTGGCTCTGAGCAGAGATCGAGGACGCCGCCGCCGTTGATTCTGGAGGGTTCGCGGGTGTCGCTAAATGGTTGAAATACTTTCGCCGAGAGTTATGTCGGCCACTCAAAGCCAGAAAATTTGTCCCGTAACAACTTCTTGTTGATTTTCCCCGTTCCCGTATGGGGGATTTCGTCGACAGCGACTATGGCATCAGGCAGCCACCACGAAGCGACATGGGGTTTGATGGCTTCCAAGATCTTCTCGCGTTCGAATTTTGCGTCAGGTTCGAGAACTACCAAAAGAAGGGGACGTTCTCCCCAACGATCGTGGGGCATCCCCACAGCCGCCGCTTCAGCAACCCCAGGCGCGCCGACAGCAGTGTTCTCCAGTTCGATAGAGCTAATCCACTCGCCGCCGCTTTTGATTACGTCTTTAGAGCGGTCAACGATTGCTATATAGCCCTCCGCATCCATTGTCGCGACGTCGCCAGTCCGCAGCCACACGCCGTCGCCGTCTGCAACATGGGTTGTGTCGTCGTCTAGTTCAAAATAGGCCCCTGCGACCCAAGGCCCTCTGGCTAAGAGTTCTCCCGGGCTGGAACCGTCGCGCGTGACGTCTTCTCCGTCCTCGTCAACAAGCCGAAGCTCTACCCCATAAAGTTCGCGTCCGGCCATGGCCTGGCGACGGCGTTGTTCTTCACGATCTAGACCAGTCACTCGGTGAGTGAAACGCCCAGCGGATCCTTGGGTCATTTCGGTCATACCCCAAACATGGGAGACAAAGACCCCGTAATCGTCTTCCAATGTGTCCATAAGGGAACGCGGAGCAGCTGAGCCACCGACTGCTATCCGTCGCAGCGACGGGATGTCAAGACCAGTTTCTTTGAGGTGCTGGACAACCGACAGCCAAATCGTTGGAACACCAGCCGAAAACGTGATCTGTTCCTCCTGTATCTGTCGGACAAGTGCTGCAGCGGAGAGGTCGGGGCCAGGCAGAACTAACTTGGCGCCCGACATCGCAGCAGCAAACGGAATAGCCCAACCGTTGACATGAAACATCGGTACCGCCAGCAGTATCGACTGGCTCGAATTGACGTCGTGACCGTCACCGGTGCATGTGGCCCAAGTTTGCAGAACGATCGAACGATGGCTCTGCACCACCCCTTTTGGGTCGCCGGTAGTCCCGGAGGTATAACAGAGTGTCGCGGCGCACCACTCGTCCAATAACGGCCACTCGTTGATGAGCTTGCGCTCATTAATCCACTCTTCGTAGGCGACAGCGTTAGGTAGTGAAGTATCTGGCAACTCGTTCGCGAGTACCACCCAAGTACGTACTGACGGCGTATCGGGAGCGATCGCTTCCGCTACCGGAAGAAAATCCGGATCGACGAAAACCAGTTGGTCGTCGGCGTGCTTGACGATCCATGCAATCTGCTGATCGCGAAGCCGCGGATTAATCGTGTGTAATACGGACCCGAGACCCGTAATCCCGTAGTACACCTCTAAGTGCCGATGGTCGTTCCACGCGATGGTGGCAACCCGATCGCCCGGCGAAATGCCTTCGCTAAGCAACGCCGCGGAGACCTGTTGAGCGCGCGATCTGATCGCTGACCAGTTAGTGCGGTGTACAACCCCAGATGAATCGGTCGCAATTACGTCGGTGGTGGAATGGTTCCTTCCCGCATATTCAATGAGACCTGAGACCAGCAATTGACGGTCCATGTTCAATCCGCGAAGCATGTTGTCCTCAGCGGATCTCGGCGAAGAATGAACGAACATCCTCAATGAACAGTTCAGGTTGTTCGAAAGCGGCGAAGTGACCACCCTTAGGCATCTTGGTCCATCTACGAATATCTGAGTAGATGCCTTCACTCCATGCTCTTACTGGCGGAATGATTTCGTAAGGGAAGCAAGCGACACCAGTAGGAACAGTCACAGGTGCCGGTCTTGAGGATCTGAAGCTCTCCCAGTAAAGGCGTGCCGAAGACGTTGCTGAATTCGTGACCCAGTACAACATGACATTGTCGAGCATTTCGTCGCGAGTCAGAGCGTCTTCTGGGTGACCTTCGTTGTCGGTCCATGCCCAAAATTTCTCAAGAATCCAAGCCAGCTGCCCGGCCGGAGAATCAGTTAATCCGTAACCCACGGTTTGTGGGCGTGTTCCTTGCTGAGTTGAGTATCCAGAATCCCACTCGGCGTAATGGGCCGCAGCCTTCAACGCGGCCTGTTCTTCCTCGTTCGGCTCGCGATCCTTGGGTCTCTTGCCTCTCATCACCATATTGAGATGAATCCCTAGACATCTCTCGGGATGACGGCCCCCAATTGCAGTAGTAATCGCGGAACCCCAATCGCCGCCCTGCGCCCCGAATCGGCCGTAGCCAAGACCTGCTACTAGCTCAGTGAACACATCAGCAATTTTTTCGACCCCCCAGCCTGAAACAGAGGGCTTGGCGCTAAACCCGTATCCCGGCAGAGAAGGACATATCACATGGAATGCGTCCTCAGCATTTCCTCCGAACGCTGTTGGGTTCGTGAGCGGCTCGATGACTTTTTGAAATTCAACGATCGAACCTGGCCAACCATGAGAAAGAAGCAACGGCACCGCGTCCTCATGGGGTGACCGTTGATGAATGTAATGAATTTCGCAGCCGTCGATAGGAGAAGTGAAATGGTCAAATCTGTTCAGTGCCGCCTCGCGTTCACGCCATTTGTAGGACTTCGCCCAGTAGTCACACATTTCTTGGACGTAGCTGAGGGGAATACCCTGAGACCAATCTTCTACTAGCTCTTTCTCGGGCCAACGAGTTCTAGCTAGGCGATCACGCAGGTCGTCTAGAACCTCGTCGCCGACTGCTATGACGTACGGACGTATCTCCATGGGGACAACCTAGCGTTGGGGTGAAGCCAAGGCCCCGTCAGTGTCTTTGGGCTCAGTGGTGGTGGCCCGGAAGGCTAAGTGAAATCAGATGCAACTAGGGCGGTCGCCATTAACCCATCGATGCTTATGCACAGCCCGAAGCAATCCACAAAAAGATTGGGCCATGGACCATGCGTCACTTTCGAGCCCGTTTTTTGAGACGAAGCCGTTTGCCAGCGTTGAGTTCAACTTTTCGGAGGCGAAGGTCGGCGGGTGTCACTTCGATGCACTCGTCGTCTGAAATGAACTCGAGAGCATGTTCCAGAGAAAGATCTCGGGGCGGACTCAGACGGATGGCTTCGTCAGCCGCTGCGGCCCTGACGTTCGTCTGTTTTTTCTCTTTACAGATGTTTACGTCTATATCATCCGGTCTTGGATTTTCACCGATGATCATCCCCTCGTACACGGTTTTCCCAGGACCAACGAAGAGTGTGCCGCGGTCCTGAAGAGTCGATGCTGCGTAGGCGCTTGTTATGCCCGAACGGTCAGCGACAATGGAACCAGAGTGGCGGGTTCGAAAATCGCCTGTCCATTTCACGTAGCTCTCAAAAACATGATGAAGAAGTCCGGTGCCGCGAGTCTCAGTAAGAAATTCGGTCCGAAAGCCAATTAGACCGCGGGCGGGAACGACATAATCGAGGCGAACCCAGCCGGTGCCGTGGTTACTCATCTGTTCCAAACGACCACGCCTTTCCCCGAGAAGTTGAGTGACGGACCCCACATGTTCGTCGGGTACGTCAATAGTCACGCGTTCGGTCGGCTCGTGAGTCAGCCCATCGATGATTTTGGTGAGCACTTCAGGCTTGCCCACCGTGAGTTCGAAGCCTTCGCGGCGCATAATTTCAACGAGGACAGCGAGTTGAAGCTCGCCTCGGCCTTGAATTTCCCAAGCATCAGGCCGTTCGGTTGGGGAAAGGCGCAGTGAGACGTTGCCAACGAGTTCTGCATCTAAACGACTTTTAATTTGGCGGGCTGTCAGCTTGGTGCCATCACTGCCCGCGAGAGGTGAGGTATTGATCCCCACGGTCATGGACAGACTTGGCTCGTCGACTTTGATCACCGGAAGGGCGCGCGGTGTGTCGAGGTCGCTGAGGGTTTCGCCGATAGTTATTTCGGGAATACCTGCAACGGCGACAATTTCTCCTGGTCCTGCTTCCAGCGCGTCAACGCGTTCCAAACCCTCGGTTACATAGAGCTCAGCGACTCGGGTGCTGCTTATAGTGCCATCGGTCCGACACCAGGAAACCATCTGGCCTTTTTTCAAACGACCGTGCACGATCCTGCATAGAGCAAGCCTTCCGACATAGGGGTTCGCGTCGAGGTTGGTGACCCATGCCTGCAAGGGATGTTCGGGGTCATGGCGGGGAGCGGGAATCGTTCGAATTAGAACGTCGAATAATGGGTCCAGATCATGTCCCGGAGAATCCAGGTCGGTTGTGGCGGTTCCCTTTCGGGCGTCCGTGTAGACGATTGAGAAATCGATTTGTTCATCTCGCGCGTCTAGGTCAAGGAACAACTCGTAGGTTTCGTCGACGACTGCAGCAATACGGGCATCGTGCCGATCGATCTTGTTAATAACCAGCACTACGGGAAGGTTGAGAGCCAAGGCTTTTCGCAACACAAACCGTGTTTGTGGCAGCGGACCCTCCGAAGCATCAACTAACAGGACGACACCATCGACCATCGTCAGAGCGCGTTCGACTTCCCCCCCAAAGTCTGCGTGGCCGGGAGTGTCAACGATATTGATCTTGAAGTGTTGCTCTGCCTCGTTCTTCCACCTAACGGCGGCGTTCTTGGCGAGAATGGTTATGCCTTTTTCGCGCTCAAGATCCATAGAGTCGAGAATTCGGTCAGTAACGTCAGCATTCTCGCGAAAGGCTCCGGACTGCCACAACATTGCGTCGACGAGCGTCGTTTTTCCGTGATCTACATGAGCGATGATCGCCACGTTACGAAGGTCATCGCGCGCGACTGAAGGTTCGGTAGTAGTCAATGGTTTCGAGGTCGCGATTGGGGGACGCGGCGACTGCCTCAGTGTGCCAGGATCCGTCCGCGTTGAGGTGCTCAGTCGTAGACGAAGCCAAGTTCTGAAGGTGGTGGTAGTTCGCCGCCTATGTGACCGTCGCGACGTAGACCAGCAATCGTTTTCGCGTCGAGGCCGGCAATAGTGGCGAGTATCTCATCGGTGTCTTGATCAAATAGCGGAGCATGTTTGATGGGCCTGGGTCGAAAGCCATCGACCGTAAATGGTGACGCGAGGTGTCGCATGGGCCCGGTTATGGGGTGATCCACGCGGTCGATGCGAGGGGCGACTCGCCTCTCGTTGGGGGCTGTCCAGGGATCCCAACAAACTTCTGCTTTTCCACCAGATGCTTCAACCTGATCGACGAACTCACTCGCAGACCATTCCCTAGAGCGTTCCAGTAGCTCAGCCACCAGCTTGCTTGCCTCACCAGTTGCCACTACAGCCACCCACCGATCGTTGGTTAACGCAAAAGTCGCTACATCGATGCCCGGTTCGCGATTACCCATCCGACCAATGTTTCTGCCGTGGCGCGAAGCCAGGATGAGTGCCTCGCCCGAGTGCTGCCACATGGCTTCGTGTTGGCTGAGATCGATTTCGATGCCGTGACCGGTCGTGTCGGAGTGAAAGAGGCCAGCGAGTAAAGCGTTCGCTGCGTGGACGCCTGCGGTCGGGTCGGGAAAATAGATGTTTGATACCCGGGCCTCTTCATGTTCGTAACCCTGCCGATGAGCTATTCCGCCCATTGCCTCGATTATCGAGCCGTAGCCGACAGCGTCGCAGTAGGGGCCATCAACCCCGAAGGCAGGCATGCGAACCACGACAAAGCGGGGGTTTACGTCAGTGAGCGTTGAGAAATCGAGACCGAGTTGTGGCAAGACGTGGGCTGAAAAGTTAGCGACTAATCCGTCAGTGTTTCTTACGAGTTCCAAGAATGCAGATTTACCTTCGTCGCTAGCGAGGTTGATGACGCAGTCCTTCTTGCCTTTGTTTACGGCGTTGAACAAGCCACCGGCTTCGTAAAAGCGATTGTCATGAACCAAATGTTCTTGGCCCGGCCGCATCCCGTGATCGTAGGGACGTTGGGTGCGAAAGCCGTCAAAAGGAGCGGTCGACTCGATCTTTATGACTTCAATACCGAGAGGGGAAAGCACATTGCCCACATAGGGACCTGCCCAGGAAATCGTCATTTCGATGACCTTGAGGTCGTCGAAGGGCCGTAGCCGCAAGTGATGGTCATTGTCGGGACTGGGAGGCTTGTCTTCCCCAACCACCCGCACTCGTTGGTCGACAACGGGGAGAGATGGAGCCTTGAAGGGTCGAACAGCGCCGGTCACCGTTTCTTCAGGAGTGACGATTTCTCCCAGGTAGCCGCGAGCTTCCAGATGAGGGTCCATGAGCGCATCGAGGGGAGTCATCACCATTCCCGCTGCCCATGGAGACTCCAACGCTAGATCGAAGATCTCGCGTTTGGTCCTCTCTGAATACCAAGGGGCGATCTTCTCCCAGATCAGCGGGATGTGAGGTTGTCTACGAAGCCTATTCCGCAGTTCGGGATCATCGATCCACTCTGGAATTCCGTAGAAAAGGCATTGCATTTCCCAATCGATGGGACGAATCGAACCGGGGGCGACGTGGCCGTCCTTGCATTTGATGGCGCCGGAGGGAAACGCGGTAGGTGGATGCGCGCCCACCAATGAACGGACACGTTGGCAATGCAAAGCATCGGCGTAACACAATTCGGTTGCGGTGAGTAGAGCACCTAACCATGAAACATCAATATGTGAAGCGTCGGTTCTAAGAATCGTTTGCGTCATGGCCGCAGCCAGCCCGCCCGCGATGTACTGGCTTTGCCACCCGGGAAGCCTTAAGGGCTCTAACCCTTCGTCTCCGTTAAATCCTAAGAACCCGGTTGCGGTCTGCACTAGTAGTTCATCGGCGATACATCCCGGCGTTGAGGCATCAGCTCCCCACGCTGTTGTCGTCACTAAACGTGTGTTGTGTCGACGGAGGTGCTCTGGATCCCATTGAGAATTTCGAAGATCCATGAGGACATCACTGGCCAGGACGACATCAGCCCAAGATGCGTCGATTTCTTCGGCGTTCACATTGAACTTCCCGGCATTCAGATGAACAAAAAGAGGACTGAGTTCGTCTTCAGCCAAGTCGAAATCGTCGACCGGCTGGTTTCTCGCTGGATCACCACCGTTGGGTTCAACTTTGACTACTTCGGCACCAAGGCATGCCAGGAGGCGTCCGGCATAAGGACCCGAAATTCCGGTGGCTGTTTCTATTACTCGAAGACCGTGTAGCGGGGGTGTCGCCATTGCTACAGCATGTCGCGCGGATTAAAGCGACGCCCAACGACTAGGAGTTTTCGGCCGATTTTTTCTTGTTTCGGGCAATCGTTACCTGCATGGCCTCCGCCGCCTTCTCGTTGCCCATGATTTTGTTGAGAATGGCTTCGCCAGCGCGGTTGAACGCTTCGCGCTTCGTCGATACGAACTCTTGAGATTCTCTCAGTTTGTTGGTGTAGCCGTTGATCTCAGGGATCACGTAACGGGCGACAAGATCCCAGCTATTGGCGGTGTCGCGAGGGTTTGCCCAATCGTGGACGAAGCCGATCGCTGTTCCGAAACCTCCGGTGAGCTCGTGCATGTCGCGAATGAACTGGACCAAATCGTCGGGGGTACCCACCACTGCCGACTGCACTATGCCCCTCGACGCACCCCCGCAAATCGCGTCGAGCGCTTCGTCAGGATCGCTGTAGGCGACAGCTCCTTGCCTTTGCAGAGTGCCGACGATGTATTCGTTGTGCCAACGTTGAAGTCCGTCTCGAGCCTGTGCCCGCGCTAAATCTTTCGTTTCCGCCAAATGCCAATTCATTAAGACTCGCCAGTCGGACCTGTCTACCGTCGCCCCAGACTCGCGGGCGGCGTCTTCGGCGAACTCCCATTGGGTGGCCAAAGCGGTGATGCCTTCCGCCGCCATCGATCCGATGGAGATGACGCCGATTCCGTATTTGCCGGCAAGTGTCATCCCTGAAGGCGACACCATCGACGCGGTAGCAGCGGGCATGTTGTCTTGCACCGGCAGGAGTTGCAACTGGGCATCTTTCATGGTGAACCAGTCGCAGTCGTACGAAAAGCGAGGTTCCCCGCGAAGGAGACGCAAGATCACCCCAAGTGCCTCGTCTTGTCGGTCACGCAGGACCATGGGATCAATATTAAATGTGTGAGCGTCAGAGGGAAGCGCCCCTGGTCCGGTTCCGAAAATCACTCTGCCAGCGGTCATGTGGTCCAACTGGACGATGCGTTGAGCAACGTTGTATGGATGGTGATATGGCAGAGAAACAACTCCGGTTCCAAGCTTGATGCGTGAAGTCCGTTCCCCGGCAGCAGCGAGAAACATTTCCGGGCTGGCGATCATTTCCCAACCCGAACTGTGATGTTCCCCACACCAAAACTCGTCGAAACCTAGCTGTTCGAGTTGGACAACGAGATCAAGATCTCGGCGGAATTGCAGCATCGGGTTTTCGCCGACCGGATGATGCGGAGCAAGAAAGGCACCGAACTGAAGTCCCATCACACGCACGGTCCCGCTGAGAGCTCAGGTATAGAAGTTTGCGGCCGAAAGTTTCTCATAGCTCGAACCTAGTAGTTCTTAACCCCAACCCTTCTATTGGACTGTTCAGGCTTGTTCGGGTTTTCGTGCGAGGTTGAAGGTTCTTAATGAGAAGAGGTGCACCCGATCGGAGTTAATGTGCGGTATGGCATTCGATCAACCTGAGGAGCCCGAACGAAATCTTTCCGACTCTGAGGTGGCTGCCCTTAGAGAGGACGGCGCAATTCGCGCGCCCAAAGTGTTATCTGATGCCTGGGTGGATCGCATAGCAACGGCCATAGACCACACCCAAAAGGCGCCCAGCAAGCTCGGCGAGGTGCTCTCCTTAACAGATCGCGGTTTCACCGCTGATTTGTTCATGTGGCTGCAGAACGATTACTTCAAAGACGTAGTTTTCGGTTCGCCCTTGGCACGGCTGGCGCAACAGGTTCTCGACTCGCCGTCAGTGACTCATTGGTATGACCAACTGTTCTTGAAGGAGCCCGGATCAGATGTTCCCACTCCGTGGCATCACGATCTGACCTTCTGGCCGATTATCGGAGAGCAAATCGTCAGTATTTGGATCCCTGTCGACACCGTGACTTCTGAATCGAGCGGACTTGAGTTCATTAGAGCTTCGCACAGGTGGTCAAATCGCTTCAAGGCAATCACTCCCGATTACAACTCCTATATGGTCAATCCAGATCTTGAAGACATGCCGGACATTGACTCCAACCGCGAGCAGTACGAGGTTCTTTCCTGGGATCTCGAACCTGGGGATGTGTTGATATTTCACCCCCTCACCGTTCACGGCTCTCGAGGTAATTCATCGAGAAGTAAGCGGCGTAGAGCGTTCGCTAGTCGCTGGGTTGGAGAAGACGTCGTTTATGACCCGAAGCCGCACACGATGCCGTTGCCACCAGATCATGGGTTGGATCCGGGCGACAAGCTAGGGGGACCAATGTTTCCGACTGTTTTGCAGGCCACCTAACTTCACTCAGTGCATGTAACGCGAAATCAGCTGGCTTCCGAGCTTTCGCCGGGGTTGTCAGTGTCATCCGTCGGTGTGTGCCTGGGCCCGAATCGTGTTTCGTTCAACACGATGACGACAGTGGATAGGGCGAACCCGATGAACATTCCAAAGCCTGTGAAAATTACCGGGATACTTTTCAAAAGAATCCCAATCCAGGAAACTGCTACGCCAACGGCGATGAACCATGCTGGCTCTATTGGTCGATTGCGCACAATTGCTCCTCGTATATCTCAAAGCCCTACCGTAACCAATCAGTGTTCGAATCGCTGCGCCCAAAAGTGGATTTCGCTCACACCCAGTCGCTAATCACATTCCAGGGGTCTTTTGTGCGATCTTGTTGCACAGGTGCAGTGAGCCATCGAATAGATGATGAGGTAAGTAGGTAGGTGCAGATGTGAACAAGTCACGAATCCCGATTGGTGTGATGTTCAACACTGATCGAATGCCAGCGCAATCTTTGGCTGCGTTTGCTCAAAACCTTGAAGCGCTCTCAGTCGACACCCTCTGGGTTCCCGAGTTATTTGGGCGTGAGCCTTTCGCTACCTCAGCACATTTGTTGGCGGCCACCGACCACCTGCGAGTGGCGACCGGAATAGCGAACGTCTATGCGAGAGATGCGGTTGCAGCCGCAGCGGGAGCCCTCACGCTTGCCGAGTTTTCCAATGGCCGGTTTGTGCTTGGGCTCGGAGTTTCCAATGCTGGACTTGCGAACACCAGAGGCCACGTTTGGGAGCCGCCGGTCGAAAAGCTGACCTCATATGTCAAGGCCGTTCGAGACGCTC
>Ga0209228_1000571_pt1 | contig 19282 bp, 17 predicted proteins | sample METZYME_3_150m_FD_187547 | JGI IMG/M metagenome (GOLD analysis project Ga0209228, IMG submission 187547) | Marine microbial communities from oxygen minimum zone in mesopelagic equatorial Pacific - METZYME_3_150m (SPAdes) (version 2) | ecosystem: Environmental > Aquatic > Marine > Oceanic...
TTTTCACCAGAAAAAATCTCTTTGAGTGCTCCAATTTTCATAATAGTTCGTTAGGCTCAACCCAACCCATGTAACTCGCAAACATTAAGAATACAAATACATAGACTACAAGCTAACAACAAGTTCTCCTAAGTCATCTGTTAACCAGGGAAACCACCCTGGGGTTTTTAATCTGAATTTTAGCCTACTAAATTAGGTAACCATGTTGCGATACCTGGGAAAGCGGCAATAGAAACAATCCCGACAAGGAAGAGAATAACAAAGGGCCAGGTCGCTTTATAAACATCACTGATGGTCATATCGGGAACCACAGCCTTAAACGCGAACAAGGTATAACCAAACGGCGGTGTAATCGCTCCAAGTGTTATGTTGATTAAAAATAATAGCCAGAACCACACTGGATCAAAACCCAAACTATCAACTACAGGTTGGTAGATAGGTATGGTTAGTAATATAACTGCAATAGTGTCGATAAACATGCATAGCAAAAAAGGCACAGCAAGCAAGATAAACAACATCATCATCGGGCTAAGCCCTAAGTTCGCTACCAATGCCACCAACTCACCAGTAGCACCTGTAAAGGCTAACAATTGAGTGAACATCTTCGACATGGCCATAATAACCAATATCATCGCCGATACGGTGATCGAAGCGACCAAAGAATCCCAGATCATTTTAAATCTTAAATTACGATAAATTGAAGCTGTAATCAGTGCGCCTACAACGCCAGTTGCAGCCGATTCTGATGGCGTAGCGATGCCTAACATAATGAAACCCATAACCGAAAAAATGACGATAATAAAGGGCATCATACGTAACACTGCAACCACTTTTTCACCTATGGTGACGTTATCTCGCTCTCTGTCTGAGGTAGCAGGAGCCAGTTTATGATTCATAGAAATACGAATAAAAACGTAGACCAAAAAGATTCCACCTATAAATAGTCCTGGGACCACACCTGCGATCAGTAATTTAGCGATCGACACGTCAGCTATAGAGCCCACAATTATGGCCAATAAGCTAGGTGGAATAATAGGTGCCAAGCTTGCGCCACCAACGATAAGACCTGCTGCTATACCTCGATCATACCCTCGCGCTTGCATGCCAGGCATGATGGCCCTGCCTAGCATCGCTGCTACAGCCATTGCTACCCCTGAAAGTGCTCCAAAAACTGCAGACAAAACCACCACTAATACGTACTGACGCCCTCGCATGTGGCCCACTAACTTGTCGATGGAGTCAAATAAAACGTCCATGGTTCCAGAACGGAATAACAATTCTCCCATAAGGATAAACAGTGGTATGGATGCCAATGAGGTAATGGACACAGTATCGAGGATACTGTTCGCAAACATAGGGAAGCCATAGGGCCCGATGATGAAGTAAACACCAATTAATATAGCGGCCAAGAACGCTAGAAATATTGGAGCACCTGACAAAAAGAAGGTGAAAATAATGGCAATACCAGCCAATAAAATTGTATACCATTCCACAATCAATTTTCCATAATAAGATTACTGTTGACGCGATGAGCTGGATTCGCTTGGCGCAACAAGTAGAACGAACTCAATAAGAGTCCAAATGAAATAAAGATAGAAACCCACCATTGGGGTATTGGAATACTCGCTAAGGTTTGAATACCTTTAGAGTACTGACGCCAATTTTCGAGCGCACAAACGTAAGCCGCAAAGATCAAACACAAAAACCCAATCAAACTAATGATGGTATAAATAATGTTGGCCCATTTGGAAGGCATAATGTCGACTAGAATAGTTACAGCAACGTGTTTTTTATCTTTCGTCACTTTTGGCAATGCTAAAAATATCGAAGCTACTAAGGAGTATGAAACATAGTCACTAACCCAGGCAGTAGGAGAGTTAAAAAAGTAACGTGTTACAACTTCATACACATAAGCAGTGACGATTGTCCCGAGCCCTATAGCAGCCAGCGTTGCTGCCACCTTAGTGATGGCATCTTGAACCCTACAGAGTGTGGACATAAAAGATGACATGAGAGGGTTACCCTAAAAACTAAAAGCCGTCTTATATGTTAGCAAATAAGACGGCTTTAGTTAGGAGATTTTACATGCCTTTAGACGCAACAAAATCGCGGAAGGCTTCACCCGTCGCACCAGATTGCTCTACTGCTACTTCCATTGCACGTGATGAGTACAAAGCATTAGCTTCGTCCAAAGTGTAGCCAATTGAAGTGGTTTTTGCACCTGCCGCCACCATAGTTGCATTTTCTACCTTCAACAATTCGTTGAATATACCAATGGTGTTCTTTTCTAACTGGTAACCTGCGTCTAGCAGAACCTTTTGAGAATCGCCATCAAGTGAGTTGAACTTGTCCAAGTTCATCATAATTAAGTAGGCAACGGTGCCAAATGCGGGTTCCCCAAGATAAGGTGCGACTTCGTGGAATTTGAAACCAACTGCTCCAACAGCAGGCCATACAAGACCATCAATAACACCTTTCTCCGTAGCAGAATATAGTTCACCAAACGGAATAATCACAGCTGTTCCACCCAATGATCCAACAATTTTATTGTAAGAAGGCAGTGCCCTAATTTTCTTACCATTTAGCTTAGCACTTGGATCCATTGGCTCTTTAAGGAAAAACCTAAAGCCCGTAGTAGCCGTTGGAATCGATAAGATTTTGAGATTTTGGGTTGTTTGGTAATGATTGTCTGCCCAATCCCAAATACCGGAGGAGCGACGTTTATCAACATCACCGTCAACTGCGTCGATAGCCGCACCTATACCTGTTGTACCAGTATGGTAAAGACCATGAGTATAAATAATATCAAATACACCAGCTGAGACTGGTTGCAGTTGCTTACCAGCAGCCACTACTTCGGGTCCGAAAGGTTTGATGGTGATTGCACCTGAAGACAATTCTTCGACCAAGTCGTTATAGCCATAAGCCATGTTAGCCGTACCTGAATGGTTTCCTCCCCATGCAGTCAACATTTTCAATGTATCTGCGTACACCGGGCCCATCATGCTAGCGCAGAGCCCAACAAAACAGACAGTTTTAAAGTTTATATATTTCATAGTAACTTCTCCTTTTTATTTATTAGTATGTCATTAAAAAAATCTTTAACTAAAGATTTAGACAATTACGTAGTATACACCCTATTTTTAAGTATAATATAAATAAAGTTAAAAAAAACCTTAATTAAATGAGTATTTCAGCTGACACACAAGAATTAAATTCTTACATCAACAATAAAATTGATATTGAATCAGTAGCTTCTTTTAAAGGAAATGAGCACATTATCAAACTCAATTTTAGCTTTGATATCAATCTTATTCGCGAAGCTCTGGACGAGATTAAGGAGAAATCTGAATTCAAAACGGGACCCTCTGGCTTTCATGCTTTGGCAATGACTAAAAGGCCAGGCCACTCTGTTGACGATGACAAGGATTTGGTGGGGCGCTACTACACCCGTGTTGATGAGTCTTACCAAGAGATCTCCAAAGATGAGCTGGTTGATGAGTCAGCCTTCACTGAGCTGGTTGATGTTTTCAAGGGTACTTATTTTGAAACTATTCATCAAGAGCTTTCGGCGCGTTATCCGATCGGCAGGGTTCGAATACTTGAAAAGAGCAGCTTTAACTGTAACTCTTGGCATCGCGATCCGGAGCCGCGTATCCATATTCCAATCGTTACAAATCCTGGCGCCTTGTTTATTGTTAACCATCACTGCACTCACTTGCCTGCAGATGGATCGGTTTATTTTACTGACACTCGAGGGTACCACACTGCACTCAATGGTAGTGACCAGCCAAGGACACACCTTGTCGCTGCTTTAGCATATCCAGAGTATCAGCCTTAAGAAGTAATTGGATATCAACCAATATAAAAGAAACACTAATAATCCTGAAATAAGTGGACTTGAAAACCCAATTGATTTTCGAAGTGATACTGTTACCTTGCCCTCTAAAGATATGCTTCAGTCAATCCAAAGGGCTAAACTTGGTGATGATGTCTATGGAGAAGACATAGAGGTTTTAGAGCTTCAAGAATTTGCAGCCAAGCTTTTAGGTAAAGAGGCGAGTTTATTTTTTCCTAGTGGAACTCAGAGTAATTTAACAGCTATTCTTGCCCATTGCCAGAGGGGTGATGAAGTTTTGATTGGCCAAAATTACCATACCAATGTTTACGAGGCTCGGGGTGCTTCTGTTTTAGGTGGGGTTGGGATTTGCCCCATTAATACTTCAGAATCAGGAGCTATGAATGTAGAGGATATGTTGAGTCAAATTAAAGATGATGACCCTCACTATGCAGTCACAAAGTTACTTTGTTTGGAAAATACTATTTCTGGAAAGGTGCAACCTCAAGATGCACTTGATAATCTAGTTAATGCTGCTCATAAGAGAGGAATAAGTACCCATCTTGATGGTGCTCGTTTATTTAATGCACATATTCATTCAGGTTTATCAATGAAAGATTTAACAAGTGGCTTTGATAGTGTTTCAATTTGCCTGTCTAAGGGTTTAGGGGCGCCAGTAGGTTCTTTATTGGTAAGCAATAAAACTGTCATTAGTAAAGCTTTAAGGTTACGCAAGATGTTAGGAGGTGGTATGAGACAAGTTGGTGTTATAGCTTCATGCGGAATGTATGCTCTTAAGAATAATATTGAAAGGCTTCAGCATGATCATGATAATGCGAAGCTTTTGGCAGATGGTTTGTCTTTAATATCTGAGTTAAAGGTTAAGTATGATGAAAGTCAAACTAATATGGTTTTTATTAATTGTCCAAAAGATCATCGAGAGTCCTTAACAAATTACCTTTTAGATCATCAGATTGTAATTTCAAGTCTTGATAGAGGGCGCTTTGTGTGTCATTTAGGAATAAATGAGAAAGATATTATTTTTGTGATTGAAGTTTTTAGAGCCTACTTTAAAAAACAATAGCTTGTTATTTAAGGATCTGGTCTAGAAAAACTTTAGTTCGATCATGTTGAGGGTTATTGAAAAATTCTTCTGGAGTATTTTGTTCAGCAATTTCTCCATCCGCCATAAACACAATTCTGTCAGCAACTTGACGAGCAAAGCCCCTCTCGTACTCGGCTATGTATTAATAAACCCTCCCTCGCACATCAAACGAAATTTGGACTTTGCTATTTTTTCTCACTGCCGAAGTAACCAAGACTCTCTTTCCACTGCGCCTCACTTAGTTCGCTGCTCAATTTCAAACGCGTACGGCTGCCTTCGTTGTTACTGAGTACAAGTTTACCCATGATCTCCATGACGGCACTCAATTCATCATCGTCTATGGAACTTACTAGGCGCTCCTGTGCACGAATCATATAGGGCTTTGCTGCATCTACAAGCTCTCGCCCTTCAGCGTTAATACACGCCAGTTTTGCTCGCTTATCCTCCAAACTTATAGAACGTACCAGCAGCCCACGACGTTCTAAACGCCGAATCACATCAGCTGTAGTGTTGCGATCCACTCCCAATTGGTTAGCGATGGTCACCTGATCTAGAACCGCTCGATCATACAAAATCGTTAGAACACCAAACTGCACAGGGGTTAGATTAAATTCCTCGCACTCTTCCAAAAACATGGCTACATGTATTTGGTGTAAACGACGAATTAAATGGCCTGGCCGATTCCATAACTTATTAAAATCTCTAGGATTCGTTTTATTAATCATATTATTTAGCTTATTCCTTTAACTTCTATCATCACAATTTCAATCAAAATTGTCTTTTTTAAGGTACGGTGATGTTAACTTAATTTATCCATTATAGCAACCGGAAATGAAGCAATTAGGTTTTTTTTCACCATAATAAGGTGTATACTACGTATTGTTGGTTTTGTAGTTCTCACTCTGGCTTTTAGTGTAACTGATCATTGAATATGTTCTAAATTATAGTAATAAATATTTGGCTTTATTTTTTTTGTAGGAAGTCATAAAAGAGGTAGGTTATGGGATGGATAATTGGAGTTGATGTAGGTGGTACATTTACAGATTTCTACGCTGCTAATAGTGTATCTGGCGCTATACATGTAGGTAAAACTTCATCAACACCTGCCAACCCAGCTGACGCCATTTTAAATGGCCTAGATGCGCTTTGTAAAAAGCACAATATACCCATGCAAGAAATCGAACGGCTGTCCCATGGTACAACTGTAGGCACCAACGCTCTGATTCAGCGCACTGGTAGCCGTGTCGCTTTAGTAACAACAAAAGGGTTTCGGGATTTGTTAGAAATTGGGCGCCAAACCAGACCCCATATGTACGATTTGCAAATTGACCACCCTGCCCCACTGGTGGATAGAGAGCATCGTATCGAACTCAATGAGCGTATCGGTGCCTTAGGCGAAATTGTTAATGAGCCCACTTTAGTAGAGATAGATGACGCAGTTGACGAAGTCATTGAGTCTAAAGCTGAAGCTTGTGCAGTAGGATTTTTGTTTGGTTTTCGAAACCCTGTACATGAGCAACAATTTGCCACTGCATTACTTGCCAGAGCCCCTCAAATAGCGGTTTCACTATCTTCAGAGGTGCAACCAGAATTCCGTGAATACGAGCGACTCTCTACCACTGTATTAAATGCCTATTTACAACCTGTACTAAGTCAGTATATTCATACTTTAGAACAAGGAGTAGAAGTGGTTGCTCCTGGCGCTAGCTTAGGAATTAACCAGTCAAGTGGAGGCTTAATGTCGCCCAAACGTTCTAGAGAGTTCCCAATACGAACTGCCCTTTCTGGCCCTGCTGCCGGCGCAGTGGGAGCTGGGCACGCTGCAAGCCAAACCAATAGACGAAACATCATTACCTTAGATATGGGCGGTACCAGTGCCGACGTTTCTTTGATACGTGATTTTAAAGTCGATCTCGCTTTCAACCGCAACGTAGTAGGCTTCCCCATCCGCATGCCGTGTGTAGATGTTGAAACCGTTGGTGCAGGTGGTGGCTCTATCGCCTGGTTTGATCGTGACGGCCTGCTTAAAGTTGGCCCTATTAGTGCTGGGGCTGTCCCTGGCCCCGCCTGCTATGGCACAGGGGGCGATCAACCAACAGTTACCGATGCTAATCTATTATTAGGTCGCTTGTCCACTCGCGGGCTCTTAGACGGTGATATGGGACTTGACGCAGCCTTATCCCGTACCGCTTATCAGCCACTAGCTGATCAGTTAAATTTTAGCGTTGAGAAAACAGCACACGGCGTATTGGGTATTGTTGTCGCCAATATGGTGCGTACTATTCGCATCATATCTGTTGAGCGCGGGCACGATCCAAGAGACTTTGTTTTAATGCCCTTTGGTGGTGCAGGCCCTTTACAAGCTCGTGATGTCGCCGTGGCACTAGGCATGAAAGAAATGGTGATACCTGCAGCTCCAGGTATAGTGTGTGCTCAGGGATTATTGGTATCAGGTTTAAAGGAAGACTTTGTCTCGAGCACGCGTTTTAAATTAGACCCGAGTAACTCCTCTATCTTGACTAGTTTATTACAAGAGCTTAATACTAAAGCCCAGTCATGGTTTGAGACTGAAAATGCTCCCACAGACGGTCGCCGAGTTGAGCTAGTTGTAGACGCACGATATGTTGGCCAAAATTTCGAATTGACTGTTGCCGTCGCTGCTGGCGCTCAACTCATAGAATCAGACCTACCAAGCATGCAATCCTTACATGCTAAATTCTGTGAAGTGCATGAACTCGCCTATGGCTACGCCAGTACCGAAGCCCCTATCGAAATAGTCAACGTACGTCTATCAGCTAGTGCGCGTCTACATGTACTTGAAAATCGTAGTGCAGAATCTATCACCCCTCCTGCCCCTATAGCCAGAGCACAGCAACCCGTTTTTTTTGACGATGAACATTCAGTTACCGCGAACTTATACGACCGCAGCACCTTGCTAAGTGGCCAACAGATTTATGGGCCAGCGATTATAGAGCAACTAGATACTACGACCCCCATTTACCCAAATGACATTGCCGAAGTAACACCGGATGGACATTTAATCGTCACTATTAATACGGAGCTTTCAGTATGAGTAACTCAGCCGATCAATTAGACCCTATTCGACTTGAAATCATTGCTAATGGCCTTCGATCCATTGCTGACGAATGTTTTATTGCACTAATGCGCTCAGCATATTCTACCAACATAAAAGAGCGTAAAGACCACTCCATAGCCATTCTAGATAAACGGGGTAGATTGGTTGTTCAAGCTGCTCTAACCTTACCAATTCATATTGCCTCGATGAGCGGGTTAACAACGTGTGTACTGGAAAAATATGGTGTCAACATTAATGAAGGCGATATATTCATTGGCAACGACCCGCATACTGCAGGTGGCTCACATTTGCCAGACATCAATTACGCCATGCCGTTATTTGCAAACGGCGAGTTAGTAGGCTTTGTATGCAATATTGCCCATCACGCCGATGTCGGTGGCATGGTCCATGGATCGATGGCTGGAGGTATGTCAGAGATATACCAAGAAGGTTTGAGAATACCAGCGATCAAGTTATTTAACCGCGGTGAACTCCAAACTGACATTATGGATTTATTACTACTCAATGTTCGTGTAGAGGAAGAGCGTCGAGGTGACCATAACGCTCAAATTGCATCCTGCAAACTAGGTTCCAGGCGCTTTACAGAGGTTGTAGCATCACATGGTCTTAGCACTGTACTAACTGCCTTTGATAATATTATAAGTCGTACATCCATACGTATGCGCGCTGCTATTAAAGCTATTCCTGACGGCAGTTACGAATTCAGTGATTTTATGGATGGCGACGGCATCAACACTTTTGATATTCCATTGTGCCTCAAGTTGACTGTAAATGACGACCATATTCACCTCGACTTTGAGGGTACCAGCAAACAAGTTAGCGGCAATATAAATACCACTATGAATGCTATTCAAGCGAGTGTTTGTTATGCCTTGATAGCCGTGCTCGATTCCGACGTACCCAGTAATCAGGGCGTATTAGATGTGGTCGACATCAGTGTTGAACCTGGAACCATTTTAAACTCGGTCTACCCTGCTCCAGTAGCAGCAAGGGCTCATACCTGCCAACGGGTAATTGACATAGTCTTAGGCGCACTATCTAAAGCACTCCCAGATAAAGTGATCGCTGCCGCCAATGGTGCTAACACCACTGCTGTATTTTCTGGCATAGACCCACGTAGCAACAAACCTTACGTATACCTAGAAACCTTGGGTGGCGGCATGGGTGCAAGAGCCGCTAAAGACGGCAAAGATGGAGTGCAGGTTGGCATCACAAATACCTCAAATTTGCCTGTGGAAGCCATTGAACAGGAATATCCATTGCGTGTAGAAGAATACAGCTTAGTCGGTAACTCTGGTGGTGCAGGTCAGTACCGAGGAGGCATGGGTATTCGTAGAGTACTTACGCCAGTAGGCCACGAATGTGACTTTAACGGCGCTGGAGAACGGTTTCGTTATCAGCCATGGGGTTTATTTGGCGGAGAAGATGGCGCGTCTGGACGATTTCTTATCCGCGACGCTGAAGGCGAGCGTCGTTTGGACGATAAGCCAAACCGGGTTATGGTGCCTGTGGACACACGAATAGTTGTCGAAACACCTGGGGCCGGGGGTTATGGCCCACCAGCGGGAAGGACATCTGCAGCATTAAAAATAGATTATAAGAGTGGAAAATATTCAGCAGATTTTATCGATAAGCACTATAAAAATACACCTAAAGGAGGATGAATCGTGCGCGTATATTCAATGGTTCGACCAAAAAAACTTGAAGAAATGCCAACTGCTATTGAGCGAGCAGAAAAGTTAGGGTACGACGGTACCACTTTATTGGAGTTAACCGTACCACCTACTTTATCAGCTGTAGCAGGCGCAATGACCACCGAGAACATTAACCTACTAACAGGTGTCTTTGTAGCCTTTCCCCGGAGTCCAATGGCTACGGCTTACGACGCTTGGGCTATACAGTCTCTGTCCAAAGGACGTTTCCAACTGGGTATTGGTACGCAAATAAAAGCTCATTTAACCCGTCGTTTTGGTATGGAACACTTACCTCCAGTTAAACGTATGCGCGACTATATTAATGCACTTCATGCTATTTGGGATTGTTGGCAAGATGGTACTCGCCTTAACTATCAAGGTGAGTATTACAAGCATGACCTGATGATTCCTTATTATAATCCAGGACCATTAGACGTGAAGCGACCACCAATCTATTTGGCAGCAATCAACAAGCTTATGTGTCAACTCTGTGGAGAACTGGCAGATGGACACTTGCCGGGTGACCCTATTACTGACAAGTGGTTCGAACAAGTGATGCTGCCCAATCTAAAAATGGGTGCCGAAAAAGCAGGTCGCAGATTAACCGACCTGGATTTAGGTAGCTACGGCTTTATTGGTTGCGCCAACACAGAGGAAGGATTAGAGAGAGTTCGTACAGGCCTCAAACAACGAGTAGCACTTTATGCGTCTACACCTGAATACGAGAAAATGCTCGACTTGCACGGTTGGGATGTCAACCTTTCTGATTTCATTAACATGGCAAGAGAACATAAGTGGGAAGAGATGGGGAACTTGGTTTCCGATGAAATGTTACAAGCTTATGCTGTTGTCGCCACGCCTGAAGAGTTGCCTAAAGCCTTGAAAAAACGTTTCTCAGGATATGTGGATCGCCTACAAATCGATGAAACATGGTTTGACGGCCTATCTGATGATGACGTCGCTAGGTTGCTCGTTCAATTAAAGCAAATCTAGGAGTGGATCATGACCAATAAAAACAATACTAAGCCACACCAGTCAGACTTAGACTATGCGGTTGAAGAGTGGTCTCGACTACAAAACCGAGACCCCAAATCCTTAGCAGTAGTGGAACCTGATCGAACAATTACCTGTGCAGAACTTATTCATCAAGCACGGTTAAGGGCTGGGCAGTTTATTGCTCAAGGCGTTACACCTGGAAGTCGCGTCATTGTTGCACGTCCTAATGTAATTGAGTTTGTGGTTGATTACCTTGCAGTACGACTCTGTGGTGCAATTTTGGTAAACTTACCCTGGTCTGCAGGCACTAGCATTACCGAACTAGCTAAAGTGCTAGATGCTCAGGTAGTGGTGTTAACAGAACATTTAGTAGGTGATAATTCTTTATTTGACCAACTAGGAGACCGTCGCTTTCGCGAGCACGAAACAGCTCCCATAGGCCCACAAAACCCGATTCCTCGCGGCGCTGATGAAGTCGCATGGCTCGCTTGTACTTCAGGCACTACCGGCACACCTAAGGCAGCAATGCACACAGGTGCAAGCTGGGAATGCCAAACACGTGTATTTGCTCAACATTTTGAGCTTACTCAAGAAGACCCAATATTGGTTACCTCTCCAGTGGGACATGCTGTCTCATTACTATTCGGCGTACGCATGTGCTTGATGCTGAATTCCCTCATGGTTTTGATCCCACGCTGGAACATTGAAGTCGCTGCAGAACTCGTTGATCGCTACCAATGTGTGTTCACAGTCGCCCCAACACCATATTTAGTAGACACCGTAACTTACGTTGAGAAACATGGTCTTGCTCAATTTAAAAGCCTCCGTTTCTTCCCTTCTGCAGGCGCGCCTGTGCCTAGATCACTAGTCCGTCGCGGGCTAGATGCCCTGCCACAGTGCCAAGTATGGTCTTATTTTGGCACTTCAGAAGCTGGTGCTGTCACCGCCGTGCCACTGGATGCTGATCTAGAGAAACGGCTCAATACAGATGGCATTGCCATGCCAGGTACTCAAACAAGGGTCATCGATGGCGAATTGCAACTGCATAACCCACAGCAAATGATGCAGGGCTATTGGAGCGGTGATCCAGACCAGCGATTGCACTCCGATGGTTGGTACGAAACTGGCGATGCTTGTGATCAGCGTGACGATGGTTACATTAAAATGATTGGCCGCGCTCGAGACATTATTCTGCGCGGAGGTGAAAATATTTCCCCTTTAGAAATAGAAAATGTACTTCTTGGTCATGACCAAGTGACCGACGTATGTATTATCGGATATCCCGATGAACGATTGGGCTCACGTCTAGCTGCTGTGGTAGTAGCTACTGCCGATACTACTCTAGAATCGTTGCGTTCCCACTGCCAGACCATTGGCCTAGCCAAAGCCAAGTGGCCAGAAATGATTATCCACATCGAGACCATACCGCTTTCCCCCATTGGCAAGGTTAAGCGCGGTGACCTAGAGGATTTGGTGTGGGGCATTGTTAAGCAACAAGGTGCGTCTAGCGTACAATAACTGAAGGAGTTAAGACTATGTCTAATATACAAGTTGGTTTTCACATCGATGGTGATGTATGGGAACCTGAACAAATTACCCAGGTAGAGGAGCACGGCTTCGACATACTGACTACAGGCGAGCATATTCTTTTCTTCCGGCCCATTTTAGATACTGTGACTGTGTTAGCTTACGCCGCCGCTGTCACCACAAAGATAAAACTACTACCATCTACATTAATCCTGCCGTTACGTCATCCAACAATGATGGCTAAAGAATTGACTTCAATTGACATTTTATCTAAAGGTCGTCTGATTGCATCGGTGGGTATTGGTGGGGACTACCCCCGTGAGTTTGAGGCCTGTGGCATTCCTACGAATGAGCGTGGTGTAAGGGCTAACGAAGGCATTGAAATCATGCGTAAATACTGGTCTGGTGAGCGTTTCGACTACGAAGGGAGAATCTTCCAGTTGAAAGATGTCGATATGTTACCGACACCGTATCAGGCCGGTGGGCCACCACTGTGGGTTTGTGGCCGTAGCGATCCAGCTATGAAGCGAGCTGCAAAATACGGTAATGGTTGGCAGCCCTACATGTACACAGCAGACCAAGTCGCTGAGTCTATTACCAAAGTAAGGGGCTTTGCTGCAGATATTGGCCGGGAGTTAGATGACGATTTTGCCTTTACTACTTTTATGTACATTAGCATGCACGATGATGTTCAAGAAGCCCGCAATCGAGCGATTGAACAATTGACCTATCGCTTCAATATGCCATTTGAAAAAATTGTCGACAAATATTGCGCTTACGGCCCAGCAGATAGAATCATTAAAAGCCTAAGCGAATATGTTGCAGCAGGCACTAACCACATTATTGTGGCTCTAGTGATGCCAGAGGAAGAGCGCATGAAATATGTAGCCAAATTTGCTGAAGAAATCCTACCAGCTTTGCAACATATGCAGAGGGTATAGCAAATGACAGATCACAATCATTTGAGCGTAGCAGACATTCAATATCGTCTAGATCAGTCTTTATTTCATCAGCTATTTAAGCCAGAAGTGTTAGGGGTCGATAACGAACAGGCTGAACTTAAGTTGCAGGTATCTATGTGCCCACAATTTGAACGTCAGCCCGATACTAACCAATGGCATGGTGGTGTATTGGCTTCATTGGTCGATATTGCTGGTTTCTCCGCACTAATGCTCGTAGCTAAGGATCGTCCCCTGCTGACTCTCAACTTTAGTATCAATTTTTTGAGATTAGCGGTCTCCGATACTCTCATTGCAACCGCAAAAGTTACCCGATCAGGCCGTACTGTAGGTTTTGTGGAAGTTATAGTACACAATCAAGAGAAAGAGGTGGTGGTCACTGGCCACGCTTGCTATGCAATCCGTCCCAGTCAAACCTAACAGGAGTACCAGACCATGACAAAAGCACTACACAAACATATCGCTATATTAGGTGGTACCGGCGCACTAGGTTCAGGTTTAGCCCTTCGTTGGGCTCAAGCTGGCCACCAGGTCACACTAGGCTCTAGAGATGGTGCACGTGCCGCGGAAGTTGCCACGCAACTCAGTCAAAAAGTTAGACGGAAAATCACCGGGATAAGTAATGAGGAAGCTGCAGCTGGCGCCGAATTAGTGGTCATTACCGTTCCTTATGCTAGCCATGAAGCTACTATTAACTCAGTTCAAAGTCATCTAACGGGAAAGATTTTAATTGACGTTACGGTGCCGCTAAAGCCCCCAAAAGTACGTACAGTTCAGCTTCCCGAAGGAGGGTCTGTTGCCAAAGCTCTTCAGGAAAAATTAGGAGATTCTGTAAAGGTTGTTTCCGCTTTTCAAAATGTAGCGGCTACTCATTTAGCCGACTTAGATCATGATATAGATTGTGATGTACTTGTGTGTGGAAATGACGCAGAAGCCCGGGCCCAAGTGGTCGAGTTAGCTAATGACGCCAGTATGAAAGCATGGCATGGTGGCCGCATTGACAATTCTGCAGTCGCTGAAGCACTTACTTCACTGCTTATTTTTATTAACGGAAGTTATAAAATAGATGGCGCTGGCATACGCATTACCGGCACACCAGCCAGTAACTAAACAGGAGCATACAGTGGCTTCTCAATTAATCATTCAAGCCATGGACAGAGTCCCAATAGTCTCGCCTGGTGACAACCTACAGCAACTTATTGAAACATCCCTGATCAATAATCAAGTATGCCTACAAGACGGCGACATATTGGTGCTTGCCCAAAAAATTGTTTCTAAGTCAGAAGGATGCCTGATAGATTTGAATCAAGTCGAACCAAGTTTAGAAGCCCTTGCCTTGGCTAAGAAGGTTGATAAAGACCCTCGTTTAGTCGACGTAATTCTATCCCAAAGCAAGGCTTTGATACGGCAGGTGAAAGGGGTACTAATCACTCAGCACATACGTGGCTGGGTGATGGCAAATGCTGGGATCGATGCCTCCAACGTTCACTCTAAGGAAGGGCAAGAGAATGTATTATTGCTTCCTAAAAACCCAGATCATTCGTGTAAGGTATTGCGCGATGGCTTGTACCAGAGCTTAGGTGTAAAGGTTGCAGTGATCATCAATGACAGCTTTGGTCGCCCATGGCGCTTGGGCACGACAGGTGTGGCCATCGGTGCAGCGGGGCTACCTAGCTTGTGGGATCGGCGAGGGGACGTCGACTTATTTGGCAGGAAACTACTCACCAGTCAACAAGCTGTGGCCGATGAAATTGCTGGGGCCGCATCTTTATTACAAGGTCAAGCAGACGAAGGTCGGCCGATAGTTTTGGTTAGAGGCCTTACATTCCCGGCCAACACCGAACCAGATAACTGCCCTGCTTCAGCTCTAGTGCGCGACGTCAGCGAGGATTTATTCCGATGAATAATGGGCAAACTATCATTTATTCTGGTGGAGTAGGAGGTGCCAAACTTGTATTAGGTATGAGTCATCTACTGGCGCCTGAAAAACTCACTGTAGTTACCAACACCGGTGATGATTTTGACTATTACGGCTTACGCATCTGTCCAGATACAGATACTTCCCTCTACACGTTATCAGGTTTATCTGACCAGGAAAAAGGCTGGGGACGTGCAGAAGAAACCTGGCGTTTTATGCAGGCTATAAAAGATTTGGGTGGCGAAGATTGGTTTAACCTCGGCGACACTGATCTTGCTTTACATTTAATACGCACCCAATCTTTAGCTGAGGGAAAAACCCTCACCCAAGTCACCCAAATGCTGGCCGACACAATGGGGATTCACCTCACTCTGTTACCCATGACAAACGACCGAGTAGCAACCAAAGTAATGACCAAGTCCGGTCAGCTGGATTTTCAACATTATTTTGTTCGAGACCAGTGTCGCCCAGAAGTTACTGGGTTTAGCTTTCAGGGTTTGTCTGAGGCCTGTGTAAACCCACAGTTAATCCGTTTACTTAACAGTCAACCAGAAGCCATTATATTTGCGCCTTCTAATCCATACGTGAGCATTGACCCCATTATTAAACTGCCTGAATTACTCCCAAAAATGCGCCAGAGCGACACACCGATAGTGGCGGTGTCCCCTATCGTTGGTGGTACTGCCATCAAAGGGCCTGCCGCTAAAATGATGTTCGAATTGGGTTTAGATGTTTCACCTTTGGCTATTGCTGAACATTATAAAAATGTAATTCATGGCCTGGTTATCGACGAACAAGACAAAAAATATGCTACCGCCATTGAGTCTTTGGGTCTCGCAGTTCAAATTGCGCCAACCATCATGCATGATTTAAGTAGTCGTATAAATTTAGCTCAAACCTGTCTCGATTTTGCTCAAGAGTTGAAGGGACACATCGCGTCATGACTAATATCATTGTTCCCATCAAAGACCTTTCCCAAGCCAAGCAACGGCTTGCTGGAGTCCTGACGAAAGAGCACTGTGAGGGTTTAGTTCTAGCCATGTTGGAGGATTTGTTAATAACCCTGTCAACATTATCATCCTGCACTGTGTGGGTACTTGCGAGTAATACTAAAGTTTTTCAAGTAGCTCAAAGGTGTGGTGTCCGAATCATCAAAGAACACGAATCTCAAGGTTATAATCAAGCCGTAGCGTTCGGTTTTAAACATTTCCCCGGCGAGCCTGTTGCGGTGATTCCAGGAGATGTTCCCCTTGCGAGTGCTGCTGAAATTCTTCAGCTGATCAAACCAACACATAATCCAGAAGAGTTAGTCCGCCTAGCGCCTGACCGAGAGAAGAAAGGAACAAATGGCCTATTCTTATCTCAGGTCCACCTAATGGAATCAGGTTTTGGTGTACGAAGCTATGACGGGTACCTCAGAACAGCTAAAGCCAAAGGTATTGGTGTTGAAAAGGTGTTCAGCACTGGTTTAGCGCTAGATATTGATACTCCAGCGGACTTGGAACAACTCTTTAGACAAACCCAAGAAGGTGAGACAATCAAATTTTTAAAACAATTAGGTCGCCACTTTGGACCTCAATTTCTAAATCAAGGGGCAGCATGAACGCATCAATTAGAATTCCACACAGTGGCTATCGAATTTCCACTGAAGAGGCGTTATCTCTGTTACAGCAAGACGAAGAAGCCTTACTTACAAGGGCAGCAGACTTAAGAGATTATGGACATGGGCGAAAACTGAGTTATTCCCGCAAGGTCTTCATTCCTCTCACTCAGCTATGCCGTGACGTATGTCATTATTGTACATTTGCTAAAGCACCCAAAGGTCTCGACCAACCCTATTTAACACCACAACAGGTGCTTGAAATCGCCAAATCAGGACAAGCTACAGGTTGTAAAGAAGCACTCTTCACTTTAGGAGACAAACCCGAACTACGATACAGAGAAGCCCGCGAAGCGCTTGAAGAGATGGGTTATGCAAGCACCCTTGAATATTTAGCTGCTATGTCTCGTTTAGTGTTTGAAGAAACAGGTTTATTACCTCACTTAAATCCAGGAGTAATGTCAGCAAGCGAAATTAGCATGCTTCGTGAAGTATCTGTATCTATGGGTATCATGCTTGAAACTTCGTCCTATCGTTTAAGCGAAAAAGGCGGTTGTCACTATGGCTCACCCGACAAACTACCTGAAGTCCGTCTAGATACAATTGCCGAAGCAGGTCGTCAAAAAGTACCCTTTACTAGCGGTATATTGATAGGCATTGGTGAAACCCGACAGGAGCGTATTGAAAGCTTGCTAGCATTACGCAAGTTGCATGAAGAATTTGGTCATATTCAAGAAATTATTGTACAAAATTTCCGAGCTAAGGCCGATACAAAAATGGCCCATGCTCCAGAACCAGATATCGCTGAATTGCGCTGGAGCATTGCAGTAGCTCGTATTATTTTTGGTTCGGAAATGTCTATTCAAGCACCACCAAACTTATCAGCTGGTTCCTGTGCAGACCTTGTAGCAGCTGGAATAAACGATTGGGGAGGAGTATCTCCAGTCACTCCCGACCACGTTAACCCTGAAGCACCGTGGCCCCAGCTAGATCAATTAGCTGTAGATAGTGCAAAATGCAGTAAAATTTTGGTTGAACGTTTGGGAGTTTATCCACTGTATGCACATCAAGCAGCCGTGTGGTTACATAAACCATTTCACAAGCCAGTGCGTTCGGCTATTGATGCAGACGGTTTGGTACGCGAAAGCATTTGGGTTGCAGGGAAAAGCGGGCAGACTATTCCACCCATAATCACCACCCCCGGATTCATTAGAGATCTATCCTTAGATCGAGTTCTAAGCCGAGCATTAGATGGTTTGGAATTAACTCAGACCGAGGTGGAACGTATGTTCGCCGCCCGAGATGGCGAAGTCAAACCTGTGCTTCAGGCCGCAGACGCCGTGCGACAAAAATTGTGCGGCGACACCGTTAGCTACGTGGTTACACGCAATATTAATTACACTAATATTTGTAGTTACCGATGCAGTTTTTGCGCGTTTGCCAAGGGAAAGACGCATGAAAAACTACGTGGAAAACCCTACACCTTAGATCCCGAAGTGGTAGCTGATAGAGCAGTTGAGGCGTGGAACAAAGGTGCAGTAGAAGTCTGCCTGCAAGGCGGAATCCACCCTTCTTACACAGGACAGACGTATCTTGATATTCTTAGCGCCATAAAAAATCGTTTGCCAGATATGCACGTCCACGCTTTTTCTCCGCTAGAAATATTCCAAGGTGCAGAAACCCTTGGTGTATCTGTGGACCATTTTTTAGGACAGCTTAATGATGCCGGATTAGGAAGCTTGCCAGGCACCGCAGCCGAGATTCTTGATGATCGAATTAGAGTTAACTTGTGCCCAGATAAAGTTAATACTCAGCAGTGGTTTGATGTCATTGACAGCGCCCATCGTCGCGGCATCCCTACCACTGCAACCATAATGTATGGCCACATAGAGCAGCCAGTTCACTGGGCGAAGCATTTGCTTGGACTACGGCAGCAACAACAGAAAACCGGCGGTTTTACTGAATTAGTACCATTACCCTTCGTACATATGGAGTCTCCAATGTACCTTAAGGGCCACTCTCGTATTGGACCTACATGGCGCGAAGCTCTATTGATGCATGCCGTCAGTCGCTTAGTACTCAGCCCAGAGATAGTTAACATTCAGGCATCCTGGGTTAAATTAGGGCCTGAAGGAGTTGCTCAGTGCCTTAATGCGGGTGTTAATGACATCGGTGGTACTTTAATGAACGAAAGTATTACCAGAGCGGCTGGCGCAGAACATGGTCAAGAAATGACGCCGCAAGCCATGGAAAGCTTGCTGGCCAAAGTTAATCGACCTTCTCGGCAGCGCACCACGTTATATGCAGATGCTAAAAACGAGCGGAAGGTTTGCTCATTTAGCAGCATGAATTAAAAAGCTAAAAGTTATAAATAAATTATTATTATGGACTTGTTATTAAATGAAGTATTATTAGGGAGAAAAATTAGATGAGCCAATCATTAACAAAATTTAACTGGCAAGATAGTATGTTTTTAGAAGGCCAGCTGAGCGGCGAAGAAAAACTTATCCGCGATACAGCTCACGATTACTGTCAGGAACATTTAGCA
>Ga0209228_1000572_pt1 | contig 19274 bp, 11 predicted proteins | sample METZYME_3_150m_FD_187547 | JGI IMG/M metagenome (GOLD analysis project Ga0209228, IMG submission 187547) | Marine microbial communities from oxygen minimum zone in mesopelagic equatorial Pacific - METZYME_3_150m (SPAdes) (version 2) | ecosystem: Environmental > Aquatic > Marine > Oceanic...
GCTAGCTCGGCACCACTAATACTCATATTACCTAACGTATCTCCAAGACCAATCGTTCCACCATCAGAAACAGCTATCGTGGTTGAACCTGTTCCGCTGGAAACTGTACCCAAAATATCAACATCATTTGCAGCGATGCTAATGCTTTGGTCACCTGAAGACGTAATGGCTTTACCGGAAGCTATGGTAAATGTTCCTGTGCCATTTTCATCATAGTCTGTATTAAAAGCCGCAGACTGCTCACTAGAAAAATTGCCGTTAAAGATTATCCCATTGCCTGCATTTATTTTAGGCAACTTAATTATAGTATTACCTGTGCCAAATATTACTGAACCATTAGCGCCGCTTGAATTTAATGTGACGCCGCCTGAAATATGCGCGAGGGTTACTCCATCGACATACATCTTTCCACTTGAACTATCGCCAACAACTAACTTTGCTGCACTGATGCGGCTTAGCTCAGCCTGCGTCAATGTCAATCCGCAAGCAGAACCGTCACAAATATTAGAAACTGTAGTGGCATTAGTGCTTGCTGTTATGCCATCGAGTCCAATTGTTTTACCATTCTCACCAAGAATAGTTAATGTTCCAGCCCCCGCATTCAACGCCCCTGATAAAGAAAAATCTGCTCCTGTAAGAGTAACATTACCTCCTTTAGTATTCATTGCTCCAACTTTTAAATTACCCCCTCCTGTAAGAGTAATATCACCTCCGTTGGTTTCGACTGCTCCAAGCGACAAAGCCCCTCCAGCACTCATAATAATACTTCCACCGGAGGTTTCAATTTTGTCCGATGTGTCGGAAAAATATATGCTGCCATTAGTTGCAGTGAAGGTAACGCTCTGTCCGCTTGTTTGAGCAAAGTTTAAACTGTCACCTAGATTAATGGAGCTAGTAGCAAGCATGTCTATGTTGGTGGTAGATGCGACTGCTTCCAAAATATTTTCGTAAGTTGTAAAAGAAGTAGCTGCACTTGCAGAGGCTGTACCCGACCCTCCGGAAATAGTTATAGTGTCGGGGTCTAATAGAAGTGTTCCTGATTTTCCATTTACAGCAGTTGTATCAACACTACCAGCAAAGTAAAGTTCTTCTTTACCAGAAACCTCTGCGAACCCACCATCACCAAATAACCTGCCACCTCTCGACCTTATGGTTCCAAAAAATTCTGTTCGGCGATCTGCCCAAAAAATAGTCCGTCCTCCATTACCTCCAGTCACCGCATCCGCAAAAATAGAAACATTGGGTCCAACATAGTTTTCTAACGCTGTTGGAGTCAGGCCTAACCCTTGATAATCACCACCAACTAATAATAAACCACCTCCCGCATCACCAGACACATCAATACGCGCATTATCATAAAGGCCTACTCGATTACCTAAAACATGAACGACACCGCCAGTATCACCAGTTCCGAAACCTGTTGCATCGATGGTTCCAGAAACATTGACCAACCCATCACTACCACCCGTAAGATAAATAGAACCATTTTTTTTTGTTATTGACTGTGCCTGAATATAACCAGACATATTGATAACACTATCAACTAAATTCTGCGCAGTTCGAACATCCATTGCGACCGTCCCACCATCTGCATAAATGCTCCCACTGTTAGACACGAGCGAGTTTAATTTTTTTCCGTCAAACCCTGTTACGTTTTTTATAACCTGACTGTCAAAACCTAAGTTAACCAACTGGTCACCATATAGGTCGAGAGTAAAAGTATTTCCAGACGCCAAGCTTACTTTTCCTAACCGTGCATTAATAATTCCTGTATTTTTTATTCCCGGCGCAACAAATGCGACCAAGCCTCCTTCTGCTGCAGTAATAGATCCATGGTTGGTAATTGTATTCGAGAAGTCTGGAGGGATATTAAAATGGTATTGCCCGTTAATAAAATTTGCATTCGACATATCGCTTGTCGTTGCAACCAAACCGTGAACATCAATTTCTGATCCATTACCAAAAAGAATGCCATTACGGTTTATCAACATTAAGTTTCCGTTTGATGTTAGTTTCCCAAATATTGAGGACGGATCGTTCCCAGTCACGCGGTTCAGTGTCACTGAAGTTTCAGATGGTACTTGAAAATTGACATGCTCCCCCCCAGCGATATTAAACGAGTTCCAGTCAATGATCGACTTATCACTGCCCTGAGAAACGTTAAGCTTGCTGTCTGAAACCTTATTAATTGTTGCTGAACCCAGCTGTACCGATCCATTAGTTGGTAAGGCGTAAACCAGAGAGGGGAAAATACCTAAAAGATATGTTAGAAATGAAACTAAAAATATAAGACCTCTTTTAGGCCTTCTCATCTGCTTAATTAAATTGTGATTGCAGGAAGAGTTTTTTACTTGGATAACCGATTTCTTTTGTTCTACAGCCGAATGAACCGACTGCATTAAAATCCGTTGTCCCATCTTCATTAAATTCATAACTAACTTCCTTACAGACTTAATGACAAAACACAGTTGAAAATTTTAACTTCAGGACAACCCTTATTAAAAAGACTGCCTATTAGACTCGTTGCGATTAAAACCTTTTAGATAAGCTAAAAAAGAATCTAGGGTTCTTATTTCCTTCTGCAGCAACATTATCTGATACGGGCTTATTCATCTCTAAATAACCAGAAACCGAATCGGTAAAATTAAACCTCATCCCTAAGCCTATTGAGGTAAGGTCCTGTCGTTTAGCCCCTGTAGAAGTTTGAACCTTATTCCAAACCGATCCATAATCTAGAAAACTATAAAGTTGTAAGTCTGACAAGTAGTCCCATGCAGGACGGAACGCTTTCTGCAACTCGATTTTTAAGGCTACACCGTGGTCACCAGTAATTTCTGAAGAGTCGTATGCTCGGCCATACTGCGAACCGCCTACCCCAAACTCTTCAGATGCCAGAAGTTTATCGAAGGAAAATTGCCAAGATGCAGAACCCAGCAAGTTCCAACTAGGTGCCAAACTCTGCATCCTCATGAAATTTCCAGTCAATTTTGTAAAATTACTTTTACCCTGTGACCTTGAAAGATTCGACGACCCTGACTCCGTAGCCTCCAAAATATTCAACCCTTGATTCAAATTAAATCGGATGAGATTTACCCCCTTGTATTGATCAGCGAAATCATAAGAGACCCCCATATTAAATACTCTCAAACGATCTTCCGAATCTAACGAACCAAGAATTTTAGTCGACGAATTCCTTCCTGTTAAACCCAAATGCCCAGTCAAATTTTTTCCGCGAGACCGAATAAATGGATGCGTTAACCGCAAAGTAATTGTTTTACTATCTCCGTTAATATTAAATTTTTTAAGACTAGAACCTGGTTCTGAGTTACTTAATGATCCTGAAAAAAATAATCTAGTACCTTCCTGATACAAGGGAATATCCCAAAATGCATTTAGAAAAAGCAACTCTTCCGTCTGACTCGTAAGCACTCCCTGCAAACCTGATCTACTGTGATTTCCAAATAATGAATTTGCAGTCAAATCACCTGAAAATTGATATGGGCCATTGAACTTTGAACCCCGGTTGTCAGTTCCAACGTGACCCTCGAAAGCCTTATCAGATAATATTAAAGTCATTGTTGTAGCATTCGGTATATCTTCCGAAGGCGTCAAAACCGACTTAGCTGTTACCCCAGGTAAATCGTCGATCAACAATAAGTAGCGTTCAAGATCAAATGCACGTAAAGGACGTGATTTGAGAATTTTTTTTCTGTAATGATCTACCAACTTTCTGGGACCACGGACAGGCCCTTGGATTTTTATTTTGTCGATAAAACCCTCAACAATCCTCAAGTAGACAACACCGTTCTTTATTTTCTGCTGTGGAACTATAGCCTTAGATAAAATATAACCATCGTTTCGATACCTATTTGTTATCCTTTGAGCTATTTCATAAATATCCTTAAGGGCTAATTTCTTCCTCAAGTAATTGTTATATAATGGTTCGAAGGTTCTCTTGTCATAAATGGTCGTTCCTTTAATGATCAATCGCTTTAGAACAAACTTTACTCCCTTTAGATCTTCGGGAAATAAAGGTGCCGTAATTTTGGGTTCGATCGGAACAATTGAAGACTTTGGACTGGATCCTTTGCCAAACCTACGGTCAAATCGATGAGGTGCTGCCTGTTTATACGCACGGTCTCGCCCTTCCGGTGAGATTTGAGCCTGGGCTTCACTACCATTGAACAACCCGTTGAGCATCCCCACTAGAAAAAAAATTACTACTCTAAAATGATTTGACCCTATAAGGGCTTGAAAGTTCTCCACCACAATTTCCTATCGGCTAAATGCAACTATTTGTTAATCATTTAAAAACAGGTTTTAAAAACCTTCAAAAACCCACAACTCCTTATTTGAAAGTATTTTAAAAAATTGCTAAAAAACATAGTCAAAGGTACTGTTGATCGGTTGAAACCTGTGGTTTCAAGCCCACCCAAACGATAAAAGTTATTATTTTATAAAGACTTGTATGACATTGACGATAAAAGCAAAGACTGTGCCAAGCTTGGGGCGACCATAACCGAAGACAAAGGCTTTTATTTATAATGCTTTAATAGTTTTAAAGTGATTAGAGAGAACGAGAGTTATTACCAATCTAGGAAAAATCTTCCGACTTGGTATCGTTTTGAGAATTTTAAGGCACAAAATACTGCGCGGGGGATGCAAAAAAGCTCTTAACTACCATAAATAAAGTTGGAAAAGATCTAAGTTATTAGCCAAGATACCTTATCAACGAATTATTCTATTTCCCTACAGAGTAATAAAAGATGTAGAAAGCTAGGTTTTAAATAAGTTCATCCCTATTGTGTTAACATCATAGATCTTGATTACATTTCACTTTGATTATTAAGACCACCAATCTTAGATATAGGTCTGTTCACTAATTGTCCGTTCAAAAACACTAGCAACTAAAAATAACTTTATGGGTGAATTACGCATACAAGGAACCGATGGTATTCGTAGTGAGGTAAAGCTCTCTTCTTCAGAAGAAGCTGAGAATTTGACTCCGCAAGAAGTTTTCTTGGAACTCGGTTACATTACGGAAGAATTCATGGAAATGTATGCCTACGCTCACGCAAGGCAATTGATATCTGCAGGAAAAATTCTGCCTGGAAACAATATTGTTATTGGATGGGATCCTAGAGATCCAAAAGGCAATTATACCTCTGCGGTCGTTAGAGGGGTATGCAAAGCGGGTTTAAATGCAATGATTTTAGGGGTAGTCCCCACTCCACTTGTTCCAATGTATATGATATACAAAAATGCTTGTGGTGGTTTTATGGTGACTGCTTCTCACAACCCAAAAGATCAAAACGGAATTAAAATTTTTTGTTCTTTTAAAGGTCTGAAACTACTACCTGATAATGACACAATCTTAACGCGTTCAGTCCTTGAATTAGAATTCTCGAGCCTAGACAAACTTCCAATCATAGGAAAACGCATTGACTCCCGAAGAGAAGCATTAGAGCTATTTTATAACTTTTCTATAGCACAAAAAAATACATGGATCCCATCCGAGTTAAAAATAACTCTTTTCAAAAATATTACTCTTGTAGTTGACCCAGCTAACGGATCACTCTCTGAAATAGCGGTAAAAATATTCCGCCAGATTGGGTTTAGAAAAGTTATAGAAATAAATTCCAAGCTTAACGGTAATGTAAATCTAAAAAGTGGTGTAGCTGACCTAGAGGGGAAAAACATAATAACAAAAGAAATGACTAAAAAAGGAACTGGATTATTTTCAGAGCATTTGGCTATTACAAAATTGTTTGAGCTTGGGCACGAAAACCGAGCTTCAGTTGCTAGAGGAAAGCAAAGAATTTGCGGAGCCATTTTTGATGCCGATGGTGATCGATTCTATAGATTGGATTATGATGCTTCTAAAGATGCCCTTATTGTCATGAATGGAGACGAATCGGCTTTCTTTCAAGCCAAATATCTTATAACTACTAATCCTAAACGTTACAAGGGGACAAGGTACATTAATACTGTCGAAAGCGATCTAAACATATCGGCTGCTTTGAAAGAACAGGGATTTATCCCCCTAATAACTCCTGTGGGAGATAAATGGATTTTGCTAAAAATTGCCTTGCTTATTGCTGAAAAGCAGATCCGTGTGGTGAAAAAATCAAAAGAGAATAAGGTTTTACTATCCAGCATACTCAAAAAGTGGAAAGATATTCAAAGTAAGGATTCTCTAAACGTCCTAAACTTAGAAAAACTGGAATCGGAGTTGAGCCGGTTTAATAAAATTAAGAAAAATGTAGAACCTCTTCAAAGTTCAGGGAAAAGCACTCTTTTTTCTATTGGTAGCGAGGAAACAGGACACTGTATCACTGAAGGCTACCTTACTCTCAAAAACAAAAAACAAGTACCTGTTTTTTTGGGCAACGGAATCAAAAGTGCCATAAATACATTTGTTTCCACCCAGGTTTTATTAGGGTCGAAATCAACGCAAGGCTATTTTTCTAATCTGTACCAGCCGTTTCCCCTCGGATACAAAAAAACTCTCTATACCTACTATGTAAACAAAAAACTTTTCTATAAAAATTCATCGTTATGGAACCAAGTAAAAAAAACCATATACCAGGAAGCTCGTAGCAAAAATTTTACCCCACGCATCACCAGTTTTCATTCAGAACCTGATATGTTGTACATCGTCCTTAATTCAAATAAAGGTAGTCACGCAGCAGTTTTTGTCCGCAACTCTGGCACTGAAAATAAAATAGGGGTTAACTTGAGAGGACCCATGAAGAGTGCTGCGAAATTAAATTTTATTGGTGAAAAGTGTATTCGAGTACTACTATCCTCCATGAAGGATTTTGAAAATAATCTTTGCAAATTAGAAGAAGATATTCTCAACCAACTAATTCATGGATCTAATTCAAAAACTAAGCTAAAGTTTAAAAAACCTGTGGGAAACAGAGTTCTTTTGGAAATGGGAAAGCAGGATCTAATCAAACTAACCGAGAATGGCCATGCCCTTACTTCACTCGGGAAATGGTATCTATCTATGAGTAAGATAAAAAAATAGAATAACTAACGCATTATTATTTCCATTTTTATGGAAACATAAAAGTATTTTCCCCCGACAAATGACCATTGCCTCAAAACGTAGTTATCGAAAACTCTACTTTCCTAATATATTAATATCATGAGCTATTTTTCAGACATCTATTTCACGCAGCTCGACAACTTTGCGCACAAAAATATTTTTCAAAATACCGAGGAAGTTTGGGACCCCCTAAAAGACCTTAATAAAATTATCATAAGAATATTAGAAAGCAACAAAACAGGTGACGCCATTGAATCCATCTCTGGCCTTACTGTCGACACCAGTAATTTAGTTAAGGGTATTATTGTGAATCGCTGGATAAAGCTGGAGAACCCCATTATATCCTCGTATCTTGATATTCGGATTGACAGTGGAACAGTTCTAGAACCTACGGCTATCATCAAGGGCCCTGCAATTATAGGAAAAAACAATGATATTCGTCAGGGGTCATACTTAAGGGGCAATATTATGACAGGAGACTGTTGTGTGATAGGTCACTGCACAGAAATTAAAAACTCTATATTGATGAATCATGTAGAAGCAGGACATTTTAATTACATAGGCGATAGTATTCTAGGAAGTTATGTCAATATGGGCGCGGGTTCACGACTGGCTAACGTTCAATTTCGCGGATTACAAGAAAAAATGAACGGTGTGATCAACGATATTGAAATACCCATTGAAAACAAAACAATTCCAACCGGACTCTCAAAGTTTGGCTCGATCTTAGGAGATAATGTAGAGGTTGGTTGTAACGCCGTATTATCTCCTGGTACTCTAATTGGCAAAGATACCTGGATTTATCCAAACTGTACTGTAACAAAAGGTTTTCATCCCCCCGGGCATTTTATAACCCCTTCAGAACACAAACTAAAATCTCGCCCCAAGTAAACCTGTCTCAAAGGTTCTTTGAGCAAATTCTCTTTGGATGATTCATCACAAAAGATCTGCAATTTATTTTGATAGACTAATTAAAATTTTAAACAAAAGGAAATAATCACTTTGCGAAGTTTATTGCTTTGAAAATAACAGTTAGAGTAGTATGTTTGGGAACTGAGATAATTCCTAGAAAGTGGTGATAAAGTTAGTTAAAAATTATTCTAACGCTTTCTAATGGTGAGCGAACCATTAAAAAATAACTGCGGATGTGGCGGAACTGGCAGACGCGCATGATTTAGGATCATGTGGGGCAACCCGTGGAGGTTCAAGTCCTCTCATCCGCATTAATAGTTTTTTACCTTTTGATACTATGAATATTGAGATAGAAGATATTGACTCCTGTAAAAAGAAAATCAAGTTTAAAATTGCTCATAGGGACTACCAAGTCAAAGTTCAAAATTCTTACCTTAATCTTGCAAGGCAAGTAAAGGTGCCTGGGTTTCGCCCAGGGAAAGCACCAATGTCAATGCTAGAAAAGCGATTTGGACCGAATGTTAAAAAGGAAGTTATGACCCAACTCATTAGCGAACGGCTTGCTGAAGTAATAGAAGAAAAAGGATTCCGCTCTGTAAGCCCACCAAAACTTTTAGAAGTTGAGGCTGAGGAGGGAACAGATATAAGCGTTTCCGCTTCAGTAGAAATTGTCCCTGAGTTTGAGATCAAAGACTACTCGAAGATGGAAGCTCCCCTCAAAGTCACACGAGTAACTGATGAGGATGTGAATCAGGTGATCAACTATTATCTTGAGCGTCAAGGCACCAAAGTGCAAGTAACGGACAGACCTGTTGAAAATAAAGATTTTGTTAAACTTGATTTTAAAGGAACTCTTAACAACAAAACCTTTGAGGGTGGCGAAGGTAGTGACCATGTAGTTCAAATTGGCTCTGAGTACCTATTGAATGATATGGGAAACCAGCTTATAGGAATGTCCGTAGGAGAAGAAAAAAGTATTCCTGTTAACATTCCTGAAAATTATTCTGCTAATAAATCAATTGCGGGCAAAAAGGTTATTTTTCACGTTTCTCTAAAGGGAATTCAGAAAAACGAATTACCTGAATTAAATGATAGTTTTGCTAAGAATGTTGAGCCAAAAAATAAGTTCACCAGTTTAAAAGATATGAAACAGAAAACTAGGTCTGAACTTGAAGAACATGCGCGTGGAGATGCCCTCAGAGGAGCTAAAGAACTTGTTACAAAACAAATTACTGCAACAAACCCTATTGAAGTTCCAGAAAGTTTAATTGATGAGCAAATCAAGCATATGGTAACTCAAGCTCTAAAAAAGGAACAACAGATCACAAACCAAACAGGGCCTGTGAAAGAAGAAGAAATACAGCTAACAGACTCACAGAAAAAAGAGCACAGGGAAAACGCCATCAAACTCTTACAACAGGAACTAGTTCTTGATCAATTAGCTATTAATCTCAATATTACGATTGATGAAGATGAACTGAATGCGGAGGTCAACAATATGGCACGCATGTTGGGTGAAAAAGATGCCCATAAAATGAAAAAACAATGGGAGCAAGATGGTGTCTTAGTTAAATTACAAAGCAGGATCAAACGCGATAAGACGCTCGATGCAGTGATGAAGGAAGTTCAGATCAAGGAAGAATTTGTTGACAGAAAACAACATTTTGACAATAATTAAAGTGATTTTACTCGTCTTAACTTATTTTTGTATTTTTATTCTAAATAATAATTAGGGGCTTAATCGACCAGTATTAAAATGATCTAGCCTTGTAAACATTTCATAATTGAAAAAGAAAGAGCGTATATGACCGAAACTTATAACCAGTTGATTCCAATCGTAATTGAACAAACCAGTCGTGGTGAGCGCTCCTATGACATATACTCTCGCCTGCTTAAAGATAGAATCATATTCCTTGGCACGGGAGTGGACGATAATGTGGCAAATGCTATTATAGCCCAAATGCTTTTTTTGGAATCAGACGAGCCAGATCAAGATATTTATCTTTATGTCAATAGCCCTGGTGGACAGGTAAGCTCAGGGATGGCTATTTACGACACTATGCAATATATCAAACCTGACGTGCAGACTATTTGTATCGGGCAAGCAGCTAGCATGGGCGCATTGCTATTAACTGCTGGAGCTAAAGGAAAACGTTTTTCTCTTCCACACGCAAGGATAATGATCCATCAGCCAAGCGGTGGATTTCAGGGTCAACATACAGACATTGAAATCCAAGCAAAAGAAATATCCCGTATTCGGGAAATCCTAGATGGAATACTAGCCACACATTCTGGACAAGACGCTAAAAAAGTTCGCAAGGACACAGAGAGAGACCACTATATGACAGGTGAAGAAGCTTTGAAATATGGTTTGATTGATAAGCTGATCACTAAACGCGAAGAGTCAGATAATAAAGAAGACAACAAAAATAAAAAGGAGTAGATCTTGACTAAGAAAATCCGTTGCCTTTTCTCTTTCCCCTCCTACTAGAGGAATGCTATGAGCAAAAAAAAGCCCCCAAAGAGCAATAACTACAGGTGTTCCTTTTGTGGTAAGAGTCAAGAAGACGTTAAAAAGCTGATTGCCGGCCCGACCGTTTTTATCTGTGATGAATGCATCGAACTGTGCAACGAAATCATGGTCGAAGAATGGGCTCAGGCAAAATCCGAGGATGTACAACATCTATTAAAACCAAAAGATATCTATAACCATCTCGAAAATTATATTGTGGGACAAATCCGTTGTAAGCGCATACTTTCAGTAGCTGTTCATAATCATTTTAAACGGATAGAAGCAAACGTAAATATGGACGAAATAGAACTTCAAAAAAGTAATGTCCTGCTCATTGGACCCACAGGTTCTGGGAAAACTCTAATGGCCCAAACTTTAGCAAAAATTCTTGACGTTCCGTTTTGTATTGTTGATGCTACAACCCTTACCGAAGCAGGTTACGTTGGGGAGGATGTTGAAAATATCATCCTAAAACTATTACAGGCTGCTGACTACGATGTGGAAAAAGCAGAACGAGGGATTATTTATATTGACGAAATTGATAAAATATCTCGTAAAACAGAAAACCCATCCATAACTCGTGATGTCTCAGGGGAAGGTGTGCAGCAGGCTTTACTTAAAATTATAGAAGGCACCACTGCCAGCGTTCCTCCGCAAGGCGGAAGAAAACATCCTCATCAAGAGTTTTTACAAGTCAATACTTCTAATATCTTATTTGTTTGTGGTGGGGCATTTGTTGGGCTTGATAGTGTAATCCGCGATCGTGTAGGAAAGAAAACACTCGGATTTAGCCAAACACCTATTTCAAAAAGAAAAATAGAAACAGAAGCTATTCTCGAAAAGGTGCAACCCGAAGATCTTCTTAAATATGGACTCATTCCAGAATTTGTAGGTCGGTTTTCTATTGTAGCAACCCTTAATGAACTTGACGCAGCTGCTTTAATGAAAGTACTTTCAGAACCAAAAAATGCTGTTATAAAACAGTATCAGAAACTTTTTGATTTCGAAAATGTCAGATTGAAGTTCACAGAAAGTGCTATCCGAGCAATTGCGGAAAAAGCAATCGCCCACAAAACAGGTGCTCGCGGTTTACGCGCAGTACTAGAAGAACACATGCTTGATATAATGTTCGAGCTACCTTCACGAAATGATATTGAGGAAGTTGTAGTTAATGAAGAAGTGATTAATAACAACGAGAAACCACTCCTTGTTTATCATAAGCAAAAACAGGCAAGTTAAATGAGTTCAAGTCACCCCTTATTGCCTCTACTCCCACTAAGAGACATAGTTGTCTTTCCTTTCATGGTAATCCCACTTTTTGTTGGAAGAGAGAAGTCCGTTTGCGCATTAGAAAAATCCATGGCCGAACAAAAAAATATCTTTCTTGCGTCCCAGCGGAATCCGAATAATAACGACCCAACTCCAAAGGATATTTACGAAACTGGTACTATCGCCAATATCCTACAAATACTAAAATTAAGTGATGGCACCATAAAAGTTCTAGTAGAAGGTCTTCAACGTGGGCGTATCGTCAAGTTCAGCGAAAATACGGATTTTTACCAAGTTGAAATAGAAAAGGTTCAAGAAAATGAACAGATCACTCCTGAACTTAAAGCGCTCATGAGAAGCGTTAGCAAGGTATTCGAACAGTACGTAAAACTGAATCATAAAATACCTCTTGAAGCAGTTTCTGCAACAATGAACATTATTGAACCACATCGTTATGCAGACACTATTGCAGCGTATATGGTTTTTCAATCAAATGAAAAACAGTCTCTTTTAGAAACATTCAATCCTGGTGACCGCTTAGAAAAATTATTGAGCACTCTAAAGTCAGAAATGGAAGTTCTCAAAATTGAAAAAAGGGTCCATGGACGTGTCCGGAAACAAATGGAACAAAGTCAAAAAGAATTTTATCTAAACGAACAACTTAAGGCTATCCAAAAGGAGTTAGGAAAACGTGATGAGTTTAAAACAGACATCGATGAATTGACGGAAAAAATAAAAAAAGCTTGTTTGCCTAAGGAAGTTAACGAAAAAATATCAAAAGAGCTGAGGAGACTCGAGTTCATGCAACCAATGTCGGCCGAGGCCACAGTTTCGCGGACCTATATTGAGTGGTTCATTGATCTTCCATGGAAACAAGTGGCTAATTCTAAAAATATTAAAATCTCAGAAGCTATTAAAATACTGAACAAAGATCATTATGGGCTAGAAAAGGTAAAGGAAAGGATTGTTGAACATTTAGCGGTAATTAAACTAGTAAAAAAAATTAAAGGTCCAATTTTATGCCTAGCAGGGCCACCGGGTGTTGGCAAAACTTCTTTAGGACAGTCTATCGCCAAAGCCACAGGGAAAGAATTCATTCGTGTTTCTTTAGGTGGAGTACGTGATGAAGCAGAAATCAGAGGCCATAGAAGAACCTATATTGGAGCACTTCCAGGAAAAATTATTCAGGGAATAAAAAAAGCTGGCACAATGGATCCTGTATTTATGTTGGATGAAGTTGATAAAATGAATTCTGACTTTCGTGGTGACCCCTCATCTGCTTTACTAGAAGTTCTTGATCCAGAACAAAATTTTAACTTCAACGATCATTACCTTGAAGCGGACTACGACCTATCTCAAGTTCTATTCATCTGCACTGCTAACGTTCTCCATACAATACCACAGCCTCTTCTCGACAGAATGGAGGTAATCCGTTTACATGGCTATACTGATGATGAAAAAATTGGTATTGCTGAGAAGTTTCTTATTCCTAAAAAAATTAAAGAACACGGATTGACTAAAGGCAACATCAAGTTTTCTAAAAAAACTCTGAACAAAATTCTGGATAATTATACGCGTGAAGCCGGGGTGCGAAATTTAGAGCGGGAAATAGCTACTATATGTCGCAAAATTACTAGAAAAGTTGTAGACAAAGGAAAAAAATATTCAACTAAGATTGAAGCTGACTCTCTTAAAGATTTTTTAGGCGTCCCTAAATACCAGCGTTTACCCGCAAACAAAATACTCCCAGTAGGTGTTGCTACAGGCTTAGCTTGGACAGAAGTTGGAGGAGAAATATTATCAATTGAAGTAACTGTTTTGCCAGGCAACGGTAAACTTTCGCCCACAGGTAAGTTAGGAGATGTTATGAAAGAATCTGCCCACGCTGCTCTTAGCTATGTTCGGTCACGAGCGCAAGACTTTGGGCTTAAAAAAGATTTCTACCAAAAAACTGATGTTCATATACATATACCCGAAGGAGCAGTACCTAAAGATGGGCCCTCAGCAGGAATCACTATGGCCATTGCAATTGTATCAGCTTTGACAAATAAACCTTTGAAACACGAGATCGCAATGACTGGGGAATTAACATTAACTGGAAAAATTTTGCCCATAGGTGGACTTAAAGAAAAATCTCTAGCAGCCTATAGAGGCGGTATTTTTAAAATTATTCTGCCGAAGGAAAACGAAAAAGATATCGCCGAAATTCCGGATAAGATTAGAAAAAATATGAAGTTTTATCCAGTTTCAAATATGGATGAGGCTATTAAAGAAGCTTTTGAGAAAAAATTAAACCCTGGAAAGAAAAAACCGGCCAAGCCAAAAACTAGAAAACAGCAAACCCGCTCTAGTCGACAATCTGTAACCACCCTAAACTAAATTTTTATTACCCCACTTTGGAATAGTATAGCGCACAACAAATAATCAGAATTTTCTTAAAACTTGTGCCCCGAAATCTACATAAAAAGTATCACATATCTTGATCGATATGATGATAAGGAACTAGATCATCCTCATTTAAAGCCATGGCCATAATTCGATCCTTATTAATAAATTCTTTCATCACCTTTAGCAAAGTAACAGAGTTAGTGAGAAATGTGTCAATAGATTTTTCATCGATCAAATAATTTGAAAGTTCTTCATATAGGTCTACTAGACGCTCTGCCTGATCTAAGCGAGGACTAATTTCTTTAAAATCTATTTTTCTCTCTCTTATCTTAGTTGCAAACTTCTCGTAATTAAGCAAACGTTCGATATCTTCGGGGTGTTCTCCACGGGATATCAAGATTTTTGTTGTCTCTTCTCGTCCATGCTCCTGCATCAATTTTTTAAATTCAATCGCCACCTTGTTTAAGGGTACTCCCTCTGATGTCTGACATAAGTACCTTAAGCTGAAAACTATTTTATTTAAATTACTATCAAGTTGCATTCCATAAAAAGAATACGGTTTCGAGTCTATGTTTCTTTCAAAAGCATTCCACATTCCTCCAAACTTTTGAACTCGAGTTCTCCTTAAATCTAATGAGTTAGACCGAGTTAAACAGGATTCCTTATTTGCGGCCACATCCAATCCGCTTTTTTTCGTAGTAATTTTTTCAACCAAAGAAGTATTAATAGGAATTTCTACTAACTGTTTTTTCTCTCTTGAAAGAATTTCTTCCTTAGTTTTTTGAACTTTCTCTGTGCGAACCCATGTTGCTTCCTTTTTCGGTTGAATAACTGGACCTTTCACTTCCTCCGCGCTACTGCATGCGAACAAAATCGTCATCGACATTAAATAGCACGTAAAAGAAGCAATCCTTACCATTAAGCAAATCTTTATAAAGGTTTAAATACTTTTTGAACTCTATTTATACTCTAAATTCTAGGGAGGTACCAGAAAAGTCCTCTATTTTGTAACACTCCATAAAATAAAATATTTTTTAATACTCATAAATCGAATCTGCTAAAAAATCATAGTCCGGCTCACTGTTCAACTATTTTTTGTTTACTGGAGTAATTTATAGCCATTTAATGATTTTTTTAATTTTCCTAGTTTCCAAAGCTTCCAGTTGTACTTATGTATAAATCCTTAATCTACTCCCTATGAAATACGTTTTTAAAGTTAAAAAGGCAAATATTTCCTGAAAAATTTAAAAAAAATAATGCTATTCTTCGATACCGAAGTATCATGAAGCCTTTAAATCCTTTTTATCATAAGGGTTTTAATAATTAGAATGACAAATCTATGATTGGGCACCTGAATTGCATAAAAAAACCTTTAGAGCTTTGCTTAATATTACGATATAGCATTTAATAACAACGAGAAATATAGCTATGAAAACTTGTAGATCACTTTATTTTATATTGTTTATTACCCTTTTGTCAGCTTGTGAATTTCGGATGGCTCCTACAGAATATTGGTCCAAGCTTTTTCGAACCCAAACTGACTCAATTTACTACCAAGGAAAAGCCGAGAGCTTAACCAGCCATATAGCCAAGGATATCGAGGAATACGAAATTAATAAAATCACTGTTATGGATTTTGTTGATGAGGTAAACCGGGTATCGATTCTTGGTGAGTATCTATCCTCTAGAATAGTTGAGTCATTTACCGATCGCACGCTATTCCAAGATCGTATGTTTCACGTCACACAAAAAGGTGAGGTCAACGAAGTTCTCCAGCAACTTAATTTAAAGCACAACTACTTGTATGCAAAAAATGATTTAGAAAACCTTGGAAAATCACTTAATTCTCAAGCTATTCTTACCGGAAAAATTACTGACCTAGGGACCAATATTGACATGCATCTTACTTTAACCGATGTCACTACAGGAGAGGTAATTTCTTCAGCAACGCAACATCTCACTCGCACAAAATTTGCAATTGAGATGCTTAGGCAATACTAATTATTTATTTTCATATAAAAAGTTATCTTAAACAGGCCTAGAGTTAAAAAATAATGATTAAATTTTCTCTTGAAAGTTTAATGCCTAATGGCGGAGCGATACTTGCCAAGAGCCATCAGTGGGAAGAAATGCTGATACATATGATATTTAATAAAAAAATGCATGGGAAATCCCGTCCCCGTAAATTCGTCTTCGTACCATGACCCGTTTAGCTCTTGCCTATCTAATAAAAATTCGATCCCACGCCTCACAACCAAATTTTTTTCTTCTCCACCAGCAATCATTCCCATTATAGCCCAAGCAGTTTGAGACGCAGTGCTATTACCTGTTCCTGCTAACGATGGATTTTTATAGCTTTCACAAGTCTCTCCCCAACCACCATCTTCATTTTGATGATCTTCGTACCATTTTATCGATCGACGAACATAAGACTGACTCATATCTTCGCCAATAGAAGCAAGTCCAGTTAAGGCTAACCAGCTTCCATAAATATAGTTGACTCCCCAACGACCCCACCAAGATCCATCAACTTCTTGTCTGGCTTTTATAAAATCAGTTACCTTTTTTACTTTTGAATGATCTTTCTTAAATCCAACTCTACCAAGTAACCATAAAACACGTCCACTCACATCTGCTGTTGGTGGATCTAACATTGCACCATGATCTGCAAATGGAACCTGATTAAGAATTTTCTTTTCATTGTCTATATCAAATGCTGCCCAACCACCTGACTGGCATTGCATACTGAGTAGCCATGAGATTGCCCTTTCCGATTCTTTTAGCTTGTAAGAAGAGTCAGCTAGTTCTACTCGGTTAAGAAAAATAAGAATCTCTGCTGTATCATCACAGTCTGGATAAAGCTCGTTATAAAATTCAAAGGCCCAACCACCGGGGGTCCCTTGTGGATTTTTAATAGCCCAGTCTCCTTTTTTAACTATTTGCTTAGTCAAAATCCATTTAGCCGCCTTTACTAAAGCTGGGTGGTCTGGAGAAATCCCAGAATCACAAAGAGCATTAGCTGATAAAGCCGTATCCCATAATGGCGAAACACAGGCCTGCAAAAGAGTACCTTCTGCCTTATCGATAAGAAATCTTTCCACTGCTTCCCAGCCTTTAATCCATTTTGGATCATCCTTAGGAACGCCCTCGTAATGATAGGCTAATAAAGAATTAAGCATTGCTGGCTGAATACCTGCAAAATCTCCCTGGGCTTCTTGATGCTCAGAGACCCAACGAAGAGCTTTTTTAAGAGCTCTTTTTCGAAAAGGTTTCCATGGTGACTTACCAACAAACTTAATAATTTTGTCTAAATAAATAAAAAAATTTCTCCAAGAACTAAAAATGGACCCATCAAGTTCAAATCCTAATTCACCATCATCATTAGTAAAGAGTTCTTTCACACCGTGTCCATTTGGTAGTTGACACACGGGTTTATGACTAATAACGATTGAAAGCGGGACCACAGTACCGCGCGACCAACTCGATATTTCATAAATATTAAAGGGAAACCAGTTTTTGAAAAGGATGATCTCTACAGGAACTGCTGGACATACCTCCCAAGAAATTTGTCCAAACATAGCGAGAAAAATCTTGGTAAACACACGAGTACCTTTAATACCGCCATTTTTAAAAATGGCTTCCCGCGCCCGAATCATTTCTGGCTGATCTGCGGGAATTCCTGCTACTTTTAAAGCCATATAAGATTCTACCGTTGAATTAATATCACAAGGGCCTCCAAAATATAACGGCCAACTTCCATCCTCTCTTTGTTTATGAAGAAGGTAATTAGTAATTTTTTTCTGTTTTTTTAGATCGACTGTTTTTGTTAAATGCATGAAAAAAATTAGTTCCGCGCTTATGGTAGCATTTGACTCCAGTTCATCGACCCAGTAGCCCTCTTCGGTTTGCTGAGATAACAAAAAATCGTGTGATTTGTGGATTGCAGAATCTAGCCGGTTATCAAAGTTCATATGGATGTTTCCTTGGCTTTCAATCGATGAAAAAAGGCGGGGGTCATAAAAGTTTGAAGCTATCTAGCATACGGTTGATATTAAATACTTTAAAGACTAATTTTAGGAAGACCAAATCTTAAAATGTAAGGCTCAGAACGGCTAAAATAGCTTATTTAAAGTAAAAAATAAAGTTTTTACGGATTGAATGGTTTCTTTAAAAATAATACATAAAAATAGTTAAAAATATTTGGAAATATTATGAAACCAGTTGACATCAGGCAACAATTTATCTAGTATTAGCGATTTGCGTATCAACTTTGAAGCCCTTGTTAAATCAAGCCATATAACCATGAAAACGATTTCTTTAAATGCTAGCACCGTAGATAAAAAGTGGGTTGTTGTAGATGCCGCCGATCAAGTTTTGGGTCGTATTGCGACTAAGGTTGCAGCTATACTTCGTGGCAAAACTAAAGCCACATTTACTCCACATGTCGACTGTGGTGACAATGTGATTATAATTAATGCTGCCAAGGTTAAACTGACAGGTGCAAAATGGGACCAAAAAATTTATTACCACCACACGGGCTTTGTTGGTGGAATTAAGTCAGCCACCGCCAAAGAGATGCGTGAAAAAAAACCAGCTGGTCTACTAAAAAAAGCTATTCAGGGTATGCTGCCCAAAAATCGATTGGGAAGAACTTTATCTGGCAATTTTCGAATTTATGACGATAATAAACATCCTCATACTGCGCAAAATCCGGAGATAATCTCCATTTAAATTTTTAAGTCGGCTGTATTTAATAATCTGCTGTAATTAATAGAAATAAACGGAAATTTACACTATGGGAAGCAACAGTGAGAAGTTTTATGCAACGGGTAGACGGAAACGCGCTATAGCCAAGGTATGGATCCAGTCTGGTACTGGCAAGATTACCGTAAATTCCAAAGAAATTAAGGACTATTTTATGCGTGACTCCTTAGTAATGAATATTAAACAACCTCTGACTTGCACTAATACAGTAGAATCTTATGACATTGATGCCACCGTTATTGGCGGTGGCTTATCCGGACAAGCTGGTGCATTTCGTTTAGGTGTATCCCGCGCGCTCCTCGAAGCCGATTCCGCCCATAGAGCAGCTCTCAAAAGAGGGGGCTTCCTTACAAGAGATGCGCGTGTTGTCGAGCG
>Ga0209228_1000575_pt1 | contig 19222 bp, 15 predicted proteins | sample METZYME_3_150m_FD_187547 | JGI IMG/M metagenome (GOLD analysis project Ga0209228, IMG submission 187547) | Marine microbial communities from oxygen minimum zone in mesopelagic equatorial Pacific - METZYME_3_150m (SPAdes) (version 2) | ecosystem: Environmental > Aquatic > Marine > Oceanic...
CTTCGAAGTCATTCGAGTAGACAAGAGTGTCAGTTCCACCAATTACTTCCTTGACTTCAAGGTCGACATCAATCGAACCAGAAATCGGATTTAGGCCCGTATTCTTCACAGTCAAATTGACGAATCTGGTACCTTCACCAATTTTAGCCGCACCAGTTGCTGGGTCATATGCAGCAGGTGCAATAGTCACCTCAGTAATACCAACATCCTCGTTGTCGAGGCTTAGAACGGAGAGGAAATCTCCAGCGCCAGCCCATCCTTGTGTATCAAGCCACATAGCGCTGTTAGCGAACCTGTAGGATCGGTCTCTCTGTCCAATAACAATTTCGAAAGCGCTATCTTCCCCTCCAGCCAATTGACCCGGAACGGCCATCGTTGGCCGGCGACCTACGTCAAAAGATAGTGAAGATAGATATCCAGTTCCGGTTGGATTTGAAAGGATGATTTCTACCGTGTTTACTTCTCTCAAGTTATCGACCAGAAGGTAAGTTTGGTTCTGAGCGCTTGAATCTTGTAGACGCGTTAAGGTAACTTCAGTTGGAACGAAGAAGTCCATGTTTCCATCACGGTTGACGTCGGCAATTGTAATCGAGGCGCCCAAGTAATCACCGAGCATTACGTAATTCTGAGTGTCCCATGAGGAACCAGATAGTGTTGCATAGGAGATGTTTCCAGTAATTCCATCCACTGCAGCAATTAGATCCACTTCTCCGTCATCATTAGTATCGGAAATATCTAGGCCATAGAGAGGGTAGTTGTGCTCAGCGTCGAGTTTGAAGTTGTGAACACCACTTGCGGTAGCGTCAAGCGGATTAGGATATGTTCCGAGAGTGCAATCGTACTCGAGAACGGTCATGTTGTCATAGTGCCCTTGAGAATATCCAACACCAATATTGTAAGGAGGAGTTCTGAGTAACCATATATCAAGATCCTCACAATCACCAATTCCGCCGCCTATTCCTCCACCAAGGACATCTTCGCCCCAGTGGCCTAGCAGTAGGTTAGTGTATAGCCCATTTGTCAACGGTACAGGTATGGATTGTTGAGCAGTGATTTGGGTTGGGTCTGGCCCCTTGTAGATATTGATATAGTTGTTAGTGCCAGTGGGGTCAGTTACGCTCATTACAATATCTGCATCTCCATCACCATCGATGTCTGCAACATCCATATCGGACAAGTATGGATTGCTGACGGTGATCGCATCTGATGGATCCCAGTTGTTGATTCGCTCATCACAATCCCCCCAAAGTATAGTTAGATTTCCAGGGACCATTGGTCCGCCGACGAATCTAATGTTCTGTTGATAATACACAACATCGTTGACATCATCCCCGTCGACGTCAGCAATATACACTCTGGTTCCGTCTGCTGTATCGCGGAATCCTGCGCGGTGAGAATCATTGTTTGAGATGAAAACATCCTGCCTGTCCCCGAAGCCGCCATTTCCATCGTTGTACAAGGCCGAGATGAAGTGGCCCATCGAACTGGCAGAGACGATATCGTTGTCGTTATCACAATCGATATCGCCGATTGTGATGTACGATGGATCTCGCTGCACAGCATACTGTGTGATGTGAGAAGCGGATGCGGTTGGAACCAGCGAGAGCATAGGTGAACTCAGCATCAACATAACAAGAAGAATTGCTATCCGACCTTCTCGGGAATCGTTTTTGGCGTTCTTTGACGAGGACATATGACTTCGTCGAATTTCAGTTCTCTCTTATGCCTTCGCCCGTTCTGACTTTAGCAACTCCTAAGGAGTTGTGAGGAATTGGCGTCGTATTAGGGGGCTTCAAGCCAACTTGGATTCGGGGCATAATGTGTCTCGGCACCACCATGGATTCGCTCAAGGCGGCCGAGTAGCCAGAGCCTATCGAGGAACATCTGCAGTTCGATACCCGAGCGATTGACGCGCTCTCCGAGCAGACTCTCTATCGATCCGAGGGAGAGTGAGGTGTGGCCGTGCTCACGAACGACGAGAGTCATCACCAGCTGAATCCACGACTCGGCCATTGGGTCTCCAGACATATTGTCAGAGAGAGGTTCGGGAGGCTCCTCCAATTCATCGAGAAAGATGCTGATTTCTGCCAAATCCGGCTCTGTGCGAGCCGGCGCTCCCAGCGTATCCAAGCCGGCCTCGATGTCGAGGTCACCGATTACTCTGACAACTGAAGGAAGACGACTTGGATCTGGAGGAGGTCCTGGCAATTGGTTAACCTTCTTTGCCGCCGGTGCTCCATCAATCGCTTCCTCCAATGCACCGCTGACAGATTGAGTGTAACCAATATCGCCTTCGAGTCCGATTCGTTCGCGGTATAGATTGACCCACGATGGCGGACCTTGGATGACAACCTCGACGTCTTGCTCGTTCGAGCGGAAGGAGAATCGGATGTTGTCCTCGTCACTCATCGAATCACCCGTTGGGTATCTGGTTTTGAATTCAGGCCTCGGCTAGATTGCGTAGAACTGTCTGCAAGATGCCGCCGTTACGGTAGTAATCGACTTCTACTGGCGTATCTAATCGGACCACTGCGTCGAACTCTATGACATCCCCGCTCGACTTGGTCGCCGTGACTGTGATGGAAGAGAGGGGGTCGAGGTCGGCGTGAGCTGGGATGTCAAAAGTCTCGGTCCCGTTAAGTCCCAGCGAATCGGCATCCTCGCCTTCTGGGAAGGTCAGTGGAAGAACTCCCATTCCAACAAGGTTCGAGCGATGTATGCGCTCGAAAGACGTGGCGATTACCGCTCTGACACCGAGAAGAAGAGTTCCTTTTGCAGCCCAATCACGGCTGCTGCCAGTGCCATACTGAGTGCCGGCCAAGACAACTAGTGGGGTGCCGTCTGCTTGGTAGCGCATGCTGGCGTCGTAGACGCTGGTGACTTCGCCGGTTGGGAAATAAGTAGTGAATCCACCCTCGTTTCCGTCTGCGATTTGATTGCGAATACGGATGTTTGCAAATGTGCCTCGCATCATAACTTCGTGGTTGCCTCGGCGGCTGCCGAATGAGTTGAAATCGCGCGGAGATACACCCTTAGAAACGAGGTACTGGCCGGCTGGACCGTGGTGAGGAAAAGCACCAGCCGGACTGATGTGATCAGTGGTTACAGAGTCTCCCAACTTGAGCAGTACCTTGGCTTGGTGAATCGCCTCGATCGGTGCTGGTTCCGCCTCGATGCCTTCGAAGAATGAAGGGAGGCGGACGTAAGTGGATTCCTTGGCCCAGGGGTAGAGCGCTGACTGGGAACTACTGATGGCATCCCAGCGCGGCTCTTCGAGCACGTCTGCATAGCGCCGGCGGAACATTTCTGGATCAATTGAGGCAGCGATGGTGGCTTGGATTTCTGCATCACTCGGCCAAATGTCAGATAGCATTACTGGGGAACCTTCGACTGTGTGACCGAGTGGATCACTTCCGAAGTCGATGTCAAGAGTTCCCGCGATTGCATAGGCGACGACGAGGGGTGGGCTGGCGAGGTAGTTTGCCTTGACTTTCTGATGGATTCGCCCCTCGAAATTGCGATTTCCAGAGAGAACGCTGCCGACGATGAGATCAGCCTCATCGATAGCAGCCTCAATGTCGGCATCGAGCGGGCCTGAATTGCCGATACAGGTCGTGCAGCCATAGCCGACAACGCTGAATCCGAGCGCATCGAGATCCTCAGTCAGGCCCGCCGCATCGAAGTATTCTGTAACAACGCGCGAACCCGGAGCCAAGCTCGGCTTGACGGCGGGAGCAATCGAAAGTCCTGCTGCGCGCGCGTTGCGAGCGAGCAATCCAGCAGCAATCATCACGCTCGGATTGCTCGTATTCGTACAACTGGTGATGGCAGCGATGACGATGTCACCATGCCCGAGGTCGACGCCTCGGTCACCAATAGCAGCCGAGGCGTCACTCTGCGCCGAATCAACCCCATGACCGCTATGCCCGACCGGCGCGTTCAGACTCTGTCTCCAATGCGACTTCATCGCCGACAAATCGACCCGATCCTGAGGTCGTTTTGGTCCAGCCAGAGCAGGTTCGACTGTCGAGAGATTAAGAGAGAGTGTGGAGGTGAAAGAAGGAGTCGGAGTAGCCTCGCTGTGGAACAATCCCTGAGCACTCAGATAGCGCTTCACATCCTCGATATGCGACTCATCACGACCCGACAATCGCATGTAATCCAGCGCTGTCTCATCCACTGGGAAAAAGCCACATGTCGCCCCATATTCTGGAGCCATATTAGCGATTGTTGCACGGTCTGGGAGACTCAAATTGGCAAGTCCAGAACCGTGGAATTCGACGAATTTTCCGACGACTCCGTGCTCGCGAAGCATCTCTACGATTCGCAGCGTCATATCAGTTGCAGTTACACCCGGACTCAAAGAGCCGGTCAACTCGAATCCGCATACTTCTGGTAGCAGCATGTAAATCGGCTGACCAAGCATCACGGCCTCGGCTTCGATTCCACCGACGCCCCAGCCGAGAACACCGAGTCCATTGATCATCGTCGTGTGGCTGTCGGTGCCAACTAGCGTATCCGGTAGCCACACTCCATCCTCCTCGCGCGCGACACTTGCAATCCATTCAAGATTCACCTGATGCACGATACCACGCCCAGGAGGAACAGCGCGGAAATTGTCCAAACTCTGCTGGCCCCACTTGAGGAATTGATAGCGCTCCATGTTGCGATGATACTCAATCTCCAAATTGCGCTCGCGGGCGTCAGGGAATAATCCTGAAACATCAACCTGAACCGAGTGGTCAATTACCAGATCGACAGGAACCTGCGGATTGACCTTCTCAGGATCTCCACCCAACTCAACCATCGCATCGCGCAGAGCGGCGATATCGACGACCGCTGGTACGCCGGTGAAGTCCTGCAGAATCACTCTGCTCGGAGCAAATGGAATCTCTTCGGGAGTCATTGTTGGCGACCACGCCGCGATGCGCTCAACATCATCACGAGTCACCAAGAATCCATCGCACTTGCGCAACGCTGCCTCTAGCAGTAATCTAATCGTGAAAGGCAGCAAATCGAGTTCGCAGATGCCCGATTCCTGTAAGTGAGAAAGTGCGTGAAAGCGAGCCTGAGAATCATCCGACTTGGTAAATGTTCGAAGCGAATCGAAGCCATCTCTCTCGCCCATCTAAGCACCCCGTAATCACTCGGGGGAGAGTGCCCTCCATGAAGGTGACTCGTAGAGTCAGTCCGAAAATAACGCGAACTCGTTGAGAAGTCAGTGTTCAACTTCGGTAAGCCGTCATTAAGCGAACATCGTGTAATGGCTTATTGCCGCTACTACTGGTATCGACCTCGCTCATTGCATCGACGTGCTCCATACCAGAGACAACCATTCCGTAGACTGTATGGCAGGATTGCCCTTGAGCCGCGCAATCCTTTCCTTCATTCCAATCTAGATGGCTAGGTGTAGAGTCGCTTGGGACGATGTAGAACTGACTTCCGTCTGTGTTCAGGCCAGCGTGTGCTGCCGCGAGAGCACCGGGGCCATGTTTGAGGCCGTTCGTGTGCTCACCGGGAACCGACCAATCCTCAACGCGACAGCTCTGGGAAGTGTGCTGAACGCCGGCGCTATCGTGAGTTTGCCCGTTACAATAGCCATACCATTGGCCAGAGTATCCGCCAGCGCCATCCATCATTTCGATGTCTCCGCCTTGAACCATGAATCCATCGATGACGCGGTGGAATGTCGTGTAATCGTAACGGGAATTATCGACGAGATAGAGGAAGTTCTCGACATGCTTTGGAGCCTCATCAGGGTAGAGTTCGATGACTATTTCACCCTCGATTCGTGAATTCGGATCATCTGGGTGAATGTAAGACACCTCCAAGGTCACCGTGGTTCCCTCCAAAGGTTGCTCCAATGCCGCTCCTGCGTACTTGAAACCGACGAGGAAGATGATTATCGCGACCGAAATTGCAACGAGGCCAGCGGGAGTGGGGTTTCCATCATCGAATATCTGAAATCCCTTCCCAAGCGAGATTGACTGCTCGTCCATCATTGAAGCTAGCTTGTTCATCGAGCGACGAATATCTTTGTTTGATGACTCCAATTTTAGAGCCTGCTGATAATTCTTGTAAGCTCTCTGCCAGTGCTTCTTACGGTTACCCATATCGAGGTCGCCTTTGGTGATCATTGCCTCAGAGGCGAGGCTGGTGACACGCACCTTCTGTGAGTTGGTTTTGGCTGCCGTCCAACCGGTTGTTCTGAGGATGTCCAAAGCATCGTCTGGCTTACCCGACTCAATCAGCTCTTGGGCCTGGTCCAAGGCTTCCTTCAACTCACTCGGCATTGGAGGCATGGGCCCGCCGACCACGCCTCCCTTGAAAACCGCAACGGATGGGGATTCCTCGCATTCGGGAGACGATTTCTTCAGATTTTGAGGGGAAATTGCTCATTTCTGAGGGAAATAATACACCATAATTAGAGTAAATTGCACGGAGACGCCTCGCTACGCGAGGGAATTAACAGACGGGAACGGCTAAGACCGAATTTCACACGGGGCACGCTGCACAAGCACCCGCCAGTGCACCCAGACACCCCCGGAGACACCGAAAAGGATGGCTCAAATCGTCAATGATTTCACACTCAATATCGCCACTGCAAACGGAACGGGGTCGCAGTCTGCGAACCTGATTCTGCTACACTCTATGTTCGAGATGGGAGTTCCCGTCAGCGGGAAGAATCTCTTCCCGAGCAACATTTCTGGTCTTCCGACTTGGTTTATCATTCGAGCCAGCGACGCCGGCTATCAGGCTCCTGGCGATAAGACGCATATTCAAGTCGTGATGAACAAGGATACTTGGTTGGCTGATGTCGAGAAGGCGGAACCCGGAACCATCATCATCCACAATATGGATGTGAAGTTGCCAGTCGAGCGCGACGATTGCGTCGTGCTCGGCATACCGATGACCAAGATGGCTAGAGCGATTAACCCGAAGTTAGCTCGCATGATCGCCAACATGTACTACGTCGGCGGACTCGCTGAAGTTCTAGGAATCGACGCCAACGCCCTGCAAGCTGCTCTCACTCAGCAATTCAAGGGCAAGGAGAAGGCGATTGAACTGAATACGCGGGCTATCGACGAGGGTCGAGCCTACGCAGCGGAGAATTGGAATTGCGATATCGGCTACGCTATCGAGTCTCGTGACAAGAATCCAGACACCTATCTCATCGAGGGCAACGAAGCGACTGCACTCGGCTGCCTATTCGGCGGAGTCAACATGCTCTCTTGGTATCCGATTACTCCATCATCATCCCTCGCCGAGTCAATCATCGGCTGGATACCGAAGATCCGTACAGCTGAGGATGGCGGTTCAACCTGCGCGGTCATCCAAGCAGAGGACGAACTCGCTGCCGCCGGTATGGTTGTCGGTGCTGGATGGGCCGGTGGACGCGGCATGACCGCGACCAGCGGTCCTGGAATTTCGCTGATGTCAGAATTCATCGGCCTCGCGTATTTCGCAGAGGTTCCCGGAGTCATCTGGGATGTCAATCGCGTCGGACCATCCACCGGCCTACCGACTCGAACTCAGCAGGGTGACCTTAGCCTGCTGTATGAAGCCAGCCACGGAGACACTCAGCACATCGTCCTCATTCCAGGAACAGTCGATGAGTGCTTCGAATTCGGCTGGCGGGCTTTCGATGTGGCCGAGCGCTACCAGACTCTGGTCTTCGGCTTCTCCGACCTTGACCTCGGCATGAATCGCTGGGTTACCTCCGGCTTTGAGTACCCCAACCAGCCGCTCGACCGCGGTAAGGTAATCAGAAGCCAAGAACAACTCGACGCCATCGAGAATTTCGGTCGCTACCGCGACGTCGATGGCGACGGAATCCCATACCGCACCCTCCCAGGCAGCGGTCTCGAACCCATCCTCTACCGCGGCACTGGCCACGATGAGGACGGCGTCTACTCCGAGGACCCTGCCGTCTACCACGCAACCGTCACGCGCCTGCGCAGGAAGATTGACGGCGCGCGTGACGATCTACCAGCGCCAATCATCCGCGCTGAGAAGAACAAGCAAGTCGGAATCATCTACTATGGTTCGATGGAAAACACAATCACAGAAATCGACGATATCCTTGAACAAACCGGCCTGTCAGTAAGCACCTGCCGAGTAAGAGCTCTTCCTTACCACTCTGAAGTCGAGAAGTTCATCGCAGAGCACGAGCAAGTAATCGTCCTCGAAGTCAACCGAGACGGCCAGCTCTTCGGCATCCTGCGCAAGGAACTGCCAGTAGAACTCCTCAGCAAGATGCACTCTGTAGCATTCAGCGACGGAATTCCTCCACGCGCACGCGTCTACGCGGACATGGTACTCGAGGCGTTGAACTTGGCCTCGACTCAGGAGGTGACCGCATGAGCATGCGTCCAATCCAACTCAACGTCATCGACCTGCCAAAAGCAGACTACACAGGAGGCAAGTCCTCTCTGTGCCCGGGCTGCGGTCACGACCAGATATCCAATGTCATCATCCAAGCGGCATGGGAGAACGGGATCGCTCCCGAAACCATCGCCAAAATGTCAGGAATAGGCTGTTCATCGAAGACGCCGGCATACTTCCTCGGAAAGTCACACGGATTCAACACAGTACACGGAAGGATGCCGTCGGTGACGACAGGCGCTAACATGGTCAACAAGGACCTTGTTTTCCTCGGAGTTTCCGGTGATGGAGACACAGCATCAATCGGTATTGGACAGTTTGTACATGCGATTCGGCGCAACCTGAACATGGTCTACATCATCGAGAATAACGGAGTCTACGGACTAACCAAGGGACAATACTCCGCTACCGTAGAAAAGGGCTCGAAGAAGAAGAAGGGCGTTACCAACGAAAACAATCCTATCGATCTCTGTAAGATGGCGATTAACCTCGGGTGCGGCTTTGTGGCACGCTCTTTCTCTGGCTCCAAGAAACAACTCTCTTCCCTCCTACGCGCCGCTCTCTCGCACAAGGGAATGGCTGTCATCGATGTCATTTCACCATGCGTCACCTTTGCTAACAACGACGAGTCGTACCGCTCATACAACTATGTGAAGGCGAACGACGAGGTGTTGCACACTGTGGATTACATCCCTCACTTCACACCTCTTGAAGAGGTCGAGATTCCAGAGGGCGAGTATCAGGATATCGAACTCTTCGATGGCTCGACTCTGCGCCTCGCTACGCTTGGAATTGATCATGACCCGAGTAATCCCGTTGCTGCACTTGCCGCGATTCATGAGGCTGAGGCGAGCGATAAGCACGTCACCGGACTTCTGCATTACAATTCTGAGATGAAATCCGCTGACGAGGCGCTCGGCCTGACTGCAACTCCTCTCGTCGATCTCAGTGAGAATGAATTACGACCAAGCGAGCAAGCGCTGGCTGATTTGAATCAGTCCTTCCGCGCTTGAACTCCGTCAGATGCAGCCGGTTGGTCTGCGGTTCTGTTGAAATACGCAACCGGTCTCGGCGGGTCGCTAGTCCCTTAGTGTAGTGGTCCATCATATGGCACTCTGGATGCCATGACCCTGGTTCAAATCCGGGAGGGACTACCAAATCACAATATGAAGAATAGTGATATTGAAATTATTCTTCCTCATTATCTTCTTTGATCATAGCTTGTGCCCAAACGTCTCCCTCAAATTCTTCATGTTTTCCGAATGAGGCACCACCAATAGGTGTCCAACCATCTTTGATTCGAATTTGTACTTGCTCAATTAAGCAAGGTCTGTCCCAATTATGGTAATTGAATACAGCGTATTTTTCTGGTTTATTCATATTTTCTGCAACAACTATTGTATATTTCATAACACTAAATATTTCTGTCTTAATATTTAAATCTTACTCTAAATTTTATCCTATTTTCCCTATGAATTATACTAGAATTACAAGGCGCGATTTAGAATCCTAGATACGAAAGAGATCATCAGGATTATCATGAACCATGCAGTTGCAATTTTGACCCAAGGAGTCGGTTTCTTTGGCTCGGGAAATGGGTCAATCCCCGCATTGAGAGCCTCGGCAAAAAGTGCCAATTCCTCCTCGATAGTCTCGGGATTTCTAGGGCCACTGTCGACAGTCATCACAATCACTCAGGGTTCAGCAGTTGGGTTCCAGCCGGAGACATAGGCCTCCTCCATGGCATTGAACGAATCTTCAGTACCAGTGAGATCGATGTCGAGACTGGCGAGATTTTCTTCAATTCTACCAGGATTGCTCGACTTCGGGATTGTAATCGCCCCCGTATCATACACCCATTTGATAGCTGCTTGAGCCGGTGTACAGCCAACCGATTCGGCGATTGTAGCGAGGCTGCCACAGCCCACTTTTTGTCCGCGGGCAAGGGGTGAGTAAGCCATGACTCTGGCACCTGAGGCTTGGGTGGCTGCGCGTAGAGTTGGGCGTTGGTTCCACGGGTGGAGTTCGACTTGGTTAACAGAGGGAAGAATGGTCGCGTAGGCACGCATGTCGTCCAGATGATGGGCACCGTAATTACTCACTCCGATTGCTCTGGTCCAACCCCTTGCAAGACACTCCTCCATACCTTTCCACACTCCAGGACGTGCATCGATGTCTTCTGGCGGCGCGTGGACGAGGTAGAGGTCAAGTTGTTCGAGTCCGAGCATGTCGAGGCTGCTGCGGCAGTGTTCGAGTGCAGCCTCGTAACTTGTTGCATGTGGGCGGCGCAGTTTGGTGACGACGAAAATCTCGTCACGAGGGATTCCACTTTCTCGAATGGCTGCGCCGGTTTCTGTTTCGTTGGCATATGAGCGGGCTGTGTCGATGAGTCTGTATCCGGACTGAATGGCGTGCTGCACTGCTGTTTTGCATTCTCCACCTTCTGACATTTGCCAGACTCCGAGCCCAAATCTAGGCATCTCAATTTCGTGTTCGCGCTCTCCTGTGGCTACGTTGGTGTGGCCGATGGAGACGGTCTCGAAAGGGGCTGGCATGGCTTGGGCTGATTATTGCAGGACTTGAGGTTGATGTTCGGGGCGGGGTTGAAGACGGCAACTCCCTCGTTGCTGCATGGCTGAGTTGCCAGAGGGGGTCGAATTGCCTAGCGCTCAGATCGCTCGACCTCGCCCCTCAGCTGCTGCTGTGCTGAGTCGCGGTGCTGGAGAAAAGCAGGAAATTTTACTCTGTCATCGGGTTTCTGAGGTTCCGACTTTTCCTGATTTCTGGGCCTTTCCCGGCGGCGGAGTCAGTCGGGTTGACCGCGCCGCCGCTGAAGCCAATCCAGATTGGTTTACTGAGCGAGATGATCGTATTTCTTTGATTTCTCTATTGCGCGAAATGGTAGAGGAAGTGGGCATCGCTCCTGATGGCTCTGGAGGTTTTCTCCAAGTCGCTTCCGATCTGCGGGATGAAGTCAATTCTGACAAGGCTGCCTGGTCTGGCCTCGCCGCAGATAACAGCCTCGTAGTGAGTGGTTTTTCTGCTGATTTAATCACCGAACGCACCACCCCTCCGTTGGCTCCAGTGCGCTTCGCTAATCGATTCTATCACGTCGATTTAGGAGGCTCGACGATCGAGCCTACACTACCCAGCGGACGCTCGGAATTCGACGGATTCCGCTGGTGGAAGCCAGCCGACCTACTCGATGCTTGGCTGTCCCATTCGGTCAAGCTCCCACCGCCACAAGTCACCCTAATCCGTGACCTCGTCGAACATGGATTCGAAGCCCTAGCCCAAGACCCGCCTTCCGGCTACCACATCATCGAGTTCGCCCCTGGTGTCGAGTGCGTCCCACTCCCAACTGCAACCCGACCGCCAGCAACCCACACAAATTGCTACGTCCTCGGCCAAGCCGGCGGACCACGCATCCTAGTCGACCCCGCGGCAAAATCGGCGGAAGCTCTCGAAATTCTCTCTGCTAAAGTTACGGAAATTCAAGCCACGGGAAGCGAAATCATCGGTACGATATTCACCCACCGACACCCTGACCACATAGGCGACCTGTTAGCCATCTCATCGATGTACCAAGCCCCTATCTTGGCATCATCACAAACCCACGAAGTAATTCCCCCCTGCGATACGGATGGTACGCTCAAAGAGGGTGATGAGATAACCCTCGGTGAAGTCACATGGACGGTTATCGAAACTCCCGGACACTGTCCCGGACACATCTGTTTATGCAGCGAGGCCGGAATAATCAGCGGCGATAACGCGACTGTCTTTGGCACAATCCTCGTCCCCTCTGGAGATGGTGATATGAACGCATATCTTGCAGGACTCGAACGCCTGCGCGACATCGACCTACCCCTTCTTTTCCCAGGTCATGGACCTATGGTGGCCAATCCAGAAAGACTTCTGAACCGCTACCTAAAGCACAGGAAAGCACGTCATTCTAGAGTTCTTGAAGCTGTTATATCTGGGAAAAAAAGCCTTACAGACATCGCTTCCGAGGCCTATTCAGATACACCAGACGCACATCCGCATCTTGCCCGAGATCAGACGCTTTCTCACTTGAAAGCATTAGAAAAGTCAGGCGTAATCTACAGAATAAAGAAAGATTGGTACAAAAATTAGGTTGTTCAATATGGGATTAGAACTGTGGCAAGAGATTCCAGAATTTGAGGGTGCATCGGTTGAACGTCTCAGTATCGAAACCGCCCCGGGGATACACCTTCGCGTCCTCCGCTGGACTCCCGAAAATATCTCAGCGCGCGAAGCCAGAACCCTCGTCATGGTGCCTGGATGGAACTCTGTGCCGGATGGATGGTTTCCGATTCTTGCAGAATGGGTGAAGTGCCGTCCCATCGTCTATATCGAAAGTCGCGAGAAAGGCAGTTGTCGTATCGATGGGTCGATTTCAAAGGCGACTTTTCAGATTCCGAACATCGCCTCCGACCTACCGGTCGTCCTCGACAAACTTGCAATTGACCCCGTCGAGTGTGATGCATTTGCCGCCTCACTCGGCGCCACACTTCTGCTCGAAAATCTACGAGAACAAACTTTGGTCCCGCGAAGCCTCGTTCTGCTTTCCCCGAACCTCTCCTTCGTGCCTCCGTGGTGGACACGACCATTGATTCCCGCCCCCTTATTCCTCTACTCCGCCCTCATCCGTTTCATCATCTGGTACCTTGACCGCAGGCTCAAGGAGGAGGGGCAAAGAATCCGTTATCGGCGAACACTACTAGCGGCTCCAATCGATAGACTGCGCCTCACTTCAATGATTTTCAAGAATTACCAGATGGACTTAAACTTCGCACACAATTCAACGCCAGTGGGTGTCCTTCGTGCCTCCTCAGACACCCTGCACGACCACTCCGACGCAGGAACCCTGAGTGCCAATATCCCTAATTGTCAGCTAATTGAAATCGAAAGTAATCAATTCGCTCACGAAGCCGCTGCGTTGCCGATTATCGAAGGCTTCTTCGAAGCAATGGATTGAGCGGATCACGCCAACGGCGTGAAGGGATCGTCGGACCCCCAAGGGTCGACCGCCCCGTCATCGTAGCGGCCAAGACGGTCGTACAAATTCTCGATTATCGCATAGGGCCAATCTGGGTTGTCGGGGCCGAAACGCTCCGCCATTCGGCCCCCTTCGCCGCCGTGGAAGTGCATAGGCACCTCAAGACGGCGCAACATCCCATCAGGAATCCCTCCCATCGCGAAGAGATGTTCGGAACCGCCACGCCCAAGCACCCGATCGGGTACCGAATCCTCATCGACGGGTGCCTCGCATGCGTCGACGATTGTGTCGATCATTGCATCGTAAGCCGCATCCAATCCACCCTCGTGCGTAATCGCCTCGATTGTTCCCATCACACCTAGAGGGTCGAGTTCGCCAGTCAGCATCTGTAACCAAGTGTGATGCGACAAACAACGCAAAATCCACGGGTCAGCAGCTACATGCCTCCAAGCAGCGAAAGGACCGCGAGCACGGTCGCCAGGTTCAGGCAGCAGACCGTGCTCGATGAAAGCGCCCTTCAGACCACCCAAACGAGTTGGGTCCATCGTGATGTGAGCATTGGCAAGCGTCTCTTCGGTCAGCAACCACCAATCAGGCCCCTCTCGACGCGTCGAAATCGCATCGTGTAACTCATCATAATCACCGAAAGACGGTGGCAAAGCGCCCGACTGAGCGTGTGTTCGGAGAACGTGAGAGGTCATTCCAGAGTCAACCCTGTGATGAAAATATTCGTGGTCAAAACCAAAGATAAAAGCGAGGTCAAGCGCCAACATTTCAACATCTTCCATGCCATCTGCATTCATCCTATTAGCGATTATAGCAGCTTGTTCAGAGAGCGCGTCAGCATTGCAGTGAATCCCCCAATCGAGATCGACATCTGGGCCCTCGGAATCACGTCGAAGCATCGGTCGATACCAGAAAGCGCGCAGACCGACATCAGCCTCACCCATGGTCTCAGGACCGTGAATGAAGGGGGTGCCCTCGCCCATCCGCAGTCCGCCCATACCGGTCATGGCCATCGAGCCCTCGCCGTGGGCTATCAAGCGATTGTCTGATGAAGGGCACGCGGGACAGCGGGTTGAGAGCCATGCGCGCGCAGTCTTCCTCCTTCGACGTGGCGCGCATCGTGCGCGAACTTCGGACAATGGTCGGCGTTCGTGCACGTAAGGCGTATCAACCGCACTATGAGCAGGTTGTTCTGCGACTAAATCCGAAGGGAAAACCGCCGATTGATTTGGTGATTGTTCGGGGTAAGCGGCTGTATATGTCGCGGCGTGATAGGCCAATGCCGAACAATCCATCTCCTTTTGCGATGCTTTTGCGAAAACACCTGGGAAATTCACGTTTAGTTGCAGTTGAACAGGTTGGATTCGATAGAGTTTTGATATTGACATTCGAGCATGGTGGTGGTCGATTGAAACTAGTCATCGAGCTATTTCGAGATGGCAATGTTCTGCTACTGGATGATGAAGATGTAATCATTCAGCCGTTGACTCATGTAAAATACGCCAGCAGATCATTGAAACGCGGTGAGCAATATATTCCTCCGCCCGAAACTGTGGATCCACGTGGGCTCGACCGAGCTGAATTGGATACGATTCTGGATGAGTCGAACCATTCGATGATTCGTACCCTAGCCGCGCGGATAAATCTGGGGCGGATTTACGGGAACGCTGTTTGTACCGCGGCTGGAATAGGGTTGGATGAGCCTGCAGATTCACTTGATGAAGAGCAGAGGCAGGCTCTCAGCGATGCGATGACTGGCCTTCTTGAGGAATTATCAGAAGGTGAAGGATCGTATCTCTGGTTCGAAGATTCTGACGGACTGATGGCGTGGAAAGCGGCAGAGGATCCTGTCAGCATCGATTCGGCGAGTTCTGGAATTTCCGAATTCTCACCAATCGAATTGCCATTCATGGACTCGTCAATGCAAGTCGACATTGAGAACCTCTCTGCGGCTTATGATGCCGTCTTCGGAGCGCACGATGCGATAGCCTACATCCGCCGCGAGGAGGAAAAACTCGCTGCGGCGGGCGAGGACGAGGAAGAGCAGCGCGCCAAGTTGGACCGCAGAGCGTTACAGCAACGCTCTGCTATCGAGCGATTTGAGTCGCAAGCCATCTTGACTCAGGTTCTTGCCAAGTCGATTCAAGATAATTGGACACATGTCGACGATCTACTCAGTCAAGTCAATTCGCTAATCGAGAACGAGGACTGGCAAGCCCTTGACCGGAAGGTGGAGGATGTAGCGTGGATTGACCGAGTCGATCCGGCTAAGCGAACCGTTCTCGCCCGGCTGCCAGATGAGGATAACGAGCCGGGAGCCAGTGTCACCCTCGCGGTTGAGAAGAGTGTTCATCAGAACGCTCAGACCTATTTCGAACAAGCTCGAACTCTCAAAGACAAGGCAAAGGGAGCCAAGGCAGCACTTGAGCGGACTGAAACACAGGCTACGAAAGAGCAGGCCAAGCGGGCAAAGGAAGCTGCTGCGGGTCGGGTCAGGCTAGCAAAGCGTAGCAAGCGCTTCTGGTTCGAAAAGCATCGATGGGGGATTCTTTCAGACGGTCGAATGATTGTCGGAGGTCGCGATGCAAAAGGAAATGACACGGTTGTCCGCAAGTATCTGCGATCAACCGACCTCTATATCCACGCCGACTTACACGGCGCACCATCTTGCTCACTGAGATTGCGTGACGGGCTCGAAGTCGACCCAAATCCAATAGGATTCAGGCCTGAAGGAGTTGCTTCGTTGAAGATCTCACAGGAATTTGCCGATGGACTGGAAGATGCACAGAATCTGCCCGCCGAGATCATCGAAGAAGGCGCGCAACTTGCAATTGCATGGTCGCGTGCATGGGGTAGCGGTGGGGCAGCCGCAACCGCTTTCCACGCCCGCCCAGCACAGGTCTCAAAGCAGACTGAGAGCGGCGAATCAATAGGTCGTGGAGCCTTCGTTGTCAGAGGTCAGAGGACTTGGTATCGCGATGTGCCGATGGAGATTGCCATCGGCTTCGCAATCATCAACAATATTCCGATTCCAATCTCAGGAACCGCGGCCGGAGTCTCAAAAATTTGCCAACGCTGGGCGCTCATAAAGCCCGGCCGAGAGAAGAAAGAGACCATCGCCAATCGAATCGCCAAAGCCACAGGATTGGCTCAGGACGATGTCCTCTCAGCCCTTCCGTCCGGCGCCTGTGAAATCGTAGATCACGGACTCTTAGGTTGAAGTCACTTAGACCGCTTTTCATCCCACTCAGGTTTTGTGATAGCGTACAATTTAGCGTCAACATAGTGGTCGTAGAGCCATTCCCTATCCTTGGTTATGCCCTCTAATCTCATTCCGATTCTTTCTGCTACCTCGCAACTTGCTACATTTTCGACAGCAGCCTCGAGGACGAATCTGTGTAGGTTTAGGTCATCGAAGCAATGTTCCATCAATCGAATACAAGATTTCGTCACATAACCATTTCCAATTTGATTTTCGGCCAACCAATAGCCAACTCCACATCCCTTGTTTCCCCAATCAATCCAATTCAAACTAATCGTTCCGATTAGATTGCCATCTAGACGGATAGCGTAGAGTATTCCCTCTCGCTTCTCATACTCTTCTAGACTCATAGAAATGAACGAAATTTCGTCTTCGATACTTTTTGTTACATCTAACCATCCAAGCCACTCCCTAAGGTGCATTCTGTTGGAATCAACTACTGAAAATAACTCAGGTGCATCGTCCATTCCAATCAAAGAAAGTTCTAGCCCCTTTTCTACATCCATACGAATTGCCGGTCGTAGGTCGCCGCCATCTCGCTGCGGCCCTCCACATCTACCAGCCATGAAATGGCGGCTAAATTTGTGTTTTAGAGGGTTCGGATTCGGAACTGTGGCTTGGGTAACGATTCAAGCGTGGAGTGTCATCCGAGGAACATGGGCGGCTCAAGCAACGACGGGAATTGGACCTATGGCGACTACCTACAACTACCAGAACTCCTCTCTCTCCAAGGCGAAAATCGTGATGTTAGCCCTGATGAAATGCACTTCATAATCGTCCATCAGACCTTCGAGCTTTGGTTCAAGCAAGTGATTCGCGAACTTACCGAAGTTCGCGACATTCTCAATCAGAATCACGTGCCTGAGGATGACATTCCTCGGGCGGTCGACCACCTTAGGCGAACGACCGAGATATTTCGCTTGATGGGGAATCAATGGACTGTTGTCGAGACCATAACTCCGCAAGGATTCCTTGCATTCCGTGATGGTCTCGGCACCGCATCTGGCTTCGAATCCTATCAGATGAGGGAATTCGAAATACTCCTTGGTTTGTCGAATGAAGACCGATTGTACGGTATGGATCCAATTGCAACATTCCGCAAGTTAGCCGACAAATCGGAGCGCGATGCGGCTATTCTCGCACGTCTCGAGGATGCCGCATCGAAGCCATCGCTCTTCGATTCAATTCTGCGATGGGTCTCACGAACACCGATTATGGGTTCGACCACTGGCGGCGAGGATGATGATGCGGTCGTCGCAGCCTATGTTGATTCACATCTGGCCGCACACGAGGCGATTGGAAAGGAGGCCGCTGCTCGCATGTCTGGCTACGGAGCCTCGACGCCTGAACAGGCGGCCCAGAGATTCACTGCCTCGCATCAGGCCGCCATCGAATATCTCAGACCGGATGGCAAAATCGATCGTGCACGAGCAGGCTTACTGTTCATCGAGTCCTACCGCGAGCTGCCACTTCTAACCTGGCCTCGCACGCTGATCGATGCAATCGTCGAACTCGAAGAATCAATGGTGAAATGGCGTCATGCACACGCACGTATGGTCGAACGCATCATGGGGCGCCGCATGGGAACAGGTGGAACCAGCGGCGTCGATTACCTCGATGCAACCTCTCAATATCGCATCTTCAAGGATCTCTGGGCAGTTCGCACGATTCTCATTAAGCCACAGTCGCGCCCGACTCTGAGTAATGCGGAATTCTACAGATATTCGGCTGAGAACTGAGGGCTTGCGACGGTGCAGTCATCGCACCTTTCAAGGCCTGAACCTGTCTCGCTGTCGCTATGACGGCCCCCGTCATCTGTGCCTACGCACGAACTCCCTTCGGTCGTTACCGCGGGGCTCTTGCGGGATACTCAGCGACTGAACTCGGCACGCTGGCTGTGAAGGAACTGCTGGAGCGTGCCGCAATCGATGCTGCAAGCGGCATCGTCGACCAACTCTACATGGGTCAGGTATTGCAAGCGGGTGCTGGTCAAGCTCCCGCCCGTCAAGTCGCGCTCGGGGCTGGTCTGCCGTATTCGACGCCTTGCACGACTGTCAACAAGGTCTGCGGTTCAAGTCTCAAGGCAGCGATGATCGGCGCGACTGAAATCATGGCTGGACGCGCCGATGTGGTAATCGCCGGTGGGATGGAATCGATGTCAAATGCCCCACACTTCATTCGCGGTGCGCGACGCGGCGATGAGATATCTTACGGTGATCTCTCGAGCATCCTCAGCCACGACGGATTGAAGGATGCCTATGATGGATCTATGATGGGCGTCACGGGAGAAACCATTGCCTGTGAGGCTGACATCTCCCGTGAACAATCGGATGCTTTCGCAGTCCGCTCACACACTCTCTCCAATCAAGCCTGGGACAAAGGATGGTTTGCTGAAGAGTGTCTAGAAATCGATGAACTAAGCCGTGATGAAGGCATCCGTACAGACACTTCGATAGAGAGTTTGGCCGGCCTCAGAACCGTCTTCGACAAAGATGGTCAAGTCACGGCCGGCAATGCCAGCCAAGTCTCTGACGGCGGCTCTGCGGTGC
>Ga0209228_1000577_pt1 | contig 19138 bp, 14 predicted proteins | sample METZYME_3_150m_FD_187547 | JGI IMG/M metagenome (GOLD analysis project Ga0209228, IMG submission 187547) | Marine microbial communities from oxygen minimum zone in mesopelagic equatorial Pacific - METZYME_3_150m (SPAdes) (version 2) | ecosystem: Environmental > Aquatic > Marine > Oceanic...
AACTGGTGGAAGCATTAGCTCAATTCAATTAGAAATGCCATCTCCAGGTATAAGACAAAACGCAACTCAATGGAACGATTTTGCCCATGCACTATCTGAGGTATTAATTATATATTTTAATGTTCATTTGAATATTGATATAGTTAACTAGTTTTATGAAATCATTTTTCAACTAATATTGGCCTTATAACTGGATAACTCTTAAATTTTGAAATACATTAAATTAATCTCTATATATTTTTTTGGATCAACATATATTTATATTGGAATAAGACACTTTACTGAACCAGACTATTTTTTATCAATAGTACCTAATTATATGATCTTTCATCTAGAATTGATTTATTTGAGTGGCTTTTTTGAAATTCTTTTAGGATTTATGCTTCTTTTTAATAAATATAGAATTGTAGCTGCAAAAGGACTAATTCTTCTTCTTCTAGCAGTATTCCCGGCTAATATATATCTTGCCCAAAGTGCTTTAGCACAGTCTTTATTAGAAATCCCAAGAGAAACTGCAATTATTAGACTTCCTTTTCAAGCTATATTTTTATTATTTGCTTATTGGTTTACAAAAAAATAAATATTCGTAACTTTATTTAATGAATAATTTCTTTAAATGGCATGAAGAATTTACCTGGAAATTTGCTAAAAAATTTGGCTTTACTAAATACCAGGTGACACTATTAGCTTGGTTAGAAGGTTTTCTAGTTGGATATCTACTCTGCAAGTTTGTTTTTTAATATATATATATATGATTTTATCAATTTCTTGGAACTGCAAACACACTTGGAAAAAAGCAAGACTTAATACATTATGGTGTCTGTTAGGTTGCTCAATAGGTGATTTTGGCACTATTTATTATTTCCAAAATATTGACCATACCTGGTCAATCACCAGTATAATGATTTTAGCAATATTTAATGGATTATTAACTTCAATTATTCTAGAGACATTCATACTATTAAAACAACTAGGATTATTCAATGCAATAAAAACAGCTCTTGGAATGAGTCTTATCTCAATGGTTTCAATGGAAATAGCTATGAATATTACAGATATACTTATAACTGGAGGAGCATTAATAACTTGGTGGGCTATACCGATTATGCTTACTGCAGGTTTTATAACTCCTTTACCCTATAATTATTGGAGACTAAAAAAATATAACGCAAGTTGTCATTAAATCGTTCTTAATGAGTTTATTTATATAATGAAAGAAAAAATAATTGAAGTACAGAAAAAGTGGGCTAATGGAATAATAAAAATGGGTGAGCTTTCCGATGATAAAGATTCTCTAGATAGCTTCACAAATAATTTTCTTAATGAGATGTATAACTTTGACGGAGATCAATTATTATTCAAACCTACCAAAGCATCAGAAATACAATTTAGAAATACAAAGGAAAAAGCCATTTCATATTTTATTGCTGGAGATGACAGAAAATGCAGTGAAGATCAAGGTTTTGCTTTAGCAAAATGGAAAAAAATTAGTTTTGAAAATAGTCAAATTAAGATAATAAATGATTTAGGTTTTGCTACAGGAAATCATTTTTTTGAAAATGAGTCAACAAAAATAAAAGCTGAATTCAGTTTTGGATATATAGAAATAGATAATTCTATTAAAATTTTCCTTCACCACTCATCTATTCCTTATAAAAAATGAATTATTCCAAAATCATCTCAGGTACAATGAATTGGGGTATTTGGGGTAATAACTTATCTACTAAACAGGTATCTGAACTTATTGAAAATTCTGTTGAATTTGGAGTTGATACATTTGATCATGCTGATATCTATGGAGGATATACAACAGAAGAATTATTTGGAAAGGGGTTAATAGAATCTAAAATTGATAGAGAAAAAATTAAACTTATTTCAAAATTTGGAATAATGTACCCGTCAGATAAATTACCAATTAAGATTAAGCACTATGATTACTCAAAAGACCACATAATTAAATCTGTTGAAAATTCCTTAATAAATCTTAAAACTGATTATTTAGATTGTGTTTTAATGCATAGGCCTAGCCCGCTTATGGATATTAATGAAATATCTGATACGGTTAATCAACTTTTAGAATCTGGAAAGATTAAGTCTTTTGGGGTTTCAAATTTTAGTGCTCAACAAATTCAAGTCTTCGAAAATAAAGTTAAAATTGACTGTAATCAAATTCAATGTTCATTAACTCATTTAGATCCTATTTATGATGGAACATTAGATTATATGCAATCGAAAGATATAAAACCAATGGCTTGGAAACCTCTTGGTGAGTTCTATTTAAAAAAGAATGATCAAAATAATCGAATAAGAGAAAAGCTTTTAAAATTCAAAAAAAAATATAATTGTTCTGAAAGTCAAATTCTCCTATCATGGTTGATTAAACATCCTTCTAATATTATTCCTGTTGTTGGAACTACTAAAATTGATAGATTAAAAGAATCTATAGATTCTAGTAGTATTAATTTAGAGTTAATTGATTGGTTCGAAATATTAGAAGCTAGTGTTGGGAAAAGAGTTCCTTAGACTATTCTAGATTTAATATTGCCTCATCTAACCACTGAAGTCTACTATTAACCCAATCTTTCATAAAATCAATCTCCTCATTATGAGAATTTGCAACAAACTTATTTGGCCAAACGTACCTTCCTAATATATCCCATCTAGAAAAGTTTTGATATATAGATCCCCTGTCATTAAGAAACTTAGAGTATTCATCTATTTTATCTGTTATAGATTGATTTGATAGCAAATTTACTCTAAGGTCATTCCATCTGACTTTAAGTTCTTCTTTAAATTTTGGTGATTCCATCAGTCTATTCCACCAGAAAGGTACTTGCCAAATATCACCTGGACATATTTCATTAAATTTAAAACCCCATCCACTTGTAGTCCATCCATTACAATAGTCTGAATTACCAAAAGCTAAGTTAAAGTCCCATATTGGTCCCATTTTTAATTTTCCATTTACATCTTTATTTAAAAATGTACTCAGTCTATAGCCATCAATATTTTTGGTTATTTCGTTAATTATAAAAAAGTTGATAAATGAATCTATATCTATATAACTTAAATACCCATTTTCTATATTATTAAATTCATCAGACAATAAATTTGACTCAAAATCATTTATATATGTTTGGATATATTCTTTTTGTTCAGTTGAAATTTTTTCTGGTTTTGGATAATCATATATAAAATATATTTCTGATTGATCTGACAGATTACCTTTCGTATTATAATTAGATCTAAATGACATAGATGAATCATAAGTGCTTCCTGATGATGAATCACCAGTTGCCTTATCAATTTTAATTATATAACCCCCATTTGCTGAAGAACCTGAATGTTTTGTTACATCTACCCTGTTTTTATCTCTTTTGATTTTTTCCATTAAAATATAAAGGCCCTTATAATCACCATTAATTGATAAATTGTAAAATTTTGTATCACTAGCCTTGTAACCTATTAAATTAGAAAGATCAAATGTTAATTTGTTTCTTATTAACGATTTATCACTATATGGGCCATAAAATATCCAATCCTCTTCTTCTGAAAAACCTCCTAGAGAAACATCTATATCATCATTAAAGTCGCTACTCCTAGTCTCAAATCCATAAGACTTTTTATCAAACATTTGTGAAGAGCTACCCCTAATCTCAATACCTATATTATAATCGGATTTAATTAAGTCTTCTTCAATAAGACTTAATGTAGCATTAATCTTAGGTTCATCAACAATTTCTTCTCCTAGGGTTGATATGATTGCTTCAGGTAATCTTTGACTGATTTCACCTGTATCGGTAATCGCAGATTCTCCATCATCTAAATCAAGGGGTTCAGGTCCATGACAAGAAATAATAAATGGTATGATTAGAAAATAAATAAGGGATCTTATTTTATTATACATAGAGTTTTTAAGAAAAAATTTCTTTATAGATATTATCAATAAATCTAGCTAATGAAAAATCTTTTTCAGTAATAGCATTTAGACTATGTGTGTGTAATTCAATTTCTAGTATGTTATATTCATTAGTTAATTTTGGATGATGATTTATCTTTTCAGAATGATCAGCAACTATATTCATAAAGCTAAATGCATTCATAAAGGTTTTAAATGAAATTTTTTTATATAAAATATTATTCTTTATAACCCAACCATCTAAAGTTTCTAGATTTTCTTTAATCTTATTCTCATCAAGCATTTCAGACATTCAACTCTTATTTAAATATCTCCAAATATAATATATTGGAATTAATATTACAGCTATAATTATTGAATAGAATAAGATATAAGCAATCAATATAAGAATCAAACAAATAAAAATTATCCTTACTATAATTGATAAAAGCGGATGAGACATTATATCATAATAAAGTTTCTTTAATATTTTGATTAGTTGGTTCATTATAGACAAAAGTATAATATTAAATTATTAATTTTTATTATAAAAAAACGATATTTGTAATATGAAAAAAATATTATTAATTATTTCAATAATTCTTTTTTCTTGTAATCAAGACACAAAAGAAAAATTGGTCGTTTATCAATCTCCTACTTGTGGCTGTTGTTCTGGTTGGGTAAATAATATGGAACAAAACGGTTTTAATGTAGAGTCAATTAAGACAAATGATATGTACTCAGCAAAAGTTAAAGCTGGTATTGATTATACACTTCAATCATGTCATACTGCATTTATTGGTAATTATTTTATTGAAGGACATGTACCATCTGATGCAATAACAAAACTTTTATTAGAAAATCCTGACATTAAAGGAATTACAGTTCCTGGAATGCCTGCTGGAAGTAATGTTCCGGGAATGGAGACAATTAATGAAAGAGCAGAATTTGATGTTCTAGCTGTTAATCATGATGGCTCCACATTTATATGGAAAAAATATCAATAATTTATTCACATAAAATTTCATGAAGGTTAAGTCTATTTGTCTTCTGTTTTTAATTATTTTTTCTTCGTGTACTAAAGAAGATTGTTATACTATTAGGGAAAAAAATATTATTGATGGAAACCATTATTTTTATTTTAACACTCCATTAAATGATGGTCCAGGATATTCATCTGGAGATGGTTTAAATTCAGGTGGTTATATTCCTGATACATATGCTTCTGGTATAGTAGATAAGGACACTTATGATTCAACAAATATTGGAGATAAGTACTGTGAATAAAGAAACCTGCCTATAAAACGAAAAGGCAGGTCTCAATAATATATAAATCAGATACTACTATTAAGTAGGTAAATAAACTATACTAGTAACATGGTATAATTGTAAAGCAAAATTATAAAATCAAAAACAGAGGTTAAATAAAACAAATGATTATTTTCTAACTTTTATCAATATTTAAAAAAAAGTGTTTTTTTTTAATACTTTGATTTATTAATATTGTAAAAATTATTAATTTAAAAATGCAGAGTAATAATTACATAAAAAGTTCTATTATATTTTCATTATTAATAATGTCTTGTAACAATGAACTAACAATCAACTCAATGGAATCAAATCAATTAAAAAATGAAACTAGTCTTTATCTAAAACAGCATGCTGAGAATCCAGTAAATTGGCAAAGATGGTCAAATTCAATTTTTGACTTTTCTGGAGAGTTAAACAAATTAGTAATTGTTAGTATAGGATACTCTAGTTGCCATTGGTGTCATGTAATGGAAGATGAAACTTTTACTGATGATACTATTGCTAAATTAATGAATGATAATTTTATAAATGTAAAAGTTGATAGGGAAGAAAACCCTGATGTTGATCAAGCATACATGACAGCATCTCAACTTATGACAGGTATGGGAGGATGGCCTTTGAATGTTATTACTCTTCCTGATGGAAGTCCTATATATGCTGGGACATACCATACAAAAGAACAGTGGTTTGACATATTAAATAGAATTATTAGACTTAAAGAAACTAATTACGAAGGTCTTGAAGAAATAGCTAATAATGTAAAAAGTGGAGTAATTGATATAAATACAATTACAAAGAAAAATGAAGTATCTGAATTCGATAAAGATTTTTTAAGTAGAAATACAAAAATTTGGTCAGATAAATGGGATGCAGATAATGGTGGAGAAATAGCTCAACAAAAATTTGTTTCACCTTCAAAATATCAGTATTTAATAAATTACGGGTCTATTTATAAAGATGAACAAATTCTCAATCATGTTAAAAAAACATTAGATATAATATCTAATAGTGGGATAATAGATATAGTTGAAGGTGGTTTTTATAGATATACAGTAGATTCAGAATGGAAAATTCCACATTTTGAAAAAATGCTTTATGACCAGGCTCAAATGATAAGCTTATACTCTAATGCATATAAATTATTCAAAACCTCTGAGTATAAAGATCTTGTTTATCAGACTATTAATTTTATTAATAATGAAATGATTTCATCAGATAATTTATATTATGCTGCAATGGATGCTGATACAGATGGTGAAGAAGGGAAGTATTACTCATTTAATTTAAATGAAATAGAATTAATCTCCGGTGATCAAATTAACTTATTTAATTCATACTTTAATATTGATCTAGATAAACCATGGGATAATAACAAGTTTCTTCTAATACCAAAAAGAGATTTAAAATCATGGCTTGGTTCAAATTCATTAAATAAAGATGAATTTTTAAAAATGAAAGAAAGGTGGATTAGTGAGATATTAAAGATTAGATCTAAAAGAACAAAACCTAGAATAGATGATAAGACAATTATTTCATGGAATGCATTATCAATAATTGGTTTAATTGATGCTTATGAGGCATTTAAAGATGATCTTCTTTTGACTCAAGCCAAAGATAAGTTTGACATTCTTTTAAAAATGGGGTATAAAAATAATATGTTAGTTCACACCTTTAAGGACAAGCAATATCAAGATGGGGTTCTAGAAGATTATGCTTTTCTATCTAAGGCTGCAATGAGACTTTTCCAAACTACTGGAGATGAATTTTATTTCAATAAATCAAAAGAAATAATTGATGATAGCATTAAATATTTTAAAGATGAAGAGTCTGACTTATTACTTTATACAACAAATAAAGATTTATTTACTAAAATTGTTTCTATAGAGGATGGAGTTATCCCTTCACCAAATTCAATTATTGCTGAACAGTTATTTAATATTAGCCATATAATTTTTGATGATTATTATCTTGATCAATCGAATAAAATGGTTTCTTCTGTAAAAGAAATAATTGACGGAAGTATTAATTATTATTCTGTTTGGGCAAACAATATTCTAAACAGGGTTGAATTATTTTACGAAATTGCGGTTATTGGTTCAGATTCAGATTCTAAAACAAAATTAATTTCTGAACAGCTACTTCCTAATGTAATTTTGGTGCAATCTAATACTGAGAGTAATCTTCCTTTGTTTGTGGATAGATTCTTTGAAGATGAAACCTATATATATGTATGTCAAAACAAAACTTGTCAAAGACCAGAAACAAGTATTAAATATGCTTTAGAGCAGATACCTTATTTAAAGACAAACTAAAATGAAAAAAATATTTCTATTTATTACAATTTTAATTATTGGGTGTTCAGAAGACAACAAAAGCTGTGAAACTTTTTTGAATTGCTTAGATGGAACATATTGGTCAAGTGAGGATAATGCATCAATATGGAGGTTTTTTAATGATAAAAATGGTGTGTATATGGATGTTCATGTCAATCAAGGAGGATGTTATATCTATGAAGATAATAATATGGTAGGAGCTTCATTTAAATTTCAAACAAAAAAGAACCTTTCAGAAGACTATGCAGGATATAATTGGCTCTACACAATTGTAAATGACTCACTTATAGAAAAAACAATGGCCGCTGGAGGAAATACTTATTATTTCATTAAAAGAGACAAAACATACTTTAATGAAATATTAGATCTAGGGAGTTGTAATTAGAGTTTAATAAATATTTTCTTTTTGAAAAGAATATAAGCTGGTAAGAAAATAATAATAACATATATAACAGCATACATAAAAGACACTAGCTTATCAGGTATTCCAAGTCCAGTAATTAAATTAAAGAACTCATCATTAGGATAAAAGCCAAGAAAATAATTACTATAAAATATAGAAGATAAAACACCCGCAAGAACGTAGCAAAAGATTGAATTAACCCCAAAAACATGAGCAAATTTAAATTTCTTGTAACCTAATACATCTATGGTGTATACAAAAGCTGCTGTTAATAGAAATGACATTCCTCCCATTAAACAGGTATATGAAGTACTCCAAAGATTTTTATTAACTGGAAAAGACCAACTAATTGCATCTCCTATAAACACAAGAATTACACCAACCAAAAACAGATTAATCAATTTATCTTTTATCTCCTTTTTACTAACTAGTATACCTCCAGCTATTAATCCAAAAATACCAGTTACTATTGATGGAAAGGTTGATAATATACCCTCAGGATCCCAAGTGCCTTGCCACATAACTCCAGGGAGATATAAACTATCTATATAATGAGCCCAATTCCTTTCTGGAATACTTAGGTCAGGAACACCAATTCCTGGAACAGGGGCAAAAACCATAATTATCCAATACAGGATTAAAATGGTAGCCGCAATATAAACTTGTTGTTTCTGTTTAAAAAAGAGATAAATAAGACCACAAAAAAGAAATACTACTGAAATTCTTTGAAGGACTCCTGTCCATCGAATACTTCCTAGATCAAAAGCAGGCCATATCCATAAAAAAAGTCCTACTAGGTATATCTTAAAAGTTCTCCATAATATTTTTTTTATAAGTGAAGATTTATCTACTGAGTTAAGTTTTTTGCTCATTGAAAGAACAATGGATACACCAACTATGAATAAAAACATTGGGAAAATATAATCGGTTGGAGTTAAGCCATTCCATTTAGCATGACGCAATGGAGCGTATACATGGTCCCAAGACCCAGGTTGATTAACGATTATCATAAAAATAATTGTCAATCCTCTTAAAACATCTATAGATAATAATCTCCCTTTCATTTAATTCAATTTATATAATTACAAAGTAGTAAAAAAATTTAATTATTAACTTTAATATCATTTCCTCCCCTACCGGTATTATCAAATAATCTTAGATGGACAATGTCATCTTCATTTATTTTAAATGGAGAGATATAATTGTTACTATTAGAATTAGGAACTGATCCATCTAAAGTATACTTTATCTTTAATCCTGGGAATACTGTATTAGCATAAAGGGAATCATTAATTACAACTCCCCCTGGTTTAGGTAAATCATAAGATAGGCCGCCAAATATATTATCAATCATAGGCAGAACCCTTTGTCCAATATTATTAGTAAACTTGTTCCATTCCATTTCTAAGGTTTGATCTTTAAGTTCCTTATCTGATATTTTCATCCATGAATCATCTTCAGACCATGCTTTTTGAGAAAAAACAATAATATTTGGCATAAACATGTAATCAAGAATATCTTCACTAACTATTGTCTCACTCCATATCTGTGATTGAACACCTATTATGTTATCTCTATTATTTGGATTTAATTTATCAGATTTATTGATATAATCAATTGAGATATTATTTTTTTTAACCCCATATGAATCATTAAAAATATCAAATACATCAACAGTCCACATATCTTTATAATTAGCATATCCACTCCAAGAGAGCCCTATATTATCAAAATCTTTATCATCTACCATATCAAAATAAAATGCACTTGAATTACTCATAATGGTCTTATATCCAAGATTAGCATATTTATATATCATATCTTGTCTTCCTCCACCCCAATCATTTTTCCAAACAAATAATAAAATATCATCTCCTTCAAAAAAGTTTTTTATCTGGGTTTCAGATTGATTCTTTTCTGTTAGTTTTAGCAGAATATCATCCCAACCTGTCATTGTTAATCCATAAGAAGATAATTTATCATAAATTCTTCTTTGCTGATATTGATATAAAGCATTATAATCTCCTGTTATTGATTTCTCCTTCATGAATTCATCACAGAGAGGTGATTTCCTCCAAGCTCCGTATGGTAGTTCATCAGCTCCAACTCCAAATTTTTTCATTTTAACACCAGCTTCTTTATACATTAAATAGATCTCATCTATTACTTTCTCATAGAAAGTAAAAGCACTCTCTCTACAAATACAAGCAATATTATCATCAAATCCTTGAGCTGAATAGTATTCACTTTGATCATCTGGATCAGTCAACCAATATTTCTCAGCTTCTTCCTTATCTCCAAGTTTCATATATTTTTGATATCTAACATTCATAGAGATGATAGCAGACCTAATATGAGAAGGATAACTAATTTGAGGTATAACTGTTATATTTCTATCATTGGCATACGATAGTATATCTACAAATTCTGATCTAGATAAATAACCAGAACCTGTTGAATCAGTATAAGGTCCTGATCCATATATTGGTATAAGATTGTCAGATTCATCTTTTGTAAAACCTCTTTTTGATCCAACCTCTGTTAATTCTTCAAGGCCTGGAATTTCAAGTCTCCATCCTTCGTCGTCAGTTAATCTAAAATCTAGATAATTAATTTTAAAAAAAGACATATAATCTAAAATTTGCTTAATCTTTTTTGGACCATAAAAATTCCTTGAGATATCAAGAAGCATTCCCCTGTAAGAAAATTTTGGCGAATCATTAATTTTAATATTTTTTATTGGTGTATTTTCTAATTGTGAAACTAAAAATATTTGTTTCAGAGATTGAATTCCATATAATGCACCTGATCTATCTGAAGCAGAAATTGATATAACATCATTCTCAATATTTAATATGTAAGATTCTTTTTCTAGGGTATCTAAAAAACTTACTTTAATATCAATTTTATTCTCATTTGAGACAACATCAACAACGCCAGACATTAAAGACTTAATCAAGTCAAAACTTAAATTTAAAGATTGATCAACATCGATCGAATATTTATTTTTCAAATCTATCTCACCATCTAATAATTCTATCTTATTTGGAGCAGGAACAATCAAATCAAGCTGAGACTTATCTAGTAGTTTACTTGAGTAGTTATTATTAAATCTATCATTAGCTGTTGGAATATTAAGATCTTCAACATCTTTAGCATTTTCCCACAAATTGATAAACTTAACATCTATAATCTCATCATTTATTACTACAAAACCACCCATAGGAAAATCAGATTTTCTTCTAACGACTCCTTTTTGTTTTAAGTCAAAGGAAATAGATTCGCCTTTGTTAAGTGTATAATCTTCACCAAATGATAAAATATTATAAGATTGTCCACCAACATATTCATACTTAAGATTATTAGGTAGTGATCCTTTATCTAATTTAGCACTTATTTGATTCCAATGAAGTGACCATAAAGAAGAAATATTCTTACTTGTTTTATTTGTTATATCAAGAGTAACATTTATTCGGTTATCCTCAGTGTTAAATTCATTTATTGTATATATAACTTCAATTACTGGTTTATTTTGAGAACAAGAAATAAGGAAAAAAAATAAAAGTAGAGTTGATATTTTCTTCATAAGATTTCTTGTTAAGAAAAGAAGTTACTTATTTATTCTGGTAAACTCAATGAAATCATCATTTTTTGCAGAAACTATATAGTCTATATCTCCAATTTTAATAAACTCCATATCCTTCACATCACCTTTAACAAAAAGTCCACTCTCTTTAGATGGAATAGCTGTAAATCCTTTTTCTTTTGTATAACTCAATAATAACCCAACACTTGCATCATTTCTTGGGGTTTCAACTTCTGAATTATACATATTACCTGATATTATTATATCCTTATAACCATCATTGTTAAGATCTTTACTTAAAATCTTGTTTATAGCTGATAGTTGTGAATACTTAGGCAGATTTTTCATTATAAATTTATCTCCTGCATTCTCTAGATAAACACTTGAAAAGGTTTTAGCGTAGTAGTGAAGTGAACTTTCAAGAGCTGGTTCAGTGTATACATCTTCTAAAGTAGCTATTGAAAAAGCATCATAATCTTGAAACTTCATCTTAATGGCAGGAATTTGATCAGAAGAACATTGCCTTCCTCTTAGTGGATATTTATCACCATCGTTATAGTAACTTAAAACAATATCTCCACTTTGGTTTTCATCAAAATCATTATAATAAATATCAAATGTTTCATCTGAAGATGCTTGATATTTATAGTTATTTCCAAGATTACCTACAACTAGATCCATATCACCATCATTATCAAAATCTTCAGAAACTATATCATACCACCATCCATTTGTTGAATCGGAATCAATAAACGATTCATCTTCTATAAATGTTCCTTGAATATTTTTATAAAATTTTATCGGCATCCACTCACCAACTACTATAAGATCATCCCAAGAGTCATTGTTATAGTCTGTCCAAACAGAAGAAGAAACTAAACCAATGTCACTAAAAGGAAAAATAGAGTTATCTGCATTAATAAATTTTACTTGCTTACTATCACTTTCATTAATAAGAAGTTTGCTTTCAGCAGGGAGAGGGTAATTGCCTGGAACAACCCTACCTCCAACAAATAAATCTAAATCACCATCTTTATCAAAATCATTAGCTGAAACTCTCATCCCACTTGTAGAGTTATCTGGGATAGAATTGGCAGACTTAAATAGATTTCCTTTTCCATCATTTATATAAAACCTATCTATTAAATATGGAGAATCTATATCAAATTCATTACCGCCAGAGACAATATAACAATCATTATCTCCATCATTATCAGCATCGAATAAAATAATATCCATATCTTCATAAGCACTATCTTCTTTAGAAAAACCATATGATTTATTTCTAAATTTTCCGTTTGTTAGTTGAAAATAAAATGATGTAGGTTGATCTTTAGCACCACCAATTACAATATCATCTAATCCATCACCATTAATATCTCCCGTTGCAATACCAGGTCCTAGTTTTGAGTTCTCGTGAGGCAGTAAAACTTCTTTATCATAATCATTATAATCATTCTCTATATGTTTATGTTCTACTATTTTTTCTGAAACAAAAATTAAATTATCCTCTTCTTTAATATTAGTTTTTTTATTGGAATAAGAATCCTTAATATCTAGCGTTATCATCTGATTAATACCTGGATTAATCAATTCATAATAATTTCCGTTTGGCCATTCAATCGATATTAAATCAATTGAAGTATTATTTGATAGTCCAAAATGGAATTCTGGTGATACTGAAGATTGAAAACCTCTTGAAAGAGTCATCTCTTGCATTTGGTTTAAATCATTTGACTTAACAAAAACTCTAGCACCAATACCAAATGGATTTAATTCGGAACCTTTAAGTTTAATTTTTATATAATTATGAGATGAATTATTTTCAAATATTTGGGCTTCTTGGTCAATATTATTTACTATTATTTCTAGATCTCCATCATTATCTAAATCTGCATAAGCAGTTCCATTAGAAAAGTTTTTTAAATCTAACCCCCAGTCTTTTGTTACATCAGAAAAACTCAAATCTGTATTATTCTTAAAAATAAAATTAGATATAGGCTCTGAAGGAATATTTTGCGAATAATATAAAAGACTATCTTTTGCCATAGGTCTTAGTTTTAATTCATTAAAATAATCTCTATGATTAATCTCTCTTCTTGTTCCATTTGAAATAAAAATATCTTTCCATCCGTCATTATCAAAATCTGCAAATAATGGTCCCCAACTCCAATCTGTAGAGGATATGCCCGATAATCTAGATACATTGCTAAAAAATGGCTTATTTCCATTGAATACTCCTCTATTTAACTGAAGAGTATTGTGCATATACTGATAATGAAAACCATAATTTACAGTACTCCAAAATAAGTCTACATTCATACTAGCCATATTAGCTTTCGACCTTCTATTATCTCTAGCATCCATGTCTACTTGGATATAATCAAGGTTAAAGTCATTATTAAAATCTGCAATATCAGCACCCATTCCATAAAAAGAAGTTTGACTAGTTGACTCTTTTATTATATCAGAAAAAGTGCCATCTTGATTATTTATGTACATATAGTCAGGTGAACTAAAGTCATTTGAAACAAAGATGTCAGGGTAAGAATCATTATTAATATCCCCTATAGTAGCACTTAATGTAAGACCATATGATCTTAAACCAGCTTCATCGGTAACTTTAGTAAAAACACCATTGTCATTTCTATATAAATTATCTGATTCTTCATCTTTAACATTTTGCATTTTATAGTAATAGTATGCATTTGGCGCATCAAAAGGCGTAGGAGGATAATTTGCAACATATAAATCTAAATCACCATCTTTATCATAATCAAAAAAAGTAGCTTGAACACTATTTCCAATATCATCTATTCCATATTCTTTTGCTGATTCAGTAAAGGTTTTGTCTCCATTATTTATATATAATTCATTATTTTTTGGACTGAACTTTCCTCCAACAGAACAATAAATATCTAACAAGCCATCATTATTAATATCAATCATTGTAGAACCTGTATACCATCTATTATCCCCTTCAATACCAGAAAAATTAGATATATCCTCAAACTCCATATTTCCTTTGTTTAGATATAATTTATTTTCCACCATATTACCTGTAAAATAAATATCAACTAAATCATCATTATTAATATCTCCAGTTGACACACCACCTCCCATATAGATATATGGATATGTAAAGTAGTTTAACGTATCATTTTCAATAAGCGTATTATTAAAATTTATTCCAGAATTATTACTTGATAGTAATGAGAATTTTTTCTTATTAACTCCTTTAGAACAAGAAGATATAAGAACAATAAAAAATATTAAAAAAAGGTGTAAACTGAATTTTTTCATCTTACGAATTTATACAAAAAAAAAGCAGGATAAATAAATTTATCCCGCTTTTTATTTTTAGCTAGTTATTTTGATTAATGCCCAGGGTTTTGCGAAAGCGCACCTGCAGATTGATCAATAGCATTTAATGGTATTGGAAGAGCAGAATGTTTCGATTGAACAGAAAACGCTCTATCTGAAAAAGGAGTAATAGTTCTCCCTTCATTTGCAATAAAAGCGTTTAATGTAGAAACAGTATTACCCCATCTTCTTATATCAAAAAGACGTTTTCCTTCCATTCCTAATTCAATTCTTCTCTCATGTCTAACAGCTTTTCTAGCTGTAGAAGCATCAGACCAAGCTGAATTATATGTGTCAATTACGTAGTTAGGAGAAGAATCAGCACGTGGCGAATTCTTAGCTCTTTCTCTAACTTGATTTACATAACCTCTACCTTTTTCTAGGTTTCCTGATTCTATAGCAGCCTCAGCAGCCATAAGTAGAACGTCAGCATATCTTATGATATGGAAATTAATTCCAGATCTTTGCTGACCCCAACCACCAGTACCTCTGTTACCATCATCACCAGCAGTATACATACTCTTCTTATTAGCATAAGGACCAGAAACATCTGTGAAAGATGCTCTAATGTTCTCTTTACCAGTAAAAGCACCAAAACCGTTAAAATCTATACCTCTTCTTCCGATAGTATAATCGATTCTAGGATCTAATGGACCTGTATGAGGAGTAAATGCTTCACTTGTTTCAACATAATAGTCATTAGTTATGTCAGTAGTTGACCAAGTATCAAGTAATGGTAAACCATCTGCACCAGTTTGGAAAGCATTTGCTAAATCTTGTGTTGGTTGGTAAAAACCACAACACATTCCACCTGTCATAGGTCCTATAGGCCAGTTTAATGTACCACCCATATTACCTTGGAAAGATTGACCAGCATCTGAAGCGAATTGGATAGCAAAGATATGCTCTGATCCGTTTTCACCGTCAGTTCTGAAATTAGCAAAATAGTCTGAATTAAGAGCATATTGCCCTGAATTAATAACTGCGTCTAAATTAGAAAGAGCAGTTGACCATTTACCTTGGTGAAGCTGAGCTTTACCAAGATATGCTTGAGCTGTAGACTTAATAGGTCTTCCAGGTTCAGAATATGATCCTCCTCTAGAAGCTGGTAAGTTTGACATTGCAGCAGTAAAGTCTGCCTCAATCTCAGACCAAATTGGTCCAGAATTAGGTTGGTTGAACTCATTATCAGAGAAATTCTGAGTTGATATAAAAGGTACATTGACCCACATAACTTGAATTTCAAAGTTGAAGTGACCTCTCAAGAATCTTGCTTGCGCAGCTTGAACTGCAAATTCATCCGGGTTATCTGATTTATTGATTAAATCAAGTACCCCATTAGCTCTATTTACTCCTGCGAACAGTGCCAACCACTTACCATCAACATAAGGGTTAGTTGTTTCCCAGTTAAATAATTCTAACGCTAATAAATCTGGCTGATCACCATCTGTTGAACCTTTGTGAGCATCATCTGATATCACATCCAACCACCAGTTATCACCAGTAATATGCCAATCTGCAGCAAAACCATTTCTTACTCCATCAAGAACAGAGTAAGCTCCAGTTAATAAAAGATCAACACCAGTAGCATTTTGTAGTGATGCATCACTTAATGCACCTATAGGATCTATGTCTGTAAAGTCATCTGTACAAGAGACTAAAAGAGAGACCGATAATAAAATTGTTAAAAACTTTTTCATTTTCTTTTTATTTTACAGGGTTAAAATTTTACGTTAATTCCAATAGACGACATCTTATATGTTGGATATTGTCTGTTATAAACTCCAATATCTAAAGCTCCACTCCTTGGTACTTCAGGATCTAAACCTCTGAAGTCAGTAAGTGTAAGTAAGTTACGTCCGTTATAATATACTCTTGCACTCTTAGCTCCAATTTTAGAAGCAAGGGTATCAGAAAGAGTATATCCAATCTGAAGAGATCTTAATCTTACATAAGAACCATCTCTTACAAAGAATGAATTCGCCGAAGTAAATTCATTATTCAATGTAGTTTCACTAAGAGCAGGCATATCAGTGTCTGTGTTTGTAGGAGTCCAAGAATCTAATACAACAGTACTTCTGTTTCCATTAAAGAAATATGGTGATTCGTAATAAAGAGCAGTATAATCGAAAATTTCATTACCAATAGAACCATTCCAGAACATACTAAAGTCCCAAGGACCTTTTTGTAAAGTAACGTTTAGACCAAAAAGTAAATCTGGGTGAGGATCACCAATTTTAGTTCTATCACCATCATTGATTACTCCATCTCCATTTACATCTTCATATTTAAACCTACCAATACCAGCACCGTCTTGTTGAGCATGACCTGCAATATCTGCAGCACTCTCAAAAATACCAACTACGTTTCTTCCATAGAAGTAAGAAATTGGCTCTCCAACTGATGTTCTAGTCATAGAACCTATTCTATCAGAATATCCAGCATAGAATTCACTGATAAGCTCAGTAACTTCATTTGAAGCCTTTGTAATTTCTGCACCAATAGAATAATTCAGTCCTGAAGTTGTAGCATCAGTATAATCTAATGAAAAATCAAAACCTGTAGACTCCATTGAACCTAAGTTCGTATAAGGAGCTCCAGCATCAATCGCTGTCGTACTAATTTTCTGAGTATCTTGAGCTACTAAACCAGTTGTTTCATTTTTAAAAACATCAATTGTTGCTTGAAGTTTATTATCCATGAATCCCATATCTAAAGCAAAGTTTGTTGAAGTTGTAGACTCCCATGTAAGATTAGGGTTACCTTTTGATGCAACATATGCACCAGCAGTTGCACCACCACTTCCATTAAAGTTATACCAACTTAAATACTCACTTATATATGAAATGTTTACATCTAGATTAGATCCACCAATACTTTGGTTACCCATCTCACCGTAAGAAGCTCTTACTTTTAATGTATCAAAAATATTACTATCCCAACCGTCCTCAGCGCTAATTAACCAACCAACACTACCAGAAGGGAATACTGCATCACCTTGCGCTTTAGCAAAACGTGAAGTATCATCCATTCTAACTGTTGCAGTTGCAAAGTACTTACCGCCATATGACCAGTTAGCTGTTCCAAAATAAGAAAATAATGACCAGCTAGATTGACCAGAGTTATTAACTACTGGAGTACCAGAACCATTACCTAATTGGTAAAATCCTGGATCTTCAAATAAATAGTCAGTTCTTTTGATACCATATCCTTTATAACTATTTTTTACAGCCTCTGTTCCAATTAGAACGTCTAGAGTATGATCTCCAAAAGAGTCTCTATAGTTTAATGTATTAGAAATTTTCCACTCATTTATTGTAAAAGTGTTTTCATATAAATCATTTACAGAAATTGCTTCTCCATGTTCTGGATTTAATTTTGTAAAGTATCTACCATCTAGATCTCTCATAGAAATACCTGCGTTAGAGATAAACTTCAACTTAGGAGTAATATCATATTTAAGATATACATCTCCAATTACTTTAAAGTTTTTGTTGTAGTCGTCTTTACCTCTGTATAAATCTGCAATCGGGTTATTTGCAATACCCGTTCTTGCAGAGTTTGCATAAGTACCCGCAAAGTTACCATTAGTATCCCTAACAGGTACTAAAGGAGATGAGAAAGCAGCACTTTGAACATGATATGCTCCAGATTGCTGTTCTTTATCAAAAACGGCACTCAAGTTTTGACCTACTACAATTTTATCTCCAATTCTAAACTCTGTGTTTAATCTTGTTGTAACACTCTCAAATCCAGTGTAAACCATTGGACCCTGTGCATCAGTATAACGAAGAGACATGTGATATCTTGCTTGAGCAGAACCACCAGATGCCGTTAACGAAACATTCTTTTGAGTATGAGGATCAAATAGTTCATCGAACCAATCTGTTCCCAATCCACCGTTCATAACTCTAGCAGAAGCACCTTCATAGGCAGCGCCGCTAGGAATTGGAACGTTAAGCAAATCAGGTACTACAGGACTAGGCCCTGAACCATATTGAGGGTGAGTAGGAACGTTACCATCGTTAAGAATACTTTCCCAAGTCATATCAGCATGCTCTTGAGCATTTAACATATCAGGAACTCTTGTAACGTCAGCGATACCAACCCATGCATCTATTTCCATAGTATTTGCTTGGTTATACTGACCTCTTTTTGTAGTAACAACTATTACACCGTTAGATGCACGAGCACCATAAATTGCTGCTGCACCATCTTTAAGTACACTAATTTGATCTATATCT
>Ga0209228_1000583_pt1 | contig 19016 bp, 13 predicted proteins | sample METZYME_3_150m_FD_187547 | JGI IMG/M metagenome (GOLD analysis project Ga0209228, IMG submission 187547) | Marine microbial communities from oxygen minimum zone in mesopelagic equatorial Pacific - METZYME_3_150m (SPAdes) (version 2) | ecosystem: Environmental > Aquatic > Marine > Oceanic...
AGATTAATATTGTAATTAGAACTAACAATATCAATACCAAACAAAAAAAATAAATTACAGATTTTTGCAAAGATATTTTCATTTTTTCTCTTCTGGTGCGCCTGCTAGGAGTTGAACCCAGAACCTCCTGGTCCGTAGCCAAGCGCTCTATCCAATTGAGCTACAGGCGCAAAATATTAAATTTTTTACATTATTTTTAATGTAAATTCTTAATTTAGCAATTATTGTGTATATACTAGTCTTTATATATGAGTTTAGAATTATTAATTCCAGATATAGGTGATTTTGATAATGTTGAGATAATAGAAATATTGGTTAAAAAAGGTCAAAAAATCAATAAAAACGATCCAGTAGTAACTTTAGAAAGTGATAAATCTAGTGTAGAGGTTCCAGCAGACCAAGAAGGAGAAGTTGAAAGCATTAGTGTCAAAATAGGTGATAAAGTTTCTAAGGGAGATTTAATATTAACCTTATCTTCAAATGAAGAGAAGAGTAACGAAAAAATTCCTCCAGTTACAGAAAAAATAATTCAAGAAGCAGAAAGTTCAATACAGAAAATTAAAGATGAAACTAAAGATAAAAATATTCAATCAAAAAATTTAAAAGACGAAGTCAAAATTGTAGTTAACAATAAAGATATTGATCCACTTGAAACCAAAGATTGGTTGGATTCAATTTCTGCCGTTCTAGAAAAAGATGGAAAACATAGAGCTCAATTTTTAATAAAAGAATTAATTGAACATTCTTATAAAAAAGGATCAGATTTAATTTTATCTAGAACTACTCCATATATAAATACAATATCTCCTGAAGCAGAGGAAAAATCTAGTGGTGACCAAAATATAGAAAGAAGAATTAGATCCTTAATTAGATGGAATGCGGCAGCTATGGTTGTAAGGGCTAATAAAAAATTTCCAGAATTAGGAGGTCATATAGGTACCTTTGCATCGGCCGCAACCCTTTATGATGTTGGAATGAATCATTTTTGGAGAGCAAAAAATAATAAATTTGGTGGAGATCTAATTTATTTTCAAGGCCATAGTGCACCAGGAATGTATGCAAGAGCTTTTTTAGAAGGAAGACTAAATGAAAAGCAATTAGATAATTTTAGACAAGAGGTAAAAAAAGGAGGACTTTCATCTTATCCTCACCCGTGGCTAATGCCTAATTTCTGGCAATTTCCAACCGTTTCCATGGGTTTAGGTCCAATGCTTGCGATCTATCAAGCTAGATTTATGAAATATTTAATTAATAGAGGTTTAATTAAAGATGAAGGACGAAAAGTTTGGGCATTTCTTGGTGATGGTGAAATGGATGAACCAGAGTCTTTAGGTGCAATAGGATTAGCTGCCAGAGAAAAATTAGACAATTTGATATTTGTTGTAAATTGTAACCTTCAAAGATTAGATGGGCCAGTAAGGGGTAATGGAAAAATTATCCAAGAACTAGAAGGAATTTTTAGAGGCGCTGATTGGAATGTAATAAAAGTAATTTGGGGATCTTATTGGGATTCTTTGATTTCAAACGATAAATCGGGTCACCTAGTTAAGATTATGAACGAAACTGTCGATGGTGAATACCAGGCAATGAAAGCAAGAGATGGTTTATATGTCAGAGAAAAATTTTTTGGAAAATATCCGGAAACTCTAAAATTAGTTTCAGCAATGTCCGATAAAGATATTTGGAAATTAAATCGAGGCGGCCACGATCCTCACAAAGTTTATGCGGCATATGATAAAGCTGTTAAAAATACTGGAAGTCCGACAGTTATTATAACCAAAACAATTAAAGGTTATGGAATGGGAAAAACAGGTGAGAGCGTTAATACTACTCACCAAACTAAAAAATTAGATGTAGATGATTTGTTATATTACAGAGATCGTTTTGATGTACCTCTTACTGACCAACAAGTAAAAAATATCGAGTATTTCAAACCGGACGAAAAATCTCCAGAAATTAAGTATATCAAAGAAAGAAGAATGAATCTTGGAGGTTTTTTACCAGAAAGAACAACCTACGCAAAACCAATCAAAACTCCATCAAAAGATATCTTTGATTTTATGAAAGTATCAACTGGCACAAAAGAAATGTCCACTACTATGGCATTGGTTAGAATGTTTACAAGCCTGTTAAGGGATAAAAATATTTCACCAAGATTGGTACCAATCATTCCGGATGAGGCAAGAACTTTTGGCATGGAAGGCTTTTTTCAAAAGATAGGAATATACGCACATGAAGGACAAAAATATGAACCTGAAGATTCTGAACAGTTAAGCTCTTATAGAGAAGATAAAAGTGGACAAGTTTTAGAAGAAGGAATTAACGAAGCTGGAGCCATGTCATCATGGATTGCAGCCGCAACAGCTTATACAAATCATGATATTGAAATGATTCCTATCTATATTTTTTATTCTATGTTTGGTTTTCAAAGAATAGGAGATCTTGCATGGGCAGCTGGAGATAGCCAATCAAGAGGTTTTTTAATTGGTGCTACAGCAGGCAAAACTACTTTGGCAGGCGAAGGACTTCAGCATCAAGATGGCCACAGTCATTTAATAGCTTCAACCATACCAAATTGTGTAACATATGATCCTACATTTCACTATGAGCTTGCAGTAATTTTTAACGAAGGTCTAAGAAGAATGCATGAAAAAAAAGAGAATGTTTTTTATTATATAACAACCATGAATGAAAATTACTCTCATCCTGACATGCCAAAAGATAAAAACTGCGAAGAAGGAATTCTTAAAGGAATGTATAAAATTAAAGAATTTAATAATTATAAAAAAACAAAAATTCAACTTCTAGGATCTGGTACGATATTAAGAGAGATGATGATGGCAGCAGAAATACTTCAAAAAGAATATCAAATAGATAGCGAAATATGGAGTGTTACAAGCTTCAATGAATTGAGAAGAGATGGAATGGAAGTTGAAAGATATAATCTTTTAAACCCAGATAAAGAACAAAAAGTTTCATTTGTAGAACAATGCTTAGGTAAATCAGAGGGACCAATTATGGCAGCTTCTGATTATATGAGAATGAATTCAGATCAAATTAGACCTTATACAAATAAGAGTTTTTACTCTCTCGGAACCGATGGTTTTGGAAGAAGCGATACTAGAAAAAATCTTAGAAAATTCTTTGAAGTTGATAAACAGCATTTAGTAGCATATGGATTAAGCATATTAGCCAAAGAACAATTAATTGCATCAAAATATGCAAAAGAAGCTATTAAAAAATACAATATTGATGCTGATAAACCAATGCCAACCAAATTATAATAATGTCAGATAGAGAAATTAAAGTTCCAAATATTGGTGATTTTAAAGATGTTGAAGTTATAGAGATTTTAGTTTCAGCTGGGCAATCAATTTCTAAAAATGATCCTTTGATAACAATAGAAAGCGATAAATCTAGTGTTGAAATCCCATCTACTTTTGAAGGAAAAATTAAATCGGTTAATATTAAGATAGGAGACAAAGTATCTGAGGGTGATTTAATTCTGTTATTAACTAGCAACGAAGAAAGTAAAGAAGATATTAAACAAAAACCTAAGACTCAAAAAGAAGAATTAGAAATCAAACCAGTAGAACAAAAAAAGATTGAAGAAAAAGTTAATAATCATTTTAATGAAAAGAATAATTCTGGAATTTCATTAGCTAGTCCTAAAACACGTAAATTTGCAAGGGAACTTGGTGTTGATATTAATCAAATTTCTGGAAGTGAAAGACAAGGAAGAGTTTTAGAAAGTGATATAAAAAATTTTATATCATCTAAAATTAATAAAATTTCAAATAAGAGAGAAACTCAAGTAAAAAAAATTACAAGTGAGTTTTCTCATTCTGATTTTGGAAAAATTGAAGTTAAAGATTTACCTAGAGTTAAAAAATTAGCTTCAACATATTTAGTTAACTCTTGGACTACAATACCTCATGTAACTAATCACGATGAAGCAGATATAACTGAAATGGAAGAATTTAGAACTTCTCTTACCGATATATATACTGGAGAAAAAAAAAAGATTACTCCACTAGCATTTATCATTAAAGCATTAGTTGCATCGTTAAAAAAATTTCCAAGTTTTAATTCTTCAATTGATGATATTGAAAATGGCAAAATGACAGTCAAAAAATATTATCACATAGGTATAGCTGTAGATACACCTCATGGATTGATGGTTCCAAAAATTAGAAATGCAGATAACAAGAATATTTCTTTAATTGGCAAAGACTTAAAGGAAGTAAGTGAATTATGTAGAAACCTTAAAATAAATAAAAAAGAATTATTTGGTGGCTCTATGACAATTACAAGCCTAGGAGGTATTGGTGGTTCTTTTTTTACACCAATAATAAATTATCCAGAAGTTGCTATTTTAGGAGTTGGAAAATCTTATAAAAAACAGTTATTTATAAATGGAAAATTTATACCACGCACAATATTACCATTGTCTTTATCCTATGATCATAGAATTATAGATGGTGCAGAAGCTGCGAGATTTAATAATGATTTAAAAGATAATCTTGGAAGTAATTTTGCGTATAAACTGGCAATTTAATTAAATGTCAAAATCTTTATCAATATTCAGTGCATTAATTTGCACGATTATATGGGGCACTACTTTTATAGCACAAGATACTGGTATGCGAGTTATAGGGCCTTATGTTTTTAATGGCGTTAGATTTTTTATTGGATTTTTAGCACTTATACCTTTTTATTTATTATTAGAAAAAAAAAATACTTATAAAGTAGTTTCTAAAAACAAGAGTAAATTTATTTATTTATCTATTTTAATTGGATTATTTTTGTTTCTCGGAACGGTTTTTCAACAAGTTGCCTTATTGTATACAGATGTTGCAAATGCTGCATTTTTTACAATTTTTTATGTGCCAATGGTTCCAATAATAGTTTTTTTTCTATTTAAAAAAAATATTCATTGGAGTGTATGGCCGTCAGTAATTTTATGTGTAATTGGTGGTTATTTACTTACAAATTTTCATGATACAACAGTTAGATTGGGTGACACTTTAGTTATTATAGGGGCAATATTTTGGAGTCTACATATAATTTTTATAGGAAAAATTATTGAAGAGTTTGATGCTCCTATTTTAATAGGTTTAATTCAAACAATAATAGTATCTACTTGTTCTATTATTCTAGCATTAATTTTTGAAGATTTTATTATAAAAAATATTTTAGATCAAAAAGTTCAAATTCTTTACGCCGGCATACTATCAGGAGGAATTGCTTTTGTACTTCAAATATATGCACAAAAAAACATCTCTCCAGCACCTGCGGCAATTATCTTTTCTTTGGAAGGTGTTTTTGCAACAATTGCAGCTTGGATTATTTTGAGCCAAATATTAAATATTAATAATATTTTAGGATGTGGTTTTATTTTAGTAGGCGTAATGATATCTCAATTATTACCGGAGATAAATTTTTCTAAACATAAACAACAATAAATAAAATAAAAGCTAAGAATATTCTGTAGTATACAAAGAATTTTAAATTAAAGTTTTTTACGTAAATTAAGAAATATTTTATTGTTAAAAACGAAATAAAAAATGAAAATATAATTGAAAACAAAAATATTACATTGAAATTGATGTTAGTTTCAAATATATCTTTAATACCTAAAAAACTTGCACCTCCTAAAGCTGGTATAGATAAATAAAAAGCAATTTTTGAAGAATCAACTCTATCAAAATTAAGAAATCTTGAAGCTGTTATAACTATGCCAGACCTACTTACACCTGGTATAATTGCTAGTACTTGAAGCAAACCAATAATCAGAATTATTTTATAATTAAGATTTGTATCTAACTTTTGTTTTATTTGTGATCTATCAGCAAAAAATAAAAGCAAACCAAATATCAAAGTTGTCCATGCTATAATTTTTATATTTCTAAAATAATCTATTAGTCCAGATGAGTAGAATATATATCCAATAATTATTAATGGTAACGATCCTAAAATTATTAATTTAAATAAGTTTTTATTTTTTGTTATGTTTAATAAATCTTTTCTAAAATAAAATAAAATTGCAAATAAAGATCCCAAGTGAAGACTGATATCAAGCTGCAAAGAACTAATATTAAAATTATAAATTTTAGAAACTAAGATTAAGTGAGCAGAGGAGCTTACAGGTATGAATTCTGAAAAACCCTGAATAAATCCTAAAATTGATACTTCTATATATTTCGAAAACATTAAATTGGCATTTGATAATCAAAATATAGTTAAAATAAAGCAATAACATAGATGCATAACAAATATGCAAATATTAAAAAAATCCTTTAATTATGTGATTTTTTAAAAATATAAGTCATAAATTATGACCTAATAGTGGTATATTTCTATCTGCTATTGATATATAGCAGGACTCATGCCAGAAAAAATGTTAAAATTTGTAGATATAGATCAACAAAATCCTTCTAAAAGAGACAAAATTGAAAGAAAAGCAGATTTTAATGAAATATATGACGAATTTATCAATGAAAGAGCTAAGGAACAGTCAAGCAGGTGTTCACAGTGTGGAGTGCCTTTCTGTCAGATTCATTGCCCATTAAGCAATAATATTCCAGATTGGTTAAAATTAACTGCTGAAGGCAGGCTTCAAGAAGCTTACCAATTATCTCAAAGCACAAACAATATGCCCGAAGTATGTGGTAGAATTTGTCCTCAAGATAGATTGTGCGAAGGTAATTGTGTAATCGAGCAATCTGGCCATGGAACCATTACCATTGGTTCAATTGAGAAATATATTACCGAAACAGCCTGGGAAAATGGTTGGGTCAAACCAATAGATGTAACTAATGAAATTGATAAAAGTATCGGTATTATAGGGGCTGGCCCTGCAGGACTTGCATGTGCAGAACAACTGAGAAAAGAAGGCTATCAAGTAACCATATACGATAGGTATGATAGGTCCGGCGGTCTTTTAATATATGGAATTCCAAATTTTAAATTAGAAAAATTTGTTGTTGAGAGAAGAACAAAATTATTAAAAGATAGTGGAGTAAATTTTGTATTAAATTTTGAAGTTGGGAAAGATTCGACCTTAAAAGAACTTAAGAATAAACATGATGCAATATTAATTGCCACTGGAGTTTATAAAGCAAGAGAGGTTGAACTTCCTGGAAGTAGTCTTGATAATATTTTTCCAGCAATGGAATTTTTAACAGCATCAAATAAAAAAGGTTTGGGAGATAAGGTTGAAATGTTTGATAACGGAACATTAAATTCTGAAGGAAAAAATGTTGTAATAATTGGTGGTGGAGATACAGCAATGGATTGTGTTAGAACATCAGTAAGACAAAAAGCCAAATCTGTAAAATGTTTATATAGAAGAGATAAAGAGAACATGCCTGGCTCAGCCAGAGAAGTTGCTAATGCTGAAGAAGAAGGAGTGGAATTTATTTGGTTATCAAATCCAAAAGAATTCAAAGGAAGCAAAAAAATAGAAAGTTTAATAGTAAATAAAATGAAATTAGGTGAACCAGACGATAGTGGTAGAAGAAAACCAATTATAAAAGAAAATTCAGAATTTAAAATAGAAGCTGATATTGTAATAAAGGCTTTAGGTTTTGATCCTGAAGAATTACCAAAACTATTTGGTGAAGAAAAACTTCAGGTAACCAAGTGGGGCACTATAAAAACTGACTTTGATACCATGGAGACAAATATAGCAGGTATATTTGCTGCAGGTGACATTATAAGAGGAGCATCGCTTGTAGTTTGGGCAATAAAGGATGGTAGAGATGCTGCTGAATCAATTAAAAAATATCTTGCACTAAAAGAAAAACAAAATCAAAAAGTTGCGTAATGAAAAGATATAATAAAAACTTAAATATATTAAAACAAAATCATATTTATTCAGAATCAATGGAACATGATGCATGTGGAGTTGGATTAATTGCTTCTACCGAAGGAAAAAAAACAAGACGAGTAGTAGAATACGGCATCCAAGCTTTAAAAGCAGTTTGGCACAGAGGAGCAATAGATGCCGATGGCAAAACTGGTGATGGTGCGGGAATTCACATTGAAATTCCAACAAGCTTTTTCAAAGAAAAAATTGAAAACTATGGTCGTCAATATGATAGTGGAGAGATTTGCGTTGGAATGATTTTTTTACCACGTAATGACTATAATTCTCAAGAAAAATGCAAAACATTGATTGAAACAGAACTTTTAAAAAATAATTATAATATTTATAGATGGAGACAGGTCCCAATTAATACAAGTGTACTTGGGCCTAAAGCAGAACTAACAAGACCAGAAATTGTTCAAGTTATTTTTAAATCAAATGACAAATCTTTAAATAGCAAATTCCTAGAAAGGAAACTTTATGAAACAAGGAGAAAAATTGAAAAACGTGTCTCCAACAATCAAATAAATGGTTTTTATATTTGTTCCCTTAGTTCAAAATCTATTATTTACAAAGGAATGTTTCTTGCCGAAACTCTTTCTGATTTTTATGTAGATTTGCAAGATGAAAGATTTGTTTCAAGATATGCAATATTTCATCAAAGATTTTCTACCAACACTGCTCCAAGCTGGGATTTAGCTCAACCATTTAGAGCTATTGCTCATAATGGAGAAATAAATACTTTAAAGGGAAATATAAATTGGATGAAAATTCATGAACAAGAAATGTTCAGTTCTATATTTGAAGATATAGAAAATATAAAACCAGTTATACCATCTGGAAATTCTGACTCTGCATCTTTAGACAATGTTTTTGAACTTTTAAATATTTCAGGAAAATCAGCACCATTAGCTAAACTAATGTTAATTCCAGATGCTTGGTCAAAAAAAAGCAAAATACTTCCAAGAGATCATCAACAATTATTTAATTTCTTAAATAGCACAATGGAGCCCTGGGATGGACCTGCTGCTATAGCAGCTACGGATAATGAATGGGCAATTGTTGCTACTGATAGAAATGGACTAAGACCTTTAAGATATACTGTCACAAAAGATAATCTTTTATTTGCCGGATCTGAAACGGGAATGATTAATTTAAATGAAGAAAAAATTGTTTCAAAAGGAAGATTAGGTCCAGGTGATATTCTTGGAGTCAGAATTGAGAAAGGAAAGGTTTATACAAACAAACAAATTAAAAACTATTTAGCTAAAGAATATAAAAATTTTAATAATCAAATAATTGATTTAGATAAAAAATTTCTAATCAAAGATGAAAAAAATATTTTTGAAGGAGTTAAACTTAGACAAAAGCAACACTGTTTTGGATATAGCTTAGAGGATTTAGAGTTAATTTTACAGCCAATGGTAGAAGATGCGAAAGAAGCAACTGGATCAATGGGAGATGATACTCCTCTTGCTGTTCTTTCAGATAAGTATAGACCTCTTCATCATTTTTTTAGACAAAATTTTAGCCAGGTTACAAACCCCCCAATAGATTCTTTAAGAGAAAATAAAGTAATGAGTCTCAAAACAAGATTTGGAAATTTAGGAAATATTTTAGATTTTGATAACCTGACAGAAAAAAATATTTATGTATTAGAAAGTCCTATTTTATCAAATTCACAATTTGAAAATTTATTATCTTTTTTTGGTGATAATTATAAAGTTATAAATTGTACTTTTACAAAAGAAGATAATTTAGAAAGTTCTTTAAACAAAATAAGAAAAGAAGCGGAAATAGCAGCAAGACAAGGAATTACACAATTAGTTTTATCAGACAAATATGTTTCTGAAAAAAATGTAGCAATACCAATGATTTTATGTGTTGGTGCAATTAATACATACTTAACTAATTTAGAATTAAGAGGATATGTATCAATGAATATTCAGACTGGTGAAGCTTTAGATACACATTCTTTTGCAACTTTAATCGGAGTAGGAGCTACAACAGTAAATCCTTATCTGGCTTTAGATAGTATTTATCAAAGGTTTATTAAAAAGCTTTTTGGAAATTATTCATTTGAAGAATGTGTAAAAAGATACATCAAATCGGTAAATTTTGGACTGCTAAAGATTATGTCTAAGATGGGAATTTCAGTAATTAGTTCTTACAGAGGTGGTTGCAATTTTGAAACTGTAGGACTTAGCAGAACTGTTGTAAATGAATTTTTTTATGGAGTTATTTCTAAAATCTCAGGAATTGGTCTAACTGGAATAGAAAAGAAAATTAGAAATATACACAAAGAAGCGTTTCAAAAAAGTTCAAACATATTGCCTATAGGTGGAATATATAAGTACAGAAAAAATGGTGAAACCCACCAAAACGAAGGCAAACTCATTCATCTATTGCAAAGTGCAGTAACTAATAATTCTTACGATCTATACAAGAAGTATTCCAAAGAAAATTATGAACTTCCTCCAATAAATTTAAGAGATTTAATTGATTTTAAAAAAAGAACACCAATTGATATTCAAAATGTTGAGCCCGTTGAAGATATTCTAAAAAGATTTGGTAGTGGAAGCATGTCACACGGTGCCTTATCAAAAGAGGCACATGAGACATTGGCAATTGGCATGAATAGAATTAAAGGTGCTTCTTGTAGTGGCGAAGGTGGAGAAGATAAAAATAGATTTAAATTAATGTCCAATGGTGACAGTTCAAACTCAAGAGTAAAACAAATTGCCTCAGCAAGATTTGGAGTGACAATTAATTATTTAAACAACTGTAATGAAATTGAAATTAAAATTGCTCAAGGTGCAAAGCCTGGTGAAGGAGGTCAACTTCCAGGATTTAAGGTTACTAAAGAAATAGCAAAATTAAGACATTCAACTCCAGGAGTTTCTTTAATTTCTCCCCCCCCTCATCATGATATTTACTCAATTGAAGATTTGGCTCAATTAATCTACGATCTAAAACAAATTAATCCTAATGCGAGAATTGGAGTAAAATTAGTTGCTTCATCGGGAGTTGGAACAATAGCGGCAGGTGTCGCAAAAGCTAAAGCAGATGTAATTCTAATTTCTGGACATTCTGGTGGTACTGGAGCAACGCCACAAACAAGTGTTAAATATGTTGGTATACCATGGGAAATGGGATTGACTGAAGCAAATCAAGTTTTAACTCTGAATAATTTAAGGCATTCAGTAACTTTAAGAACGGATGGAGGAATTAAAACAGGAAGAGATATTGTAATTGCTGCAATGATGGGAGCAGAAGAGTTTGGAGTGGCCACAACAGCTTTAGTTGCAATGGGATGTATTATGGTACGTCAATGTCATTCTAATACATGTCCGGTTGGAGTTTGCACACAAGATGAAGAATTAAGAAAAAAATTTACAGGAACACCAGAAAAGGTAGTTAATTTGTTTAATTTTATTGCAGAAGAAGTCAGAGAAATATTAGCAAAACTTGGATTTAATAATTTAAATCAAATTATAGGTAGAACAGATTTTTTAAAACAAGTAAGCAAAGGTTCATCAAATTTAGACGATCTTGATTTAAATCCTCTTTTTGTACAGGCTGACCCAGGAGAGAATAAGAGATACTGTGAAAATAGTTTTATAAACGAAGTACCCGATACAATTGATCAAAAAATCTGGCCAGAAATAAAAGAGCTAATAGAAAATAATCAAGAAATTAGAAAAGAATATAAAATAGAAAATACCAATAGAGCTGTTGGAACAAGAATTTCACACCACTTATACAATAAATATGGAGATAACCATTTAGAAGAAAACTCTATTCAATTATATTTTAAAGGTTCAGCAGGACAATCATTCGGCGCATTTGGAGTCAAAGGGTTGAAATTGAATTTGAAGGGCGATGCAAATGATTATGTTGGGAAAGGACTATCTGGAGGTACAATTGTAATTAAATTGAGGGATGAAAGTAATTTAACATCAAATGAAAATACAATAATTGGAAACACAGTTCTTTATGGTGCAACTTCTGGAAGTTTGTATGCTGCCGGACAAGCAGGTGAAAGATTTGCTGTTAGAAATTCTGGCGCTAAAGCAGTTATAGAAGGTTGTGACTCCAATGGATGTGAATACATGACTGGTGGGAATGTAGTAATTCTTGGAGAAGTTGGAGATAATTTCGCTGCAGGAATGACAGGAGGAATGGCATTTGTTTATGATCTAAGTAACAAATTTGAAAAAAAGGTTAATCCAGAGAGTGTTGTTTGGCAAAGGCTTGAAACAGAATATTGGAAAAGTTTTCTTAAAGATTTAATTTCAATTCATGTCAGAGAAACTAATTCAAGTTTTGCAAAAAAAATACTAGAAAATTATGAAAATGAAATTACAAACTTTTTTCAAGTATGTCCGAAAGAAATGCTAGACAAACTAGATAATCCGATTACCTTAAAAAAAAATTTAGGTATTGCAAGTTAAATCTATATTTAATTTTGATGAAATACTATTTTATCTAATTCTTTATTAATTTTTTTTAAACTAACTTTGTTAGATAAACTGTGATCTCCATTTTTAATTACTAAAATTTTTTTCTTAGCATTATTAAAAATTTTTAATATTTTTCTAGAATAAATAACAGGAACAACTTCATCTTTTGAGCCATGCACCATTGTCACTGGTATTTTTATCTTATATTTTTTGTTTAAAACTTTGTTTTTTCTCCCGTCTTTTATCAGTTGGTATGTGATTGGGTATTCATATTCCCCGTGTTTTAATTGATAGATTTTTTTTTTAATAATTTCTTTTTTTATTTTTTTTGAAAATTTTTTCCACATAAGTCTTTCCAAAAACTCAGGAGCGGATCCTATACCCATAAATCCCTTAATTTGATTATTAAAGTATTTAAATTGTTTTAAAGACAGCCAAGATCCCATACTTGACCCAATCAAAATAAAATTTTTATTTTTTATTATTTTTTTTATTGAGATTCTTACTTCTTCTGTCCATTTAGATATATTGCCTTTTGTAAATTTACCCGAAGATTTTCCATGACCAGAATATTCAATTGCTAAAAAACCCAATTTTCTTTTTTTACAATATTTTAAAAAATTGTTTGGTTTATCTCCCTCAATGTCAGACATAAAACCGTGTAAAAAAACTAAGTATAAATTTGCATTTTGATTAATAGATAAATATCTCAACCTTTTAAATTTAGAAATTTTTAAAAATTTAAAATTACTCATAAAAAATATTTCAATATTGTGATAATATATTACTTTATTAAATGCCAACTAAATTAAAAGTTTTACAAGTTATTCCAAAACTAGGTTATGGAGGAGCAGAAACCGGTTGTTATGATATTGCTCATTATTTAAATGAAAATGATTGCAAGTCATACATAATTGCTAGTGGTGGAGAATTAACAAAGTTTATAAATAAAAAAAAAGTAAAACTAATAAGACTTCCAGTTCAATCAAAAAATCCAATAATTATGTTGTTTAATGCTATAGTAATTTCTTTAATCATTATTTTTTGCAATATTAATATAGTACATGCAAGAAGCAGAGCTCCTGCTTGGTCTTGTTTTTTAGCAACAAAAATTACAGGCAGAAAGTTTGTCACAACCTTTCATGGAACTTATAATTTTAATAGTAAAATAAAAAAGCTTTATAATTCTGTGATGGTAAGGTCAGATTTAATAATTGCAGGTTCAAATTTTATTTTTTCACATATAAATGAAAATTATTCTGAGTACTTAAATACAAACAAGAAATTCTTAGTAATTTTTAGAGGAATTAATACCGATTATTTTGATCCTTCTACGACTTCAGAAAAAGACGAAGACAGTTTATTTAAGTCTTGGGAGCTAAAGGTTGGAAAAAAAATTATATTATTTCCAGGTAGATTAACTTCTTGGAAAGGTCAAGAAATGTTTTTAGACTCAATAAATAAAGTCAACATACAATTAGGTCATGATGCATTTATTGCAGTAATATTAGGAAGCGACCAAGGTAGAGAATTATATAAAAAAAAACTTATAAGACTAGTTGAACAATATAGATTAACTAATCAAGTGAAATTTATAGAACACTGCAAAAATATGCCGGTAGCATACAAAATTTCAAATTTTGTAGTATCAGCATCTATTGAGCCAGAGTCTTTTGGAAGAATATCAGTTGAAGCTCAATCAATGCAGAAACCAATTTTAGCTAGTAATATTGGAGGATCAAAAGAAACTATTATTGATAATAAAACTGGAATTTTATTTGAGCCAGGTAATTCAGAGGAAATGTCAAAAAAAATTATTGAATTATTAAATTTAGACGAAAGTACACTAAATCAAATGGGTATTGAAGGTCGAAAAAACGTGATAAATAAATTTAATGTTGAAAAAATGTGTTTTTCTACTTATTCAGAGTACAAAAAACTAATTAATTAAATGCCTAATATAACTCTTCCTGATGGAAAAAAAATTTCTTTTGAAAATAAAATCAATGGAATTCAAATAGCTGACAAAATTAGCAAATCTCTTTCTAAACAAGCATTAATAATAAGTGTTGATGGTGAGTTAAAAGATTTAAACTTTGATATAGAAAAAGATTGTTTAGTTAAAATAATTACCTCTAAAGATAACGAAGGTTTAGATGCCTTAAGACATGATGCTACTCATATTATGGCAATGGCAGTTCAAGAATTATTTCCGGGAACAAAAATTGCAATTGGTCCGGCAATAAAAGATGGTTTTTATTATGATTTTTCAAGAAAAGAACCTTTTACACCAGAAGATTTAGAAAAAATTGAAATAAAAATGAAAGAAATTGTTGAGAGTGACGAACTTACACGTAGAGAAGTTTGGGAAAGAAAAAAAGCTACAGATCATTACAAAAAAATTGGAGAAGATTACAAGGTTCAGCTTGTAGATAGCATTCCAGAAGATCAAGAAGTTTCAGTTTATTATCATGGAAAATGGTATGATTTATGTCGAGGACCTCATTTAACATCAACAGGTAAAATTGGAAAATATTTTAAACTTACAAAAGTTTCAGGTGCGTACTGGAGAGGTGACTCAAATAATGAAATGTTGCAAAGAATTTATGGAACATGTTGGCCATCTCAAAAAGAATTAGATGACTATTTAAAAAGAATTGAAGAAGCAGAAAAAAGAGATCATAGAAAATTAGGTAAAGAAATGGATTTATTTCACTTTCGTGAAGAGAGTCCTGGCTCAGTATTTTGGCATGAAAAAGGGTGGAATCTTTTTCAAAAATTAGTTTCATATATGAGAACGAAACAGGATCGGGCAGGATATAAAGAAATCAATACGCCTGAAATCTTGGATAGATCTTTATGGGAGAAATCTGGTCATTGGGAAAAATTTGGAGCAAATATGTACACCTCAAAAACCCCTGATGAAAAAATATTCGCAATTAAACCCATGAACTGTCCAGGATGTGTTCAAGTTTTCAATCAAGGTTTGAAAAGTTATAGAGACTTACCATTAAAAATGTCAGAGTTTGGAAAAGTCCATCGTTATGAACCTTCAGGAGCTCTTCACGGTTTATTAAGGGTTAGAGCTTTCACACAAGATGATGCACATATTTTTTGTACAGAAGATCAAATAACCGAAGAATGTTTATCAGTTACTAATTTGATATTAGAGATCTATAAAGATTTGGGTTTTGAAAATGTTATATTAAAATATTCAGATCGACCTGATATACGAGTCGGAGACAATAGTGTTTGGGATAAGGCAGAAGCAGCATTATTAGAAGCAATAAAAGAATCAAAACTAGAATATTCAATTAACAAAGGAGAAGGTGCATTTTATGGACCAAAAATTGAGTTTGTCCTTATGGATGCAATTGGAAGAGATTGGCAATGTGGAACTTTACAAGTGGATTTAAATTTACCTGGAAGGCTTGGAGCTTCTTATATTGACAAAGGTGGAAATAAAAAAATTCCAGTTATGCTTCACAGAGCATTATTTGGCTCATTAGAAAGATTTATTGGAATTATAATTGAACACTATTCTGGCAAATTACCTTTTTGGATAACTCCTCTGCAATCAGTGGTAATACCTGTTTCAAATGACTTTGATGAATATGCAAAAAAAGTTTATGATCAATTGAAAACAATAGGATTATCAGTCGAAGTAGATCTTAAGAATCATAATTTAAATTATAAAATAAGAGATCATTCTTTATCAAAAGTACCTTTACTATTAATTTGTGGAAAAAAAGAAGTTGACACTAACTCAGTAACTATTAGAAGATTGGATTCAAATAAACAAGAAAATATGGAATTAAAAGAATTTCTAAAAAAATACTCTGCTTTTAATAAAGCACCTTCAATTTAAGTGGCAGATTTCAAACACAACTATTTTCAAAGAAGAACGAAACCTAAAGGACCTAGGTCAAACAATAGAATTACTTCACCAGATGTACAAGTTATTGGAAGTGACGGACAAAATCTTGGAATATTAAATTTAAATGATGCAATCAATCGAGCAAAAGATGTTGGTTTAGATTTAATCGAAATAGCTCCAAACGCCAAACCTCCAGTTTGTAAAATTATGGATATGGGAAAGTATAAATATGATGCCCAGAAGAAAGCAAATAAAGCAAAAAAAAAACAAAAAAAAATTGAATTAAAAGAAATTAAATTAAGACCAGTTACTGAAATTCATGATTATAATTTTAAAATTAAAAATGCTCAAAAATTCTTAACAAAAGGAGATAAAGTCAAGTTTACAATAAGGTTTAAAGGAAGAGAACTACAACATTCAAGTCTTGGCAGTGATTTAATGGAAAAAATAAAACAGGATATGCAACAAATTGGAAGAGTAGAATTGCAACCAAAGTTTGATGGGAAGCAAATGATTATGGTAATCCAGCCTTTATAGCCAATAATTCTAGTTGTAAATTAATATTAATATTTGTATAACCCCGTGAAAATTATGCCTAAATTAAAAACAAAAAGTTCAGCAAAAAAAAGATTTAAGATATCAGCAAAAGGAAAAGTTATAACTGCCCAAGCTGGAAAAAGACATGGTATGATTAAAAGAACTAATTCACAAATTAGAAAACAAAGAGGAACAACGGTAATGGCTAAACAAGATAGTAAAATTGTTAAATCATATATGCCGTACAGCTTAAGAGGATAAGATGGCTAGAGTAAAAAGAGGTGTAACAAGCAGAGCAAAACACAAAAAAGTTCTTAAGGCAGTCAAAGGCCAGTGGGGACGAAGAAAAAACACCATAAGAATTGCAAGACAAGCAATGGAAAAAGCCATGCAATATGCCTATAGAGATAGAAGAAATAAAAAAAGAGAATTTAAATCTTTATGGATTCAAAGAATAAATGCTGGAGTCAGATCTGAGGGATTAACTTATTCGAAATTTATTAATGGTTTAAGTAAATCAGGCATCAAAATAGACAGAAAAATACTTGCCGAAATTGCATACGACAACCCACAGGCATTTAAAACTATAGTTAAAAAGGCTCAAGCAGCTTTAAACTAATCTTCTCTATTGTTTTTCTTAACTTAAGAAATAATCTAAAGAAATGTCGGATATTATAAAAATTAAAGAAGAATATATCTCTAAGCTAAATCAAGACATAGATCTTAATCAAGTTAATCAATTTAAAACAGAATTATTTGGCAAAAATGGAAAAATTTCTAATGAATTTAAAAAAATGGGTTCAATTTCTGCTGATGTAAGAAAAAAATTTGCATCAGATTTAAATGCAATAAAAGATGAAATTCAAAACTTAATATCGAAAAAAACTCAAGAAATAGAAATTCAAGAAATCAATTCAAAAATTCAAAACGAAAAGGTAGATGTAACTTTACCGGAAAGAAGTTTTAATCAGGGAAAAATACATCCAATATCGCAAGTGATTGATGAAATATCATCTATTTTTTCTGAGATAGGTTTTAGTGTAGAGGAAGGTCCTGATGTAGAAAATGAATATAACAATTTCTCTGCCTTAAATACTCCAGATAATCACCCTGCAAGAGATATGCATGATACTTTTTACTTAGATAAAAATAAAGAATTTTTATTAAGAACACATACATCACCAGTTCAAGTTAGAACAATGTTAAAAGGAAAACCACCATTTAAAATTATTGCACCAGGAAGAACTTATAGATCTGATAGTGACCAAACACATTCACCAATGTTTCATCAAGTTGAAGGTCTTCATATTGACAAAAATTTAAATATGGGTCACTTAAAAGGATGTTTAAATTATTTTATCAAAGAGTTTTTTGAAGTTGATAAAATAAAGATGAGATTTAGACCAAGTCACTTTCCATTTACAGAACCATCAGCTGAGGTCGATATAGGATATGAGATTAAAGATGGCAAAATTGTTATAGGTGAGGGAGACAAATGGCTAGAGATACTAGGGTGTGGGATGGTACACCCAAATGTACTTAAGAATGTAAAGGTAGATACAATAAAATATCAAGGTTATGCATTTGGGATAGGAATAGATAGGTTGGCAATGCTAAAATATGGAATAAATGATTTAAGAGCTTTTTTTGAGACAGATTATAGATGGTTAAATCATTTTGGGTTTGATCCATTAGATATTCCTTCAAGTTATAGAGGTTTAAGCAGATGAAGTTCACATTAGATTGGCTTAAAGAACATTTGGATACCAAGCACAATGATGAAGAAATTATAGATAAGTTAACTGAGATTGGACTTGAAGTAGAGAGTTATGGAAATCAAACTTCAGAATTAGATGATTTTATAGTTGCAAAAATAAAAAATGCAGAAAAACATCCAAATGCAGATAGACTTAAAGTTTGTGATGTAGATATTGGTAAAAAAGATACTGTAAAAGTTGTTTGTGGGGCAACAAATGCAAAAAAAAATCTTTTAACTATATATGCTCCTCCAGGAGCAACTATCCCTAAAAATCAAATAAAATTGGCAGTGAGTAAAATAAGAGGCATTACTTCATATGGAATGCTATGCTCCGAGTCTGAGCTAAATTTGTCTAATGAAAGTGATGGAATTACTGAACTTTCGACGAAAAATTATAATGATAAAATTGGTAAAAAATATTTCAATAGTAATAGTCCACAAGTAATTGATCTTTCAATTACCCCAAACAGAGCTGATTGCTTGGGAGTAAGAGGAATAGCTAGAGATCTA
>Ga0209228_1000590_pt1 | contig 18937 bp, 19 predicted proteins | sample METZYME_3_150m_FD_187547 | JGI IMG/M metagenome (GOLD analysis project Ga0209228, IMG submission 187547) | Marine microbial communities from oxygen minimum zone in mesopelagic equatorial Pacific - METZYME_3_150m (SPAdes) (version 2) | ecosystem: Environmental > Aquatic > Marine > Oceanic...
CATCTGCATTATGCTGATTATTTTCTACAAATGGTCCAAATAAAACTGGTTTGCCTTGAGAAACAGGTTCAATCAGATTGTGTCCACCACCTGGGGCAATTAAACTTCTTCCCACAAAAGCGAGGTCGCAGATTGAATAAGCTTCCATCAACTCACCCATGGTATCTAACAAAAGAACGGAAAAATCATGATCACTTTTATCCAATTGGTCAGACCGACGAACAAAACTGATTCCTTTTGACATAATGATTCTAGTAACATGCATACACCTTTCAAGTCTGCGCGGAGCTAAAACCAAAATTAAGTTCCCAAATTCTTCCCTTAACCTGCTATGAACGTCGAGTATTATTTTTTCTTCTCCTTCATGCGTGCTTCCGGCTACCCAAACCATAGCAAGTGGCGCAATGCAAAGTTTCTGGCGAGTTTTCCCTCTTTTTTCTTGAGAATGATTAGGAAGTATGTCGAACTTTGGATCGCCAACCACCATGAGACGGGACTTCTCAACGCCAAGCGATTCCAGTTTATTCTTGCTGTGTGGATTTTGTATACATAACATAGTAAACCTGTTGAATTGTTTCGAAAAAAAAGAACTAAACATCTTGTACTTTCGCATCGAACGAGAAGAAATCCGGCCGTTGAATAATAATATGGGCACCCCTTTCAAATGCAAAAGGTGAATGAACCCAGGCCAAAATCCTGTTTCGACCAACACAAATAAATCCGGCTTGATTTTTTTGAGCGCAGTCCAAGTAAACACAAAGCAGTCAAGGGGGAAAAAAAATATGCTGTCAATATCCGGAAGCTTTCTTTTGGCTGCTTCAAACCCAGAATCCGTAGTTACAGAAATAACAATTCGGTCCTGTGGTCTACTCTTCTTGAGAAGGCGAATAGTGGGTGTAACTCCAACTACTTCCCCCAGAGATAAGGCGTGGAACCAGATGGTTTTGGGGGTACTTTCTGCCTTGTCGCTTAATGAAACCAAACCAAAATGGTCACTAAGCCTGCGCCATTTATTTCGACTAAAAAATGAACAAAGAACAAAGCAAGGAACAACCACCAACATGACGAGCACTGAAAATAGGTGGTAGAAAAAAATCATAAATAACGTTCAGAAATCTAATTTGCCAAACGAGTTATCAATTCGATAGTTTTATTGACCGCACCACGATTCTTAACAACGGTTTCCCATGCTTTTTCCCCAAGGCGTTGTCGCTCTTCCTGGTCTGCCAGTAGTTGATTCAAAACACCATGCAATTCTTCAGGGTTATTTAACTGAATCCCTCCTCCCGATTCTACCAGTAAACGCGCCTCCTCTTCAAAGTTGTTCATATGTTTCCCAAACACAACTGGCAGGCCATAAGATGCAGGTTCAATAATGTTTTGTCCCCCAAACCTAGGGTTGAAACCGCCTCCAACAAATGCAAGACGAGCTTTGGCGTAATATTTGTTCAATTCTCCTAACCGATCTAGTAAAACCAAACGAGAATTTTTCGAACCCAATCTTTCGGAGTGAAGTTGAAATTCAATCCCATAAGTCACCATTAATTCTTTCACCTCACGCAATCTCTCTAAATGACGAGGGGCAATCACAAACTTAAGCCTCGGATGCTCTTGAGACAATTTTATAATTGTCTCCATCACAACTCCTTCATCACCGGGTCGTGTTGAACCAAAAACCACCCAAATCGATTCTTGGTTTTCTAACGGAGAAATATCTTCGCCTGACACAAGCACATCGAACTTGATGTTTCCATTCACTCTCACTTTCTCCGGATCCACTCCTAAACCTAGTACACGATCAGCATCTGTTTTCGTTCGCATTGAAAAAAAAGATATGTTTTTTGCGATCCATTTAAAAATAAAAGAAAACAGCTGATAACGATCGACCGACTTTTGAGTTATCCGTCCATTAGCAAGAAGAACAGGTATCTTTCGGCGGTTGCATTCACAAATTAGACCAGGCCACATTTCTGCTTCAATAAGAACAAGCATGGAGGGACATAAATGTTTTAGCAAAGAATTAATCCATAGCACAAAATCTGGCGGCATTCGGAACACATGCTCCACTCCCTCTTTCTTTGCCTGATCAAAACCTGCTGAAGTAAATGTAGACAAAACAATTGGACGAGCCTCCCCTTTTTCTTTTAACGCTGAAATGAGAACTTTTCCTAACCGTACCTCACCTACTGAAGCCGCATGAATCCATATGCAACCGTTCATTGTTTTAAGGATTTTATATCCAAAAATTCTTTTCAAAACATCGGATCTAAAGTTAGAACTAAAAATAGCTCGTAAGGCAATGGCGGGCGAGGCAACTAGGATGGAAAATCCAATGATGGTATGATAAAGAAAGCTCATAGAAATTGAAGTATACCCAAATTAAGTACATAGACGACTTTAATTTATGAAATTTGAACGACTTTATTACCGGATTATCTCCCCCAAACGTAAGTTTTACCATTTCCCAGTTTATCTGATACTAAAACTGCTTTCATTTTTTTACCTCTGGGGTCATTGTTTTCGCATGTGGGCCTACGACTGTAACCTGTTCCCCTCAAATAAACTTGAATGTAGAGTCATCAGTGTTGGCAACCTGACCCTCGGCGGGACAGGAAAAACTCCGGTTGTTATGATGATAGCGGAAATTCTTCGCGGAAACGGACGAAAACCTGGAATTCTTTCACGAGGCTATGGAGGAAACTCTAAGAATGAAATCAACGTAGTGTGTGACGGAGAAAACATCCTGCTTTCAACTGAAATTGCCGGAGACGAAGCGGTGATGATGGCGAAACGACTTAAAAACGTCCCAATACTAGTAGGTAGCGACCGATATCAAACTGGACGTTATGCGATAAAACATTTTGGAGTAGATACTCTGATTCTTGATGACGGTTTCCAACACTTGGCTCTGAAACGCGATATGAACATTTTACTATTCGATCATCGGCGCCCGTTTGGCAACGGACAGCTCTTCCCTGCTGGCGAGTTGCGAGAACCTAAAAAGGAAACTCGTCGCGCTAATTTCGTCTGTATCACTCGATATTCAGGGTCGAGCTATCCACCTGGCATTAGCGAACGATTGATCAAAGATTTTCCACTCGTCAAAGCTACCCTACGACTCGACTCACTTTCAAACTTAAATAATGGAGAAGTTTTGGATGTTAAACAACTACGAGACCAACCTGTCGTAGCTTTTTCTGGAATTGCCAACCCAGATGATTTTCGAAAACTTTTAGAAAAATCCGGTGCACGGGTGGCTTGTTATCATCCGTTTCCAGATCATCACGAATACATCCTAAGCGATATTAGACAGATTGAGGATTCAGCACGTAAGTCAGGGGCAAAGTTCATTCTCACGACTGAAAAAGATGCTGTCAAAGTCAACTTAAGTTCAACCACTCTTCCTTTTTATAAAGTTGCTTTGGAAATGGAAATTTTAGAGGGGCGAGAAATATTCAATCAACAGGTATTGAACTAACACCGAATCAACTATGGAAATTACGGCGGAAAATAATAGAATACCTTCTCTAAAAAGAAAGCAACAAACACCATGCACAACCTTAAAATAAAAACTTGTAATGAAAAAAATAAAGATATTTCCTGAATAAAATTTACCCACCCCTCAAACATAAAAAATGTTCGCCCCAAAATCTTTGACACCTAATCAAAAGTTTCTTTTGAGTCTTCTGATCCCATCTCTTTACCTGCTACCTCTTTTGATTGTTTTCTTCTTGCCTAAAAATTTTGGATTTGGCAACGAAAGCTTGGTTCCGTTCAGCCTAGCTATTGGTATGTCGGGCTTGATGGTTTGGATTTCTGGGATGGCCTGTCTTGGCAAGGCTTTGAAGGTATTACCGGAGGCAAATTCAATTGTGGCAAAAGGAATTTACCGCTTTATTCGTCATCCCATATACGTGGGAATTGTATTTACCCATTTCGGATTATTTTTTGCCTGTGGTTCAATGTTTGGAATATTTTATACATTTGTCCTTATCATTCCTCTGAATGTCATTCGGGCCCAACTTGAAGAAAAGGCCTTGTTTTCTAAGTTTGGAGAGCGCTACCGTGTCTACCATAACTCGACTTGGTTTTAACTGACCCTAAACTCTCCATTTCCCTCAATTTTTACTACACTCGATGGCAACGAACTGGAAACATATTTCTTTCGCAAACTTTCGTTTCTGTTTTCTGAAAAATACTGGAATCATTTTTAACAATTCATCTCGGAGGTAAGTTGATACCTTATTAACTCACTCAATTGATGGATATTTTTGCGCGTTTTCAAGAAAACAATCTATCCTTCAAAATACACACATTAGACCTTATAAAACAATTATTTTTGTGGTTCAAGATGGCCCATCTTTCCCTTGACAAACGTGCCATTAGCAATAAAATGGGCTTCCATAATTTAGGCGCGTAGCTCAGGGGTAGAGTACTTGCTTGACATGCAAGGGGTCGGCGGTTCGAAGCCGCCCGTGCCTATTTTCCTTCAGGAGCCTACCTTCTGTTAGGTTTGTTTTAATCCGATGCCGGTATTTATCGCATCCGAATATCTGGCCTTTCGAAAGATTGGACGTTTGGGTAATTGAGTCAGAAAAAATTTAAGTACGTATAAGTAAATATTAAGTAGCGTCAACCGAAATCTCTAATAAATCTGATGGCAGACGACAAACCAAAAATTGACCTTGAAACAATTCGCCACAGTACTGCGCATTTGATGGCCCAAGCAGTAAAACAGCTTTACCCAGACACGCAAGTAACTATTGGTCCTGTTATTGAAGATGGGTTTTATTATGATTTTTATCGCGAGTCACCCTTTGTCCCAGAAGATCTGGAAAAAATTGAACAGCGTATGAAGGATATATCTTCGGAAAATCTTGATATCACCCGTAGAGAACTACCACGTGAAGAAGCATTAAGGATGTTCGACGAAATGGGCGAACCATTTAAACGTGAAGTAATCAACGACATTGAATCCGATGAGCCTATTTCTGTTTACTCTCAAGGAGAGTTCACAGACTTATGTCGGGGACCACATGTTGAAAACACAAAAATTCTAAAATCTTTCAAACTGTTAAATGTTTCGGCAGCCTACTGGAGAGGGGATGAACGCAACAAGGTATTACAAAGAATTTATGGAACCGCGTGGCACACGGACAAGGAATTGCGGGTCTACCTAAAACGCTTAGAGGAAGCCAAAAAACGCGACCACCGTAAGTTGGGAAAAGAATTAGATCTATTTTCGGTAACTGATGAAGTAGGCCCTGGACTGATTCTCTGGCACCCAAAAGGATCACGAATACGTTGCCTAATGGAAGATTTTTGGAAAGAAGAACATTTCAAAAATGGTTACGAGATGGTGCACTCTCCTCATGCGGCGAAAGTAGACATGTGGAAAACGAGCGGGCACATGGATTTTTATAAAGATAATATTTTTTCACCCATGGATATAGAGGGAAAAGAATATGTCATGAAACCGATGAACTGCCCATTTCACATCCAAATATATAAAAGTCGCCTACGCAGCTATCGAGACTTGCCTCTAAGATTTGCAGAATTAGGCACAGTTTATCGCTATGAAAGGTCGGGGGTTTTGCATGGATTATTAAGGGTGAGGGGCTTTACTCAAGACGATGCGCATTTGTTCTGTCGCCCAAACCAGATTGAAGAAGAAATTGTCAAAGTACTGGATCTTATCTTGTTCATCCTTAGATCTTTTGGGTTTGATGAATATAAGGTGTATTTGAGTACCCGCCCAGAAAAGTTTGTTGGATCAGAAGACGGCTGGGAACAAGCCACCAACGCACTTAAACAAGCGTTAGAAAAGTCAAAATTGAAATATGAAGTTGACCCCGGGGAAGGAGTGTTTTATGGACCAAAAATCGACATCAAAATAAAAGATAGCCTTAACAGGTTCTGGCAAGTCTCGACGGTTCAAGTAGATTTTAATCTTCCAGAGCGATTCGATATAAACTACATTGAAGAAAATGGTCAGAAGAACCAGCCCATCATGCTTCACCGCGCGTTGATGGGATCCTTGGAAAGGTTTTTTGGTTGCCTTGTCGAACACTACGCTGGGGCCTTTCCTTTATGGCTTGCGCCAGTTCAAGTCATTCTTCTACCAATCACTGACCAAAACCAGAGATATACTGATGAAGTATTCAAAAAATTGATAAATAGTGGATTTCGCGTAGAAAAAGACTTGCGAAATGAGAAGATTGGGTTCAAAATCAGGGAAGCCCAACTACATAAGATCCCTTACATGGTTGTTCTTGGGGAAAAGGAGCAAAAAAACAATAGTTTAGCCGTTAGGAAAAGACGATCAAAAGAAACTACGGCGCTAGATATTGGCTCATTTATTGATAAATTAAGCTTAGAGGTTAGTAAAAAAGATTTAGGCGAATCAATTCAACCCATTTAGAGGAGGGTTTTTTTCCATTTCTAAGAAACAGGTACAGCGTATTAATGGCATGATCCGCGTAAGGGAAGTAAGCCTGATAGGTAACGATGGAGAGCAGTTGGGTGTTTTCCCAACTCAAGAAGCTCTTAACATGGCAGAGGAAAAGGATCAGGATCTAGTAGAGGTAGCCCCTAACAGCAGCCCGCCTGTCTGCCGTATCATGGATTACGGTAAGTTTAAGTATCAGCAAAGTAAGCGGGCACACGAGGCCAAAAAGAAGCAAAAAATTATTCATGTCAAAGAAGTCAAGCTTCGACCTAACACAGATCAACATGATTACGACTTCAAATTGAAGAATGCTTTCCGTTTTCTGGAGTCTGGGGACAAAGTTAAAGTACTCGTTTTTTTCCGCGGTAGGGAGATCGTCCACCGAGAAAACGGACAAAAATTGCTTGTACGAGTGACCGAAACATTAGAAGACATTGCTGTTGTTGAACAAGAAGCTAAGCAGGAAGGCAGAACGTTGTGCATGATCTTTGCTCCAAAATCTCTTAAGAAAAAAGCTTGAGACAAGGGGAAAATTAAAGTATTTGGTTCAACTAGTCTAAGGAAATTTTTTAAATCGCACGAAAGGCTAAAATGCAATGCCTAAGATGAAAACAAATAAAGGTGCCGCGAAGCGTTTCAGTAAAACGGGTACTGGAAAGATTAAGCGCAACAAAGCGTTCACAAGTCATATATTAACAAGCAAAACCACTAAAAGGAAAAGAAACCTACGCCATTCGACGATCATGTCGCCTGGAGATACTCGGAAAATGAGAGTACTAATTCCTTACTAGGACCTACGGGTTTTACGATAACAAGTAAAATTTTGAGAATTTGATTTTAAAGACAGGAGATTGTAATGGCAAGAGCAGTTAATGGCACTATTTCGAGACGAAGAAGAAAAAAAGTTCTCGATATGGCTAAGGGTTACCGCAGTATTCGTAGTCGGGCTTTCCGCAAAGCTAGAGAATCCGTTGAGAAAGGTCTTTGCTACGCCTACCGAGACCGCCGAACCAAAAAAAGAAATTTCAGAAGACTGTGGATCGCTAGAATCAATGCAGCGGTGAGAGCGGAGGGACTTACCTACAGCCAGTTTATCCACGGATTGAAAAAGGCTAACATCGAGTTAGACCGTAAAGTTCTTTCCAATCTTGCTATTTATAACGCAGATTCTTTCAAGGTACTCACCCAAACAGCCCGATCTCAACTAAGCTCTGTTTAGTTGAGGGAACTGCAACTGTTTCCCTGTTTCTTGGTCTCCTCTTCTTTACCTCGAATATGATCAAAAAACTCAAACAACACCAAGATGATTTCGACTTGCTCATCTCTAAGGTGTCTTCTCTTAAGGAACTCAAACAACTCCGTTCCGAATTTCTTGGTAAGAAGGGTTGTGTTTCCCTTATGCTCAATGAAATGCGCTCGCTACCCGACGATCAAAAACCACAAGCCGGTAAACATATCAACGAATTCAAACAAAGTGTTGCAACGCTTATTCAAGAAAAAACGCAAGTTCTCGAAAAGGCATTCGACCAAACCTCAGTCAATAGCGAAGAATTTGACACCACCTTGCCAGGTCGGGGAAATTCTTCTGGATCGATTCATCCTGTCACTCAGATTATGGATGAAATAATATCTATATTTTTTAGTCTTGGCTTTAAAGTAGAAGAAGGACCTGAAATTGAAAGTGATTTTTATAATTTTGAAGCCCTTAACATTCCAAAAGATCACCCGGCGCGGGACATGCAAGATACCTTCTATATTGGAGACGACGTACTTAGAACCCATACCTCACCCGTCCAAATTCATGTGATGGAGAATCAGAAGCCCCCTCTACGCATCATTGCTCCAGGAAAGGTATTCCGATGCGATTCCGACGTATCGCATACACCTATGTTCCACCAAATTGAAGGTTTAATGGTAGACGAAAATCTTTCTTTTGGTGACCTCAAGGGCGTTATGAATATTTTCTTACATGAGATCTTTGGTCAACAAACTAAGACTCGGTTCCGACCTAGTTTTTTTCCATTCACCTGTCCGAGCGCAGAAGTAGATATCGAATGCGTCATGTGCTCTGGGCAAGGGTGTCGGGTTTGTTCCAAAACTGGATGGTTGGAAATTCTTGGGTGTGGCATGGTGGACCCAGCCGTATTTAAGTCTGTTGATTACGATCCAGAAAGGTGGCTTGGTTTTGCATTTGGGTTAGGAATCGAACGAATTGCTATGCTCAAATATGGAATTAATGATATTCGGCTTTTCTTTGAAAATGATCTCAGGTTTTTGAAACAATTCTGAACGGATAGCGCCCCTCAATCTAGTCTTCTAGATTTTCTAACAATATCTTTATCAAAATAGTTAATGGCCATGCCTGCATCAAGGACGATACCTTGCGCATTAATTCCACTAGAGCATTCGCCCAATAGAAATACTGCACAGTTTGCTACCTCCTGAGTCGTCAAAGCTTCTTTTCGTAAGGTGAGCTCCTCGGCATGGAGATAAGAATCAACGTACCCCGGAATACCAGCGGATGCGGAAGTTTTCAGAAGTCCTGGATTAACCGAATTGAACCGCACCTTAGAGAATGCGCTAAATGATTTTGCTAAAAAGCATAAGGATGAATCAAGTGCTGCCTTCGCTGGGGCCATATAACCATAGTTTTCCGCAGCCATGCTAGTTGTCGAAATGGAAATGGTTACAACTGATGCATTAGTATCGAATAAATCTTTGAACGCGTTGGACAATTGAATCAGTGAATAGCAGGTAATATCAACCGATTGTAAAAAATCATTTTTGGATGTTTCATGAAATGGCTTTAATCCGTCTGCGTAATTTGCAAAAGCGATAGAATGGACTAACCCATGTAATGTGTCGATTTCGTTAGATACCGATTTTTGTAAAATTTTTATCTCATCCTCGTTTTCTACATCGCACACATATACTGGCGATGGTGCAAGTAATTTTTCAAGTTGTTTCTTTCGCTCCTCCGTTCTGACGCTATACAAAACATTAACCCCTTCCTTCTGCAGGGTTTCCCCAATATGAAAGGCAACGCTCTTTTTGTTGGCAACGCCCGTAACAAGGATATTTTTATTTTCTAAATTCAGAAAACTCACGCCGTCTCCGTTATTAGCATTGTTGTAAACTCCACAGTAAGAACTGTTTTCTCCACCACTTTTACCTTGCCTGACATGTAGGCAGCTTGTCCGAGAATTTCTTTTAATTTCACCTCAACCTCCATAAGGTCACCCGGCAAAACTACTCGTTTAAGTTTAACATTTGCAATTCTAGCAATAAGTGGAATGTGCCCATCGTTAGAAGCAGTTCCCGAACGCTTACTCATAAGGATCGAACTGGATTGAAAAACAGCTTCGCAAATTAGAACCCCAGGCATGATGGGTCGACCTGGGAAGTGCCCCGCAAAAAATGGTTCGTCTGCTTGTATCTGCTTCTCTGTTTTAATACAACTATCCGTTACTTCGACAACCCGATCAACAAAAAGAAACGGTTCCCGCTGTGGCATGTAATCAAGAAAATTTTCCATATATCTTACAAACCTCCTGTAACTTCGACAGAAGACCCTGTAATATAGGCTGCCTCAGTTGAAGCTATAAAAAGAACCGCGTTAGCTACATCCTCGGGAGAGCCGAAGCGTCGCAATGGAACCATGTCTAGATAAGCTTGCTTTTGTTCTTTAGACAAATCACCAATAAAATCTGTATCGATAAACCCAGGTGAAACACAATTAACAGTTATCTTTCTCGAAGCTACTTCTTTTGAAAGTGATTTCATGAAAGCTACCTGCCCAGCCTTGGACGCAGCATAATTAGACTGGCCTAAAAATCCAAACTTACCTATAGGCGATGTGATAATAATAATGCGACCATATTTTTTGCGCATCATATTCTGTACCGCAAATTTACAGATATTGAAAGTACCTGTAAGGTTAGTATCAATAACCTTACGCCAATCGCTTTCCTGCATCATACCGACTATAGAATCAATACGGATGCCTGAACAATGAACTAGAATTTGGAATTCTCCATAAGTCTCCTCGATATAACGATAAAAATCTTCTACCTGCGTATATTTAGTTACATCGAAAGAACGTAAATCAAGACACTTCGAGTATTCTTTTCTGGATTCTGCGAATTCTTTTGCTGCTTTATCATTTGACTGGTAGGTGGCCACAACTTTAGCACCAGCCTTGAGCAAGGCTTCTGACACACCTCGTCCAATACCGCGAGTTCCCCCGGTAACCACCGCTGTTTGCCCTTTGAAGTTGAATTCCATTAAGATTTAGTTTCTCGGAGGTAGGGGTATCAAATTAAACTGACGCTGATACCATTTTTCTGGGTTCTTCCCTAACTGAACGCATAAATTTGTCAACTTCATTGGCAACAATAACTCCGTAATTAGCAGCACCAAGCCAACCTGACATGATAATTCCAACTGAACCCGAATGAAAAAGTCCGTTAATTTGGGTAGGAAGTTCTCGACTGATTTTTAAGCCCTCAAATTTGGTCCCAAAGGAAGTTCCAGTTGGGGATAAGGTATACCGCTTGAACGTTTTTGGAGTCGCTGCTTCAAGATAATCAACCTTCTCACGAATATTTGGCACATATTTTTCCAACGCGTCTAAAGTAGTCTGAATAAGATTTTCTTTTTCTATCTTATATTGATCCTCACTCAAGTCGGCCCAGTCTTTATAGCGCGCGTTGGTGGAAGACACAATAGAGAAACGATTTAGTCCTGGCCGCATTTCAGGATAGTAAAACGAAAACGTCCGGCTAGTAACCTGCTTGTCGAGAATTTTTTCTGTATTATATTCGTTTGCGACAGACGTGAATAAAAGATCCCCCACATTATCTATCTTCTCACCTTTCTTAATACCTATATAAACCTGACAACTGGAATCGTTGAGACGGACTTTCTCAACTTCCTTAATGAATTCGGGATTGAAGTTTTCGTCACCAACCAGATTGTGAATAGTATTAAGAATATTTGCATTAGAAAGAACTGATTGACATTCAATGTCCTTTCCATTGATTTTTACCCCTTTGACTTTTTTTCCCTCAGTATGAATTTTTTCAACTAGGCAATGAGTACGAATATCTACCCCGTTTTTTATTAACTCTTTTTTCATTTTCTTAATTAGATCGTCGGTCCCACCTTGATAAGTAAAAACTCCCTTGTCCATAAAATTTGAGAATACAATGCCATAACTTAATGCTGGATCATCCAAAGTTGATCCATTGGCATAAGTTATTGGTTCCATAAGAAAACGCCATACATCTCTCCTCTCTGGAAAAAACTTTTCAAACAATTCCCGCGTCGTCATTTTCAATTCGTCATAAAAATTCATGTTACGAGTAGTGGCAAAAAATTCGTCTATGACTTCTTTGACAATTCCAAAGCGTTCTAACAATATATTAGTGAAGTCAGTCTTATCAAAGGTGGTAGTGAGCTGAAATTGCGGATTATCAAAACGGATGCCTTCTAGACGGACAACCGAATCCGCCATCTCTTGTGTCCAATATTTACGAAAAGTTTTTACCATACCGGATGGAAAACCATGAAGAGATATATCCAGAATGTGGCCGCCCTTGCGTTTAAACCAGGTAGCCAATCCCCCCATGTTATAGTGATGCTCTGCAAGAAGAACGGAATGCCCCAGTTTAGCCAACAAATTTGCGGCTGTCATCCCAGCAAGACCACTTCCAATAACAACCACATCATAAGCTGATTTTGCTCCTTTTAGCCAGTTTCTCTCCATAGCAAGCAATTTTACGGGGTTTACGTGTTTGGTGCGACTTTTTTTTGCAAAATATGTAGGTTGGCCATTGAAATACCACTCAAAGTAGCCCCAACAATACCTAAAAACCCCTGATCTGTTCCGCAAATAAATAAGTTTCGGACCGGGGTAATACCATCCTTTAACTTAACGGGTGATCCATAAACTGATCCGTTAGCATGACCTGTATATTTAAAGATCGTCTTAGGAGTAAATGTATCCGAAAATATCACAGAATCTCGAAAGTCTGGGAAAAATGTGAATAAATTTTCTAGCGCTTTGGTTCGCCACTCTTTTTTTGCGTTTATATATTCTCGGCGTGGAAGAGCGTCCCATAATCTAAAATTAGCCAAGTTTGTTAGTCGGATCATTCCTTCTGATAAAGGTTTTGGATATTGGAAGTTATTAGGACAGCACAACACTCCACTGGAAATATCTATGAGACCTTTTGGCACTTCATAACGAAACCGATAATCTGAACAGAAAAATATTATGCTCCGACAATAACCAAGATCCTTAGGTTCCCGGTCTAATGCAAAAAGAGATTCCATAAAAGATACGCGCCCTTCTGAATCATTGGTAACTTGCTCCATCAAGTTAGGATCACATCGCCTCAAAGTTTCAACGCGGCCCATGGAAGAAATCAAAGCGGATGCAGTCAACTCTTCACCACCAACTAGATTCAGGGACCTAAATTCTCCCTGCCTAGAATTAATAATATCTACTTCTGCATCCATTCTTAATTCACCACCAAGACTTTTATACTTATCTACTAAAAGATTAAGAATATAGAGCATTCCTCCCACAGGCTTAGCAAAGCCTTCCATAAAAATGCTCTTGAACATAATTACAAACTGGTAAAAATCCATATCCCGTTCTGAAGCATTGCCGTAATACATGAGTGGGCAAAACAACATATCAATGAGGACTGGATCAGAAATATAGCTTCCCAAAATCTCTTTGGAAGAGGTCCATTCGCCTGCAGTGAGCGATAATTCATCAAAAGATTCGATCTTTCTGACAAGTCCTATGAATCCGTCTATTTCATCAGGAAATTGGTCTCGGACTTCTTGCTTCAGCAAATCAAAATCGTTGGTGAAGCGGAGACACTTGTCGGGGAAACGAATCTCTGAAATTTCCTGCTCATAAAGACGAAAATCGTCATAGCTAAACCGGAGTTGTTTAAGTAATTTGCCGAGCGGAGTATTCCGAGCTCCTTTTGGAGCATAATTCGTCATAGCGTGTAAACCCACATCAATGGTTCTGTTTTTTCGAGTATAGTAAGAGTTTAATCCGCCAACTACTGTATGCTTCTCAATAATAAGAACCTTTTTATCAAACATGGCAAGACGTATGCCTGCAGCTAGGCCAGATAATCCAGAACCAATAACTATAACGTCGTACTTCATAATTTCCCTGAATTTAAAGAAAATGTGAGAAGTTCTTCCAAAAGTAACAAGTACTGCGATAATCAACAGTAAAAACAGCACTTATACTATAACAACGTCGATAATCAACAAATGATAAAAAAGTGAGGAAGTAATTCTGATTTTAATTGGAAGGGTAGAGTAGTTAACTTGCCAGTTGGTGGTCTTTTAAAAGAGGCTGGAGGTATTGAATACAACTGGCCATGCTGACAAGTTCCTGATAGTCACTTTCAGGAACTTCAATATTAAATCGCTTACGAAGTTCCATCACAATATCGAGAAAATCCATCGAATCAAGGTCCATCTGCTCACGCAGAGTAACTTCATCCTTGATGGAGCTTACATCTTCATCGGGAGCAATATCTTCGAGTATATCTACTACGGCCTGCCTTACTTCTTCTCTAGTCATAATGGCCTCCTAAACCTAAGATACTATTGAATTCCCTCGAAAATATCAACTTAATTTTCATATCGTTTCACAATCAATACCGAGTTTATTCCGAACATACCAAACGAGTTGTTCATTATATAGTCTACTCGATCTAACTGCTTTGGTTGGCCAGAAACAATATTTTTCAGATAGCATTCGGGATCAAGCTCATCTAAGTTTAAAGTCTGGTGAACTAGGCCGTCTTCGAAAGCTGGTAAATTACCTGATAGCTCAAGTGTTCCTGCGGCACCCATAGTGTGTCCAATAAAACTTTTCGTGTTATTAATCCAAACCGCCTCTTCCTCGCCAAACACATCCCGAATTGCCTTACACTCTTGAATATCACCCAACTGAGTCGCCGTTGCATGCGCATTTAATATATTAATATCACTTGGCTTAAGACCAGCTTTTTTAAGAGCTAGACGTATACATTCTGCTTGCCTTCCGGGTTCTGGGAGGATGAAATCAAAAGCATCTGAATTGGTCGCGTACCCGACAATTTCACCATAAATTTTAGCCTCACGTTTTAGAGCATCTGAAAGACGTTCTAATACGTAGACACATCCTCCTTCTGAACAAACAATACCGTTACGATTCTTGTCAAACGGACGACTTGCTTTAGCCGGATCTTGGTGCTCGGCGAGTGCGCCCTCACTTTTAAAGCTAGCAAAGATACCAAAGGTATGAATGCTCTCAGATACTCCTCCTGCTAGAGCAAAGTCAACCTCGCCCAATCGAAGCATCTGGAGCCCTTGAATAACCCCCATATTCCCAGCCGCACATGCAGCCCCTATAGTATAGTGCGGGCCAGTGATTTTCATATTGAGGGTTACTTCACCAGCCGGATTGTTAGCTACGGTACGTGGGTTGTGATGGTGGGACCAATACTTGGTATCATAGTCATACTTGCTGATATTGTAAATTTCATTTTCTGTTTCAACATTACCGTGCTCAGTAACACCAAGGTAAACACCTACCCTCGATCGATCGATCGATTCAAGGTCAATCCCAGAATCATTAAACGCTTCCCGACAACAGTAAATCGAAACCGATCCAACGCGGGTACCTCGACGTAATTCCTTTTTTTTCTGATACTTCAAGACATTAAAATCACAGATTCCCGCAAGTACCTCACCTACATAACGAGTCTCAAATTTCTGCACGCCAGATTTCCCCGCTAGCAAGTTCTCGCGAAACTCTTTGAGATTATTTCCGTTTGGAGCAGTAAGCCCGATGCCCGTGATAACAATTCGCTCTTCAGGGTGCACCTGATTATTCATGCTTAAAAGTTGTCAAAGGAATAAAAATAGTTCTATGAAGGCAGGAAAATATAGTTTTTGAATAAGCAAACATTATCACAAAAAATAGTTAAAAACACTGTTTTCCTTAATCGCCTACCCATGCTCTCATGCTTTACAATCCAATACTCCTAACTATTATCTATTCTATTGGAATAGATGAATATTGGCGCTCTCATAATACACTCCTTTTTTTTATGCTAACATTGAAGTTTTTCTTATTTCAGCTTTAGTGTAAAATGAAACGTTTTAAACTATAGATTCAAAAGTCAAAAATATTTCATGAAATCTTACGGTGTAATAATTATCGGTGGTGGGCACGCAGGATGTGAAGCCGCTCTTGCTTCTTCTCGGATGGGAGTGCATACCGCTCTTATCACCCTTGACCTCGAAAAAATAGCACTTATGCCCTGTAATCCAGCAATCGGTGGAATAGGCAAAGGGCACATTGTACGTGAAATTGATGCGCTTGGTGGGCAGATGGCACGCTGCATTGATAAAACAGGCATCCAGTTTCGCGTCCTCAACTCCTCAAAAGGTCCAGCAGTTCAAGGGTATCGCGCTCAGGCAGACAAACATCTCTATAAAAAAGAAATGCGCCGAGTCCTTGAGTGCCAAGATTACCTAAGCTTGATATGCGGTGAAGTAGATGAATTGTTATTTGATAACGATTCGGTCAAGGGTTTAAGAACTTGTTCCGGACTCGAGTTAAACTCTCGATCTATAGTCATCACTACGGGAACTTTTTTAAACGGGCGTATTCATCTTGGAATGAAAAATTCGCCAGCTGGGCGTGTAGGTGAAAAGCCTTCAATCAAACTTTCGCAATCATTTCTCGACCAGGGATTCGAACTCGGCCGATTAAAAACAGGCACTCCTCCACGCCTACTTAGTAAGTCTATCGACTTTTCTCAGTGTGAAATACAGCAAGGAGACTGCGATCCCAAGCCATTTTCTTTTTCTACCATTAAAATAAGTCAGCCTCAGGTACCCTGCCACATCACATATACAAATGCACGCACGGCAGAAGTTATTAACAGAAACATGCACCTTTCACCGCTTTACAGTGGAGTTATTGAAGGAGTTGGGCCTCGCTATTGCCCTTCTATCGAAGATAAGGTTGTAAAGTTTCCTGACCGAGTTTCACACCATGTTTTTCTTGAACCCGAAGGACTCGACACGGACTGGATCTACCCAAATGGTATCTCCACCAGTTTAGCCGAAGAAGTGCAATGGGAATTAGTGCGCACCATTCCTGGACTTGAAAATGCTGATATCGTCGCTCCAGGTTATGCGATTGAATACGATTTTGTACCGCCAACGCAACTTTTATCGACATTAGAAACTAAGAAAGTAAAAGGGCTCTTCCACGCTGGACAGATCAATGGAACCTCTGGCTATGAGGAAGCTGCAGGCCAAGGACTGATAGCAGGTATAAATGCCGCTTTAAACTCTCTCGACCGGGCACCGTTCACTTTAAGCCGCATGGAAAGCTATATCGGGGTAATGATCGACGACCTAGTGACCAAAGGAACCCAGGAACCCTACCGTATGTTCACATCGCGCGCCGAAAACCGCTTGCTACTTAGACAAGATAACGCTGACACAAGACTTATGGGAAAAGGCCATGAACTCGGTCTAGTTTCGAATGAAGTTTACAACTTTTGTCTTCTGAAAAAAGAAACGGTAGAAAAAGAAATTAAGCGACTCAATACAACCAAAGTTGTTCCAAATGAACAAGGAAAAGAACTTGTTTCTAAGTTGGGAGTTAAGAGTTTAAAAACTCCTACCACTCTCGCTGGATTATTAAAACGCCCTGAAATAACTTACAGTCAAATAATAGAAACATTCAATGGAGCCTCTGTATCAAAACTTGTCGGAGAGCAGGTAGAAATTCAGGTTAAGTACGAAGGATTCATTCAAAGACAAAAGCAAGTTGTATCCAAACAAAAGAAACTAGAAAACTACCGAATCCCCATCGACTTTAACTATGAAGGTATACCTGGTCTATCTTGTGAGGTTGTTCAAAAGCTTGAGAATATACGTCCCACAACACTGGGGCAAGCCTCCCGAATCTCAGGTATTACTCCGGCCGCGGTTTCCATAATCATGTTAATGCTTAAATAACCCTCGCCCATCTATGGTTCCCACAGACTCGACCCAATGGCTTCTAGAAGTCGACAAAAGAGACATCGCGTATATCGTTAGCATCTTTGAGGGGTATGATAACCTTGCTGTTGTACGAACAATTGATGCAGAACAAAGTATTATAGAGTTGATCATTTCTCCTGACTATCTAAAAGACACAGATCAACTGGTTCATGCTTTATCGAAAGAAGTTTATCTTAAAAAAATTAAAAACCACTCCAAAATACTTGATTAATAGTCGTAGAATTTTAGTGATCTGAAACTATTTTTTAAAAATGCATCATTGAATATATGGATACGTTCCCGAGTTTCTGACGTCCTTTTAAAAAATCAAGCTCTATAAGAAAACCAACCTCTATCAAATTAACTTCAAAATTTTTATTTACCAGATCAATGCAAGCAGCAAGAGTCCCTCCTGTCGCAAGCACATCGTCTATAATGACAACGTTTTGACCCTTTTCAAACGCATCCTGATGAATTTCCACGCTATCTTCACCGTATTCTAGGCTGTATGTTTCCTGAAAAGTTTTGTAGGGAAGTTTACCTGGTTTTCGTACCATAACTATTCCACAGTCTAGTGCGTATGCCAACGCGGAAGCAAAGACAAAACCCCGTGCCTCTACTCCTACCACCTGATCTATCCTGTTGTCTTTATATCTAGTTCTTAAAGTATCGATGACTTTTTTAAATGAAACAGGATTAGAGAGCAGCGGAGTGATATCTTTAAAAATAATGCCTTCTTTTGGAAAATCAGGGATGTCTCGAATAACAGATTTCAACGTTTCCATAGTTTGCCTCTTAAGTTTGTGAAGATTTAAATAAGATTTACTTCAATGACATTATAAAAAAGTGTGGACATGCCTAGTAAATAGGCCAGCTGTTTATTATTTTGGTAAATAGTTGAGAGGGTTCATTGGGTTGGAATCATTTCTAACCTCAAAGTGTAAATGTGGCCCCGTAGATCTCCCTGTACTTCCAACAGACGCTACCCTTTGGCCTTGTTTAACGATTTGATTTTTATGAACATGAATATATGAATTATGAGCGTAAACTGTCGTTAAATTACTTTTATGCTTGATGATTAGCATGAGACCATAACCCGCAGGACCCCATCCACTAAACATTATTTTACCTCCCGCAGCAGCAACTACCGGTGTTCCCTTACGAGCACCAATATCTATTCCATCATGGTGTCGCCCACTTCGATTACCGAACTTGGATGTTAATTGCCCTTTAACCGGCCAAACTAAAAATCCTTTTATCGCTTTGATATTTTTATTTTGTGTTTCTTTTTTATTTAGCTTTTTATTTCTCTTTCTTTGTTTTTTTGTTAACGCCTGTTTCTCTACACTCCTATCTACATTCAAAACCTGCCACGCTCCTGGAATCCATAATCGCGTC
>Ga0209228_1000594_pt1 | contig 18868 bp, 18 predicted proteins | sample METZYME_3_150m_FD_187547 | JGI IMG/M metagenome (GOLD analysis project Ga0209228, IMG submission 187547) | Marine microbial communities from oxygen minimum zone in mesopelagic equatorial Pacific - METZYME_3_150m (SPAdes) (version 2) | ecosystem: Environmental > Aquatic > Marine > Oceanic...
AAGGGCGACAGTATCGGCCGAGATCTTCACGCCGGAGTGATTTAATTAACCCATCCCCCAAACCTGGAACAAACTTGGAGACAAAGAACCCTCTGCCAGCGGTGCGGTCACCGCTGGTGTAACCTATATCCAGCCATTCACAAGGAGGTCCGTTTGGTAGCCACTGACAAACTCAAGATTCTGATCGTCGACGGTCACGATATCGTGCGTAGAGGGTTGGCGATGCTTGTCTCACGCCAAGATGACCTTTCCGTAGTTGCCGAGGCTGGCACGGTGGCTGAAGCCGTGGAAAAAGCCCGCGAGTCTGTACCCGATGTGGTGATCATGGACATCCGCCTGCCCGACGGATCAAGCATCGAGGCCTGCCGTGACATACGCGGCGAGAACGCAGATATCAAAGTCCTGATGCTCACTTCATACAGCGGCGACGATGCCGCGTTGGGCTCCATCATGGCCGGTGCCTCCGGGTACCTCCTCAAAAAGAACCACTCCCAAGAGATAGTGGACGCCATCCGCAAAGTGGACTCGGGCCTTTCTCTGCTTGACTACATGGTCACCGCCAGAGTCTTAAAACGCGCCCGGCTTAACGATAAAAACGACGTCCTTGTCCAATTGACGGATCAAGAACAGAAGATTCTAGAACTGATCGCCGACGGACAGACCAACCCTGAGATCGCCGGCCAGATCAACCTGAGCAACAAAACCATCAACAACTATGTGAGCAGCATACTTAGCAAGCTGGAAGTCTCTCCCCGGTAGCAAGCGGCGGCGTTCCTATCGACCAACGAAGCCACCGGAATTGCGTCCCCTAAACATCGGTATCGCTTACGAAAGGCCGGGTTCCATACACATCTTGCTCTTTCCCATAGGCGGTCTTACAATTCCTCCATCGTGCCACATCTGCTAACTAGGGGGATATGTGCCCATGGCCGCTCTCAATCATCCTTTAGAAAACGTCCGCGTGATCGACTTGGGGCGCCACCAGGCCGGCCCACGTTGCGCCCAGGTATTGGCTCGCATGGGAGCCGAAGTCATCAAGATCGAGCGCTTGGGTGGCGAAGAGACCCGGTACCACGGCCCCTGGGTGAAAAAGCAATCCTCATATTGGGTTCAGTACAACTCGGGCAAGAAGTCAGTCGCCATGGACCTCCGCAAGGAAGAAGGTAAAGAAGCCCTCAGGAAACTGATCGCGGTTTCCGATGTACTAGTTCAGAACTTCCGGCCCGGAACCATCGAGAAGATGGGCTTCGGCTACGAAGAACTAAAGAAAATCAATCCGCGCATCATCATGGTAAACGTGTCCGCATATGGTCAATTCGGTCCCTACAGGGACCAGATTGGCTATGACCCCATCGGCCAGACCATGTCCGGCATCACCATGCTTACCGGCGACGAAGGTATGCCGCCCATCCGAACCGGAGTTCCCATCATCGACCGGATAACCTCTCTGCACGCCGCCATTGGTTGCTTGGCGGCCCTCCACGAGCGTGAGGTTTCAGGTGAGGGCCAGTCCATGGACGTTTGCCTCGCTGACACCGGTTACTCCATGACTGAGATTCCCATCACGGCTTACCATGGCTCCAAGATTCCACCTAAACGTGGTGACTCCAATTCCACGGCTCCACCTTCAGGCATCTACCCGTGCAAAGAAGGCTGGGTCCTGTTGTCGGCCGGTGACCAGCACCACTGGTACCGGGTTTGTAACGCCCTGGGTAAGCCTGAGTGGTTGGAAGATCCGCGCTTCAACACCCGTCCAGAACGGGCCAAGAACGCAGCAATCGTGAACGAGGCCCTGAACGAGCTCCTTTCCACCATGTCCATGGAACAGGCTATCGCTCATTTCACTGAACACGACGTGGTGGCGGCACCCGTTAACACGATTCCAATGGCTGAGGCTGACCCACATCCCTGGGAGCGCCGTGCAATGGTTGAGGTTGACGACTTCCTGGCCGGCACGATCGCCGTATCGGGAGACTACTGGCATTTCTCGAGGACTCCTGTAAACATCGGCACCACCCCTAAGGTCGGCGAGCACAACGATGAGGTCCTTTCCGGTATCCTGGGCTATTCCGACGAAGAGATAGAGGAGTTCAAGCAAAAAAACGTCATCTCAGAGGACGACCTCTACCACGAAATACAAGGAGCCCCGGACCCTTCATAAAGTGCTGGCGGTTCGCCAAGTTTTGATCGGATAATCCGGTCTCAACAAACCAAGTTGGTATACATCTTAGGGGCGGGCTAAAATACCGTCCTTTTCGGTCGGCTGAGACCAGACCAACGGCCAAAAGACAACTAGCGGTAAGGCTGCCTACCTCGTCCTGCTTGCAGTACTTCAAAAAGCCCAGGATAAGCAGTTAAGGTGGTTCCCGTTAGTAAGCCAGCATCATCCGCTGTATCTCTGCCTTGTCCTTGGTAGCCGTCAGCGCCAGCATCAACAAGATGCGGGCCTTCTTGGGCGTAAGGTTGTCCGCCACTATGTAGCCGTCCTCGGTGAACCGGCGGGTTTGCATCACGCGTCCGCTACCTGTGTGGGTGGCTATGACCACAGGCAGCCCGCCGTCCGAAACCTCTTTTAATGCGGCCATGTAGGGAGGTGGCGAACTGCCGCTGCCGAGTCCAGCTGCCACCAAGCCATCAACCCCCCCGTTGGCCAATGCTCTGATAACAAGCCCATCTGCCCCTGCATATGCAGGGGCGATGTCGACTCTCGGGAGCTGGTCGATACGCTTAACATCGAACTCTGAATCCACTGTGTGGGCACGGTCTGGGCTCCGGTAGAACACTACTTCCTCGTCGGAGTCCGCGTATCCCAGGAAGCCAAAGTGAGCCGACTGGAATGTCTCAAGGCGGTAACTATTGGTCTTGGTCACATCTCTAGCCGCCTGGATCTGGTTGTTCAAGACAGTCAACACACCCCGGCCAGCTGAATGGGGATCCGCTGCAACCCGGATGCAATCGATCAAGTTCACGTCTGCATCGGTGCCCAATCCGGTGGGAGGCCGCATCGCGCCGGTGACCACCACGGGTTTGCTGCTCTTCACTGTCAGGTTCAAGAAATAAGCAGTCTCTTCCAGGGTCGCCGTTCCGTGAGTGATGGCCACTCCAGCGACCTCTGGGTCTTCTTGTAAGATTTGGTTGATGCGCTTGGCCAGGTTCAACCAGTGCTCAGGCGTGACGTCGGTGCTTCCCAAATTCAGGAACTGCTCGGCCTGGACCTCGGCGAACCCTTGGACTTCAGGCACTCTAGCCAGTAATTCGTCGATCGTCAGGTGCTTCCCGTCATAGCTGTAGTTGGTGTAGTCGGTGCGGGTCCGACCCACGAAAGAGATGCTTCCCCCGGTGCCCACTAGATATACCTTCGGCTTGCTTTGGCTAGTCATGGAAGAACCCTCCATCAATCAACATTTCTGCCTGGAACGGCAACCATAGCTGTATTGTGACTCGAAGTATACGATGGGGTAGCAAGATTGATATAGATGCGCATGATCTGCGGTTCTAGGGTCACCATGCCGGTACATATGGGCCGGCTATGTCAAAATGCCTTCCCCAACATGTGTCTATGTGCTATTCTCAAATAGTCAGGATATGCAACATCACAGGCTTATTCAGGGCTAATTCAACCTTAGATTCATTTTAAAATTCAATATTCGTAACATCCAGTTTTGGACCGCCCGGCTGGCCAAAATGCGGAGTCAAAACTGGCAAGGAGGTAACCTGATTGTTGGCCCTATGGACGCTAAGAGCGTTATGCGCAGGGGCTCTTGGGGCGACCGGCTGGCGGCTCGGGCTATATATATCGCACTTATCATCTAATACTGAAGAATTCATTCCTTGGGGTCTCGCATCGACCCTGACCGGTTTAATCATCGGGGGCGCCCTAGTCCCCTACCTCATCCTCAAGCCTTGGCGCATGAGCGCCAAATATATCGACTCACTACCCGGTTCGGCATTGCTCTCAGGCACTGCGGGGCTTCTCGTGGGCTTGGTGGTGGCGTCGCTGGTCTCAATACCTCTATACACGCTGTCCGGTTGGGCCAGTTGGGGAGTACCGGTCGTCGTAAATGTAGTCCTGGGCATATTTGGCCTTGGGTTGGGCGTACAACGGGAACGGGACATACGAGCCATCTTCCCGGGCCTGGAAGCGCCCACTCTGAGTGACGAACATTACATGGGTTCTACTATTAACAAGGCCGGCGTAACATCCAACGGCAATAGCTGGACCGGCAAGACCGACAAGGTCAAATCCTCGGGCTCCTCACGAAACGGCAACATTCTCGTGGACACAAGCGCCATCATTGATGGCAGGATCGCTGATCTCAGCATCACCGGCTTCCTGGAAGGCTCACTAGTTGTCCCGCGCTTCGTGTTGGACGAACTACGTCACATCGCAGATTCCAGCGACCCGCTGCGCCGCAACCGCGGGCGCCGTGGCCTGGAAGTTTTAGGCAAGCTCCGGAAAGACGAAGGGGTCCCACTCCAGGTCCTAGACGTAGGTGTGGAGAGCGGGAATGAGGTGGACGCTGTCCTGGTACAGCTGGCCCGCGAGATGAAATCATCCATTCTCACCACCGACTACAACCTGAACCGCGTGGCAGAACTCCAAGGCGTCCAGGTGCTGAACGTCAACGAGCTTGCCAATGCTTTGAAGTCTATAGTCCTCCCCGGCGAGGAACTAAGAGTGAACATCGTCCAAGAGGGGAAAGAAGTAGGCCAGGGTGTGGCCTATCTCGATGACGGCACCATGGTGGTAGTTGAGGGCGGACGCCGCTACTTGAACGCCTTTCACGACGTGGTCGTGACAAGGGTGCTCCAAACCGCGGCCGGGCGAATCATCTTCGCCCAACCCAGAGGCGGATAACTTTCCGGTATATTAGACTCATGGGTGAGTTGCGGTGAGTAACGTTGGCGCCGTGATAGTAGCTGCAGGTAGCAGTACACGGATGGGAGGCGTGGATAAAACCTTCGCCCCCATACTGGGTGTTCCGCTCGTGATCCATACTATCGACCGATTCGAATTGTCTCCTCTTATCCACCAAATAGTGTTGGTGGTTGCCAAAGATTCGGTGGACCGTGCCCAAGAGTTGGTCCGGCAGCGGGCCTACAAAAAAGTAACCACCGTCTGTACCGGAGGCCGGAGACGTCAGGACTCGGTGCGTTTCGGACTGGAATCACTGAGTGATTGCGAATGGGTTATGGTCCATGACGGAGCCCGGCCTTGTTTGGACGAAACGATCCTGCAACGAGGATTAGAAGCCGCTGCTGAGTACGGATCTGCCATCGCAGGTGTGCCGGTCAAAGACACCATAAAAATAGTGTCACCACGACAGATAGTTGACAAAACCCTGGATCGTTCGCTGCTCTGGGCGGCCCAAACCCCACAGGTATTTCGCTTTCAGACGTTATTGGACGCCCACCACGACTTCGACAAAGACGTAACCGACGATGCAACCATGATTGAAAGCCTAGGCCACCAAGTCAAGATGTTCCTGGGCGCCCACGAGAACATCAAAGTAACAACCGCGGAAGACCTTGTTATCGCAGAAGCGTTCTTGAAAGCAGCTGCTGGCACCTAGACCATCAGCAGGAACTACTCTCCTTAAACCTGTTGAAGGGAGAGTGATTACGATTAGGCCTGTCCCATCCTTAAATCATTTACTCCCCAGCCGCCCCTAGCGTAAACTTCCCGCAATATGACCAGTCTTCCCGAAATGGAATTCCGCTCCGGTATCGGATTTGATTCCCACCTTCTAGCTGAAGGAAGAAAGCTAGTTCTGGGCGGAGTGGATATCCCCCACCACCACGGTCTCGCTGGGCACAGCGACGGCGACGTTCTGGTACACGCTGTCATGGACGCTCTGCTGGGCGCCGCCAATCTGGGAGACAAGGGCCTCCATTTCCCGTCCAGTGATCACCAATTCAAGGACATTTCAAGCCTTATCTTGCTAGAGCGCGTCGGCGTGCTAGTCGCCCAATCTGGTTGGCGGCTCTCGAACGTTGATGCTACAATACTGGCGCAAAATCCCAGGCTCAGTCCCTTCAACCTAGATATGCGGGAAAACGTCGCCAAAACATTATCTGTAGAGCCTGCTCGAGTCAGTATCAAAGTCACCACAACCGATCATATGGGGTTCGTGGGACGGGAAGAAGGCATAGCCGCCCTAGCCGTAGTTTCCCTTACGTCCGGTGGCCACCAACAACCGGCCTCGATCGATTCATGAGACTATATAACACCCTCAGCCGCGATGTTCAGGACTTCACTCCCGCCGACGGCAAAACGGTCAAGATGTACGTCTGCGGAGTGACTCCATATTCTTCGACCCATGTGGGCCACGCCCTCAGCTACGTCGCGTTCGACACCCTCCGTCGGTATCTGGAATTCCTAGGGTTCGAAGTCAAACACGTCCAGAATTTCACCGATGTTGACGACAAGATCATCCAACGAGCCCAAGAACAGGGCATTGAGCCCGATGACTTGGCGGAGCAGTTCATAGACGACTTCTACCGGACGATGGACGCCCTGAACATACAACGCGCCCACGTTTACCCCAGAGCTACTCAAGAGATCGGCCCAATCATCGAGACCATCCAGAAGTTGATCGACAACGACTCAGCTTACCCAGGTGGCGGTGATGTATTCTTCCGAGTCACCAAGAAAGATGACTATGGCAAACTGAGTCACCGCACCCTAGACGGCATGCAAGCCGGCGCCCGCATCGAGGTTGATGAGAACAAAGAACATCCCATGGACTTCGTGCTCTGGAAGGGCGCGCGCCCCAGTGAGCCTTCTTGGGAAAGCCCCTGGGGACCCGGCCGGCCCGGTTGGCACATCGAATGCACCGCCATGTCCATGACCTATCTGGGCTCAACCCTGGACATCCACGGCGGCGGCCAGGACCTAATCTTCCCTCACCACGAGAATGAAATTGCGCAAAGCGAGGCATCCACGGGAGAAAAGCCCTTTTCCCGTTACTGGGTGCATAACGGCCTCCTACAACTGGGCCAAGATAAGATGAGCAAATCCCTCGGAAATTTGGTGTCGGTTGAAGAAGCCCTGGAAAGCTACAGCCCAGACGCCATCCGCCTATACTTTCTTAGCTCTCACTACCGCAGCCCCTTAAGTTACAGCGATGAGGGTTGCGACTCCATGGAACGCAGCGCTGACCGCCTCCGCAACGTTCTTAGAGAGCAGGTCGATTCCGACGGTGCTCCCATGGATCCGACCCCGTTCCAAGAGCAGTTCATTCAGGGAATGGACGACGACCTGAATACGCCCAAAGCCCTAGCTGCGATGTTCGATCTATCCCACGAGATCAACCGCCAACGCGACGCAGGGAACTCGATCTCCGCTGCTCAAGACTGCCTGCGCCACCTTGGTTCTCTCCTCGGACTGACCTTTCAAGAGCGGTACGCTTCTTTGAACTTGGACGCCGGCCTGTACAACGCCATGGTGAAAGATATCCACTCCAAGCTCCTGGCAACCGGACAAGCCGAGCTGTCGGAACTATTTGGCGAAACCCCTGCTACCAGCATAGATACTGTGTCCGGCCCCGATATCGACCGGCTTGTACACATCCGCACAGAATGCCGTACTTACAAGCAGTATGCTCTAGCCGACGAGATTAGGAATTGGCTGGAGAGTCAGGGTGTATCTGTGGAAGACTCGGCTGCAGGCAGCATCTGGTCTTACCGCCCAGGACCTTAATGGCGACGGCCATCCCAAGCTCCCTCATCGACTCGCTGACTAGAGCGCTGGGCGCGGCAAACGTCCTCACAGACCACTACGACCTCGACCGCTACTCTGGAGATGCCCTATCTCCGTCCCGTGCTTTCGGCGCTGAAGGCTCGTTCGAACGGTTGGCTGACGTCGTTGCCCGGCCCGCCACTACAGCGGAAGTAAGTGCCGTCCTGAAGCTGGCCAACAAATCGCAAACGCCCGTGATTCCCTACGGCGGAGGCACCGGCGTCATGGGAGCAACAGTTCCCACCTTGGGCGGCATCGTTCTTGACCTCAAGCGCATGAGCAATATACTAGCGATCAATCCCATAGACATGACCGCTGAGGTTGAAGCCGGGGTGATTTTGGAAGACTTGGAGAATTCCCTTTTTGACCAAGGTCTGATGCCGGGCCACGACCCATACAGCGTGCCCATAGCCACCGTGGCTGGCACCATCTCCACCAACGGTGTCGGCTACCGTGCCGGCGCCCACGGCCCCATGGGAGACCAGGTTGTCGCTTTGGAAGCTGTGCTGCCCACCGGAAAGGTCGTCAGCACTAGGGCCGTGCCCAGCCAGTCCTCAGGCCCCAGCTTGAAACACCTGTTCATCGGCTCGGAGGGGGTCTTCGGCGTCATCACCAAGGCAATTATTCGCGTGTTCCGGCTGCCCGAAGCCCAGGTATTCCAGAGCGTCGCATTCGACACTTTCGACCAGGGTTTCAAAGCGGCCGCCGAGATGTTCGCCCTGGGGGTCCGCCCGACCCTGATGGACCTTACGGAAGAGGAGGACGGAATCATCTTCCACCTGCTCTTTGAGGGGTTCCAAGAGGGTGTGGCCGCCAACGAAAAAAGGGCCCTTTCAGTCTGCGTTCAGTTCGGCGGACGCATGCTCGGCCCGGATCCTACCACCGCCTATTGGGGAGACCGGAGGCAATCCGCAGAAAACTACAAAGTGTCGGCCCTGGGCAAACCAAGAAGCGTCCGCTGGAGCCGCGGGCGCAACCGACATGGCTTCGACTATCTACACCTTGGACTCCCCATCTCGCGAGTGCTGGAATACCGCAAGCGTTGCGACAAAATCATGGCCAAAGCTGGAATCCGGGTTACCGAATACGCCATCTGGTCTCGGCCGGAGCTGTTTTCTATGTTGATCGTGCCAGCATCGGGTACGACCGAGAACTCCAGGGACCGGTTAGGACAGACAGTGCAGGAGATATTAGAACTGGCCCAGGATATGGGCGGCGTGATGGAATATTGCCACGGAGTTGGCGTGAAGCTGAACCACCTGCTGGCCCGAGAGATGGGCGTGGGGCAGGAAGTGGTGCAAGCCATCAAACAGGCCTTGGATCCCAATGACATCATGAACCCCGGCAAACTGGGACTCTAAATCAACTAACCGAGGGCCATATGGAATTTGGACTCCAATTCTTTCCGGACGTCGGCCCTGGCGAGAAGTCCGGTCAGCAATATTGGAACGAATGCCTGAATTTAGTCGGACTCTGCGACGAATTGGGCTATTCTCAGGTCCGAACGGTCGAGCATTACTTCGAGTCTTACGGGGGTTATAGCCCGTCTCCCCACATATTCCTCACCGCCGCGTCCCAGCGCACCAGCAAAGCACGCCTGCTCACGGGGGCTGTGCTGCCGATATTTAACCATCCGTTGAAAGTTGCCGGGGAGATAGGCATGTTAGACGCCATCTCCAACGGACGCCTGGACTGCGGCTTTGGCCGGGCCTTCCTCCCCCACGAGTTCCAACGCTTCGACCGTACCATGGACGAGAGCAGAGCCCGTTTCGATGAAGGTGTTGAAGCGGTGCGCCGCTTGCTGGAGGAGGAAAACGTAACCTTCGAAGGCAATTTTCACCGGTTCCATAATGTGACATCATTGCCCAGGCCCACTCAGCAACCGCGGCCACCGTTCTGGGTGGCCGCCTTGGCCACCCCGCAGTCGATGGAAGCGGCCGGACGTAACGGTTTCAACTTGATGCTAGTCGCTTTTGCCGGACCACAGATGCGCGAGTCCGTCAGCATATACCAGGAAGCTTGGCGTGAGGCCGGGCACCCAGGGAAAGGCAAGATTGCCCTGGGATTCCACATGTTTTGCCACGAAGACCGCGAGGAATCTCACCGCATCGCCAAGCCGAGCATCAACTCCTATTTCAAGTCGTTGGTGGCAGCTGCGGAACGGGATTCTGGGTGGGGAGCTGGTAGGTCATCCGAGGACTACCCAGGCTATGAAGGCTATCTGGATGGCCTTCGTTCAGCTAATTTCAACTCACTATTGAACAGCGGAACCATCTGGGTAGGCAATCCTGAAGACATCCGTCACCAGATCTCAGGCTACACCCAGGAGGTAGGCGGGTTCGACACCGCTTCCATGCAGGTCAACTTCCACTTGATATCGGAGTCCGATGCCGCCGGGTCTATGCGTCTCTTCGCCAAAGAAGTCATTCCTTTCTTTTAAGTCTATTATGCAACGTTAATTTACGTAATCATCAACAATTGGCTTTGCACGCGAGCAATTCTGTTGATTTACGTAATAGTATCCTCAATCCGTCTTACGATACCAACTATCGTATAATGCGATTATATCAGGTATGTATTATAGCTTGACACAATACTAAGTCTAATTTATCATAATAAATGATTAAGTAGCAGTATTAATATTGCAAAACTACATACTTAACCGGACGTTAAGTCCTAAGGCTAGGAAACGGGAAAATGGCAGAGGCGAACAAACACAGGCACCCGAACTTCTTGGATCTCGGAGATATGCTGCATCACATGGAAGGCAGCTTCGCCGCAGCTTACGATTGGCTATCGGGCCCCGCTATGAGCAAGAAAGACCGCACAGAGCACAAGCTCGCAGAGAGCGAGCCTGTCCGCCGCGTCGGACCTTTGGGCTTCTAATAGCCCGTCTTTCATCGCGGAGATGATTTTTCGGCAGTAACCCCGGTTGCAACCCAAGACGCCCTCAAAGCCAATACCTCTCCTCAGATTATAGCCGGGTTTACTCCCATCTCCATGGCGGCAGCTAATGTCGCTGCCGCCATTTCTTTTGCCTCGCGTCTAGAATGGTAGTTCTTGCCCGATGCCTTGCTCCTTGGCCTTGCTGTAAACCAACTGAGCCGCCGCTATATCTTCTAGAGCCAGGCCCATGGATTCGAACAATGTTATCGAGCCCGCTGATGGACGGCCGTTAACCCTGCCGACCACCACGTCTTGAAGCTCTTTGGCCATGTCCCAGCGAAAGCTCCCCCTTGGTTCCAACCAGAGGAGGTCTCCGCACTCAATCTTGGCCTGATCTAGATTATCAACCACGATCACTTCTGACCGCAACACAGCTTCTTCATCAATCTCGCGGCGCATCCAATGGTTGCCGCCCGCCGCGTTTATGTGAGCACCGGGCGACAGCCATTCGCCCAATAGAGCTGGCTCACGCGCCGAAGTTATTACGATCACCACATCGGCACCAGCAACGCATTCTTCAGCGCTTTTTACCGCTGTTACATCGAGCTTGAGGCTATCACCGCTACGTTTAGCAAACTCTTCGCGGCGTTCCTCGCGGCGGCTGAAGACTTTCACGGACTTAATGTCCCTGACCGCACAGACCGCCTCCAGTTGGGTGCGGGCCTGAAATCCGGACCCAACCACCGCCACTGTAGCGGCGTCTTTCTTGGCCATATACTTGGTGGCGACTCCGCTAGCAGCGCCGGTGCGAATCTGCCCCAGGCGGCCCGCCTCCATGCAAGACAGCAGCCCGCCTGTCTGATAGTCGTATAGCATGACGAGCATCTTGGCCGAGCCAGGGCCGCCGAAAGAGGGATAAGCCTTGTATCCAAACACTCCTTGGCCCGCGTTGGAAGCAGTCATGAAGTGGAAGAAGCCACCAGGCATACGGATCCGGTCTCTCGGCCGGTTATCTACCTTGCCTTCTCCAGCGTGAGCAAAGGCCTGGTCGAGCACATCAACGCACTCCCCCATCGGCAGCAGTTGGGCAACCTCTTGATCGTTCAAAAACAAGGCCATATCTATGATTCTCCTGGTGTCCCATCGGGTTTCAGTGGCAATCTGTGCCAGGCGCGGGAGGCAGTCCAGTATAGCACCGGGGATTTCCTCAGAATAGGCATCAATTCCGCCTCTTCCTTTGCTACAATTACTGACGAATACGCAGCTTGAGTTAAGGGAAGAATTTCGATGATGTTCAAACCCCGAGTTTACGTTTCACGGCAGATATTTCCCGACGCCTTGGACCTCATCGAAAAGACCGCCGAGATAGAACTCTGGCCCCACGACGAGCCGCCTTCTCCGGAACAACTCAAGGAAGCTTTGTCCGACGTCGACGCCGCCATCATCAACGTCATGGATCGCATCGACGGCCCTCTTCTGGACGCCGCGCCAAAACTCAAAGTGTTGAGCCAAGTTGCGGTCGGGTTGGACAACATAGACATTCCGGAAGCCACCAGGCGGGAGATACTGGTTGGGTACACCCCTGGGGTACTGGCAAAATCCACCGCCGACTTGGCTTTCGCTCTGCTGTTGGCAGTCGCCCGGCGAGTAGTCGAGAGCGACAAGTGGGTCCGCGACGGGAATTGGAAAATCTCCCACCACCCCATGTTCTGGCTGGGATCAGAGGTCAATGGTAGCACCCTGGGTGTTGTGGGCCTCGGGGGCATCGGCATAGAGACTGCCAAAAGGGCGCTGGGATTCGATATGAAGGTCCTCTACCACTCCCGCACCAGAAAGCGCGACGTTGAGAAAGAGTTCGGCTTCAAGTATGAATCATTCAAACGGGTGTTGGCGGAGTCTGACTTTATCTCCCTCCATGTACCATTGACTCCTGAAACCCACGGTTTCATCGGCGAGAAGCAACTGAGAAGCATGAAGAAGTCGGCTATCCTAATTAACCTTTCACGCGGGCCGGTGGTGGACACTGAAGCACTGTATAACTCCTTGACCAAGGGCTGGATCGCAGGGGCAGGGCTGGACGTTTTCGACCCCGAACCTGTGCCTCCCAACCATCCCATCCTAGGCCTGGACAATGTGGTGGTCCTGCCTCACATCGGCAGCGCCTCCAGCGGCTCCCGCCGGGAGATGCATCTTCTGGCGGCTAGGAACCTAATCGCAGGACTGAAGGGTGAGCGCCTCGAAGAATGTGCCAACCCAGAGGTATACGAGACGCTAGGCATCTAGTTCCGGATAAAGTCCCAGGTGTTCAGCGCCTTGGTGGCGGAAATCCGCCCCTTTGCAGGTTGGGCGGGGATTGCACGACCCCCGAGCAGTGGTAATAGCTGCACTACGTGCCGGTAAGCGTTGGTCAGATTATAATGGCATGTTTCTGATTCAGATTCGTTCCGGCGAATGATATGGGTGTGTTCGTGGCATTCGGCCAAATGGGTGTTGGCAATCTCTCGACGCTGGTCACCATATATGCGAACAGTCAAAAGCCGTCCATGACCGCACCTAGCTAGAGTGTGAGCTAGCGTATGCGTCTGGGCCTGCCAGGCGCCAGGTCACTGGTAGTGATATTTCGCTAGAATCCTACACATGCCCATAGATCTAGGGCCGCATGAAACGCCGTGTCCAAACCCGCGCCTTCTAGCGCGCCATTGACTGCCACGGCTTTCTCATGAAAGGGATTCTACGAAGTTAGCTGACGTGACAAATAGCCGCGGGATCGACGCTATAGGGAAAGAAGCATGGCGGAGAGGGCGGGATTCGAACCCGCGAGAAGATTGCTCCCCTACACGATTTCCAGTCGTGCCCGTTCGGCCGCTCCGGCACCTCTCCAGCTTGGCGGGTAAACCCGCCCACAGGACCCGGATATGCTTGCCGCCGGGAACCCCTGGGACCTGAGCCATTATAGGCAGCCGTCCGCTCGGCTGTCCACAGACTCGGACCTTTATTCTGTTCAACTGCCCTTCAAATTCACCATACCACTCCTCTATAATGTCTCTCGGGCAGATACGGAGCCAGATACCGCATAGGAGTGAACACAAACATGGCTGAAGCAGGCTTTATCAAAGTTGCTCAGGTAAGTGAGATTCGACCTGGTGAGATGATCGCAGTGGAAGTAGATGATGAGCAAGTACTGCTCGTCAATGTTGACGGCAACATCCATGCTCTTGATGACATCTGCACTCACGCCTATGCCTCTATGTCAGAGGGTGACTTGAGAGGCGACGAAGTGGAGTGCCCGCTGCACGGCGGGGCGTTCAACTGTATCACTGGGGTGCCGACAAACCCACCGGCCAACACACCACTTCGGGTCTTCAACGTCCAGATCGACGGCGACGACATCCTGGTCGGACCGCCTAACAGCTAGGAAATCCCCTTCACCCAAAGGCCGAAAGACGAGGCCGGAGCGGCCCATAAGAAGCCGGGTATCTTGTCCAGAATGTGTATTAATTGGATCCTAGTCGCCGGCCAATACACCATCCACACCTTGCCCTTCACATTTTCTTTCGGGACCACCCCCCAAGCACGGGAGTCGTTGCTGTGGTCACGATTATCCCCGAGAACGTAATATTCTCCTTCTCCCAGCGTTATCTCCTGGGCGTTTGACCTGTCTTTCTCCAACAGATACGGCTCGTCTAATACTTCTTCATTCACGAATATTTCCCCAGCATGCATGCGGATCGTTTCACCGGGCAGGCCGACCACCCTTTTCACAAAGTCCTTTCTGGAGTTGTTAGGGTTTTTATCTGGGAATTCAAACACAATAATCTCACCCCGTTTAGGAGCATGGATGGCGTGCCGAGAAGAGTCCTCTTCACCGCTCCAGAACGGGACTATCTTGGATAGCCGGTCCATGTCGACGTTCAGGTATACCAGTCGATTCACCAACAGGTACTGACCGCTCTCTAAAGTGGGGTCCATGCTGGAACCGTCCACCTTGAAGTTACGCACCGTGGTCTGCAACAGCAAGAACACCACTGCGGCAAGGGCCACCGCTTCGAATATTTCTCTGCCAACACGCGCCAATGGATTCTAGTCCGCCTTATGCAGATAGCTTGGAAAAAGTATAGCATCGGTCTCGTGGCTGGAGACCGCCGTTTGTTCGCATTACCACCGTCTGCTAGAATCTGGCTCTACGCGAATTGCTTCCAGAATACGGAGGAACTTCCCCATGAGTTGGCGTTTTCAACTGCTTAACAAACCCTACGGCAGCGTTACCGAAGGCCCGGTATGGGACGGCGAGAACCTGCTATTCACTCACATCGCAGCTAGTCGCATCTACCGCTGTGACCACAAGACCGACGAGATAACGGTCTGGCGTGAAGGCACTAACCGCACCAACGGCCTAGCCCATGACGAACAGGGTCGTCTCTTCGGCTGCTGCTCCGGCGGCCGCGCCATCCTACGCTTCGACCCCGACGGCAGCAATGTAGTGGTCGCCGACGAATTTGACGGCCATCAGCTGAACACCCCCAACGACCTAGCTGTGGACCGGCAAGGGCGCATCTGGTTCACCAACCCTTGGAACGCCACCAACATCGACGAATCGGAGACGGAAGAGCCGGGCCTCCGCGCCGTGCTCTGCGCGACTCCCCAGGAAGACGGAGATTACTCCGTGGCGAGGGTCGAAACCGACAGCACCATGCCCAACGGCATCCTGGTGTCCATCGACGGCAAGACCCTCTATGTAGCGGAGAGCAACAGTGACGACGCCAGTATAGATCGCGAACTGCGGGCCTATCCCATCCGGGATGACGGCTCTCTCGGCCCCTACGACACCCTTCACGCCTTCGGCACCAACAAACGCGACGCCCAGCGCGGCATCGACGGCATGTGCTTGGACGAAGAAGGAAACATCATTGCCACCGCCGGTTGGCCTCAGTCTGGACCTGGTCCGCTGATCTATGTTTTCGACCCCAAAGGCCGGATTATCGAGACGCACCCTGTGCCCTGCGTCCGGCCGACCAATTGTGTCTTTGGCGGACCAGGCCGTTCGACCCTGTACGTAACCAGCGCTGAGGGACATCTCTTCAAAGCCGAGACAGACATGACCGGCTGGGCCCTATTCCCCTAGTCGGCGGCGCAGCCGGGTTTTCTTACGACGGGATTTTCCACTAAGATTGGAGATATCGTTGAGTGATGGCTTCTCCGGACCTTGCCCAACATCAACAATCTAGCGAGAATAAAAACCATGACTTTACGCGGACGGGGCAGCCTGACGAACGCCGGATTTAACCGGGAGCAGTTGCGCCAGGGCGGCGGCCGAGGGAACGGCAACGACCACCTGGACGAATTGATTGGCGCCACGGAGTTGTTCGTCTACCAAACGCCCAACAAGAAGCCAAAGGGATTTGAGGCGTTGAAACTATTCTTATCGGCTTCAGAATGCGAACTGATTTTCACCTCGGACGTTCCGCCGGAGCTGAAGAGTTACGAAGCCTTCCGCGTCACTCACAGATCCGGCGAGAAGATCCCTGATAACGTACTGAAACGGTGCCACGCATGGGCCCACGGCCGCAACTTTCTACACAGCTTCTTCAAACCGATGTACGGCCAACGGTAAAACCCACCCACCAAACAGAAAAGACCCGTCAAATCATCGCAGGACTTTTGGGGATCGTTGTATACCCGAGGTCTTCAACCCGGCTGCCATTCTAAGAAGAGCCTTAGGCCGCCAATAATCTGCCAACCTTAACCACGGAAGAATCATGGCAACGGTTGTGCGGCATACCTGTGACTGGGGTTGAACCCGAGTCTTCCCTCCATTCCAGTCCCCGCTAGAATCCGATATTCTTTCACAGAATCAACGTTGACCTATGCAACCGGCCTGGATTCTAGCCGTCACCAAAATGGCGAGTGTGGCGAGCTTACAGCCTATCCCCGTGGGTGTCGGGCCATAAAATCATCTGCAATCTCATTGAAAGTCTTAAACGTCACCCCATCATGGGACATGATGTATGCCGCCAACCGCTCCAGCATCAGCAGCACTTGAGGTCGACCGCTGACATCAGGGTGGATGGTGATCGGAAACACCGCCTCGTCATATTCCCGATAAACAAAATCAAATTGGTCTCGCCACATTTGCTCTATATCCCTAGGATTGGTGAAACCATGGCTGTTCGGAGCCTTCTTGATGAACATCATCGGAGGCAAGTCGTCCAGGTACCAGTTGGCGGGAATCTCCACCAGGTCCGTTTCTTCTCCCCGTACCAGGGCGTGCATCCAATGCTCGGCGGGCTTGGAGTAGTCGATTTTGGTCCAGCTGTCACCTTTCCGCACGTAATAGCATTCAAAATCCCGATGCATCAGACTGTGGTCGTACTTTATGCCGTGCTTCTGCAGCAACTCGTTGGTGATGTGACTGAACTCCCACCAAGGAGCCACGTAGCCTGTAGGACGGCTGCCAGAAACCCCAGTGATCAAATCGATGCACTTCACTAACACCGCCTCTTCCTGTTCTGGAGACATAGCGATAGGGTTCTCGTGGGAATAGCCGTGCATCCCCATCTCGTGACCGCCTTCCACAATCATCTTGCATTCCGTGGGGAACGTTTCTATCGAGTGTCCAGGAACGAACCAAGTGGTCTTCATCCCAAGCCGATCGAACAGATTCAGCAAACGTGGAGTACCAACTTCCCCAGCGAACATGCCCCTCGATATGTCGTCTGGCGAATCTTCGCCGCCGTAGGAGCCCAACCACCCGCAAACGGCGTCAAGGTCCACCCCAAATGCACAGGAAATATTCTTATCAGCCATAATTCTTCCCTCCTATCGCAGCATATGTGTACCGCGATACCGCCCGGAGTATACAGAATCAGCCAAACCCAGCGGACATCTCTATTTAATTACCGGTCTCCCAGGTGATCAACACCTCTCGCATATCCAAGCGCCAAATGGGAACGAAGCCTGTTTCGTTGGCGGCGAACAACCGATCGAAATTGTCTTCAATCAACAGGCGTGCGCGCTCGCGGTCCTCGGGCTTAGTCACTCGATCCAAGAGAACCTTCTCAACCGCTTCATCTTTAACCAGAATCTGCTGATTCTCCCACCAAGGGCGCTCCGGGAGCACATAAACATCCGGGAATATTCCCATGTCCCACAGGACGGGCATAAGCTGACCCTGGCCGGGTAGCACCGACTGCTCTTCTCCATACAACAGTTCGAAAATCTTTGCGCACCGATTGGGCGGAGGCTCGCTCCAGACGGTAATCATAACCCGGCGAGACGCGGTAGCATCAAGTTGGCGGATAAAGCCAGAGATATCTCGAACAAAATAAGTGACGTCGGCAGTAAAAGCTATATCGCCCGCGAGTCCTTTGATCTCCGCCAGTGAGGACGGAATCAACCGAGCATTGCCGATGCTAGCCTCTCGAGCCAGAGACTCGAACTCCGCACCCATTCCCCTCGACGGCTCGATATTGAGGACCTCCTCACACCGCAAGGCAAGAGGGAGGCCGACTCTACCAGCTCCTCCACCAACGTCCACCACAATATCGTCCGGCTGCACATAAGATGCGATAGCCACCATGTTCCGGTCTAGCTCACGTCGTGGATCAAACCTGAACTGGCGGGCGGCGGCCGCCCAACGGTCGCCGCCTGAGGGCGGCCCATATATCCGCAAGTTCTGAGCTTGCACGGCGTCAATACGGGCGGCATATGTTTCAGCAGGAGTCATTCCTAGCTATCCTAGAAAAGTCTAATCCATGAAATCATGTTTCATAGGAGCGGAATCGGGGCCCGTCCAAACGCATGCCATGGTCTGTAACAGTGCCGTGCCTTAATGCAGCCAAACCCTTGACCCAACCAGTTCCGGCCCGATACACGGTTATGCATCTAAATCGAATAGGGTAGTCCCAATCTTAGCAACGTCGCCGTCAAGATAGACTCAGATCTAGCAGGCGACGTATAGGCACGAATGTGTTTCAAACCCGGAATTACTCCCCCACTAACCTTTTGACTAAAATAAAAGCCCTCCTAGATCAGGGGCCTCAGAAACAAATCTCAATAAAATGGTGGGCCCGGTTGGGATCGAACCAACTACCAGACGGTTATGAGCCGTCTGCTCTACCAGTGAGCTACGGGCCCCTGAGGTTCAGTAAAAGGCGAGCTGCAATGACAATCCCACCCTAGGTTAGCTTAGTCCTGGGCTTTTAAGGGTGTCAAGGAAGTCGAATGGAGGCTAGACCAGGCCTA
>Ga0209228_1000595_pt1 | contig 18856 bp, 15 predicted proteins | sample METZYME_3_150m_FD_187547 | JGI IMG/M metagenome (GOLD analysis project Ga0209228, IMG submission 187547) | Marine microbial communities from oxygen minimum zone in mesopelagic equatorial Pacific - METZYME_3_150m (SPAdes) (version 2) | ecosystem: Environmental > Aquatic > Marine > Oceanic...
CCTGCAGCAATTACGGTTTTAACTGAGAAACAAATTGAACGATCTGGCGTCGCTAGGGCAACAGATTTTATTAACTTAACACCTGGTGTCACGATAGTTGATACAGCTGAAGTTGGAGATACTCAAGTTAGTATTCGAGGTTTAAACGGTGCCAGAGATGCCGAGACCAGTTTTGGTTTAATCATTGATGGTATTGTAATGACCAACCCAGCAGCACTTAATCGTGAATACTTAGGTTTGTCACAAATCGAAGTACTTAAAGGTCCTCAAGGTGCCCTCTATGGGAGAAACGCATCAGCAGGCGCTATTATAGTTACCACCGCAAAGCCTTCTGATGAGGCGGGCCAACAAGTTAAGTTAAGTTTGGGCGAACATGAAAGCTTTGGGATAACAGCGAGGGCAGATATCCCAATGGAGAATCACAATCTAAGCATCATAGCAAACCACAACTCTACAGACGGTTTTAGAACAAATCGATGGTTGAATTGTGATGATTGTGTTGACCCTTATGAGTCAACAGATATCTATGCAAGAATGACATGGGACATGGATGAGAACACATCCATGGATGCTAAGCTTCGATACGGCGAAGTGGATACAAGCTCAATTGTTTTCAATGCAGTTTTTCAATTACCAGCATTCGAGGCTTTCTTGGGTATCCCAACACTTTACGAAGATGTGAATGATCACAACTTTGAATTTGTCAGTAATTTCCCACACACCAACGATCAAGAATCTTTAGAATTTTCGTTGAGAATGGAAAGGGATCTAGGTTGGGCTAATATGACCGCTTGGACCTTATATAGTGATATTGAAAACTCATTTGGAGCAGACGGAACCAGTGGCGCGTTTGGCTTCTTCTTTGGCGACCAATCTTGCTTGGATTCTTTAAATGAGATTGTTTCTGCAGGGCAAGGATTTTCTCTTCCTTCACCTCAGTACATTGCTACAGCGGATCCATCTGTACCCAACGGCCTATTACTAGGTCCATACACACCTACAAGATGTGATGGTACTCAATATCAGGTAAGAAACCAGGATGATTTAAGTTTTGAAATAAGATTTAGCTCGCCTGATGATCAAGCAATCCGATGGAGCATGGGTGCTTATTTACTTGATGTGAACAGAGAAGTTGGTGTGAACCAAGGAATTGATAAAGGCTTTGGAGTTGTTGAAAGCATGTATGTGCCTGCATCTGGAAACAATCCTACTGAACAAATGGTGTGGGATGATTTTAGTAATAAAGTAAGTGCTTTCTTTGGATCATTTGATATTGATCTAACCGACACAATGGAACTCTCAATTGCAGGTCGATACGACAAAGAAAAAAGAAGAGTGCATAGCTTAGTTCCGACTAACGTCACTTCAACTTACATTGATTGTGATGGCCCTCCTTACACTGGTGGACCATTAAATACAGGTCTATGTAACGCAAGCTCAATTCCTGATCAGGAAAGAACATTTGAACACTTTCAACCCAAGGTTAGTCTTGCTTGGCAGGCTGATGAAGATCTTTCAATGTATATGAGTTGGGGCGAAGGTTTCAAGAGTGGAGGTTTTAACAACTCTGGTGCACGACAAACGGTTGATACTTTCATTAATCCGTTGAATCCTGGATCGCCAGTGGCGATTACCGATTCTTATGCTAAAGAAGTTAACACTTCACTAGAGGCTGGTTTTAAAGCGCTATTAATTGATCAACGAGTTAGTCTTGATGTCTCAGTTTATAGAACTGATGCTGAGAATCTGCAATTCTTTGAATTTATTGTTGGACCGTTTGGTTTGCTTAGGATTGTTGAGAATATCGATGAAGCTGAAATGGATGGCGTTGAGTTAGCAGTAAATGCGATCATCAACGATAATATTTCTATTTATGCTTCTGGCGCGACTGTCAATAGTGAGATTATGAAGAACTCTGTTCGATCTGACAGTGTAGGTAACCAGGTGCCTTATCACGCTGACTGGACCTTTAATGGTGGGCTTTCGCTAGACTACCCAATGGCAAATGGCAGAAATTTCTTTGCACAGATTGACTATGCTGTTGTTGGACCAACATGGTTCCATGTTATGCAGACTGATAACTCAAGAATGAGCTTATTTGGAGCTCCTATGGCTTACGACAAGACTGATAGAGATAGATACAGCACTATCAATCTTAGATTAGGCATAGAGACTGATAATATGACCTTCGCTGCTTATGCCAAGAATGCAACTGATGAAGACTATTTGGCTGAAGTAATACCAGCGCCTGAATTCGGAGGAGTGTTTGCTCATCCTGGGCCGCAAAGAAGAGTTGGTCTTGAAGTTACTTACCAGTTCTAAACCTTCTTGGTAACAAAAAAGAAAAGCCTCGCATTGCGGGGCTTTTTTTAATACGGACGTTTTAAATAAATACCTTTAGGTTCACCAAGAACTTCACCGTTATCATATATCCGATTTCCTCTTAGAAAGGTGGTGGTAACTCTGGCATTAAGTTCTTGACCTTCAAAAGGGGTGTAGCCTTGTCCAGATTCTGATTCTTCTGCTTTAATCGTCCAACTGGCATTAGGGTCCACAAGTGCGACATCGGCATCGAGCCCAATTTCAAGATCGCCTTTTCGTCTTAGACCATATCGCCTTGCTGGATTGAGACTGGTTAATTCAGCCATTTTATTCAATGAGAGCCCTCGTTTTAGACCTTCACTGACCAAGGCTGAAAGAAGATATTCAGTGCCACCAAAGCCTGATTTTGCCAGCCAGACATTTTCTGCGTCTTCTGAATCCACCTTATCTTCATGTTTACAGCATGCATGATCACTGCAGATCCAATCTATATCACCGTTCAAAACGCTGTCCCAGAGGTATTCAACATCTTCTCTAGGTCTAATAGGCGGGTTGACTTTAGCAAAATTACCCGTTGGAGCATCCACATCTAAGATCAAATGCCCAATGGTGACTTCTCTTCTAAAGTTAATATGAGGAAAAACAGTTTGCATTTGCATGGCCGCATCTACTGCCTTTTTTGAGGTTAAGTGCAACAGATTGATATTAGGTAGATTGGTCTCATTGGCTAGGTAAGAGGCTATAAAAATTGCCAGTCCCTCAGAATGAGGAGGCCTTGATGCACTGTATGCTTTTAGACCTGATAGACTATCGTCAGCTTGAACCATTTTCGTATAAGCTGCCATAATTTCTGCGGTTTCACAATGCAGGCTAAGACTAATATCGTCTTTTTTATCAGGGTACATGCTGATTGCTTTCTCTATGCCTCTCATTACAAATTCAAAATGAGCAATATCGTATTTTTCATCCTCATTAATCATCAAGAACTCATGCTGGCTTGAAGATGCTCCATGTAATCCATGGCCTCCATAAAACATAAAAATCTTAAATGAGGTAACGCCAAAGTCTTCTATTAAGCTAGGTATTTCTTTAATGTGTGTTTGATCCATTGGGGCTAGGTGATAAGCATAATCAACAAAGAAGTTGTTCTCTGATTGTGAGAATACTTCTGGCATAAAGTCTTTATATGGGCCGCCCTTATTAAGGTAGTAACCACCCGTTCTCATATAGTTCAAACTGGAGGTAACGCCGCCCATAGCAGCAGCTCGACTTTCAATAATGGCGTCTTGATCTAAGGGGTTATAGATGCCTGTGTGCATGTGGGCATCAACCAGTCCAGGAAAGGCTAATTTATTATCTCCATCGTAGACTTCATCTGAGCTATCTGGAGCTAGATTAGGTTCCATACTTTTAATCAGTCCGTCCTTTATGCCTAAATCTATATTATTAATTCCGTCCAACTTTGGTTTGACCACTTGAATATTTTTAATAATTAAATCAAATTCTTTGTTTTCACTCATTTGTCTTCCTTAAAAAAATTAGTCTTCATCAAAACCAAGACTGCCTGGGTTAATTAGGTTTTTAGGATCCAGTTGATGTTTTAAGGCAGTTAGAAATTTTCTTGTGCTTTCAGCCCGAGTTTTCATAAAAGGATAGTCTTTACCAATTTGAAAATGGATTGCTCCGTTTTCTACTGCCATCTTTTCGATTCTATCTTTAATCTCATGAACCAATTCCAAGCCCAGTGGGTTGGGTTCATGAACAGGTACTTTATCCAAATCTAGGGGATAAACCTTTTTATGATAAATAGATTGCTGATCTTTCCAAAGGAACGTCGGTTCATATAAAAACGCATTGCTTTCGATAAATGAGAACATTCTATTCATGGCGATACCATGCTCATCCATTTTTATTTTATATTCTTGCATTAAGGATTCAAAATCTTGATCGTGTTTTAATACTTTTGAGAAAGGCAATACACTGTGCGTGGGTTTCCATAGTTCACCGTTGGGCCCTAGAATCGGAGTAAGATCCATAAATGGACTAGCGTGCAGGTACATTGGGATTGAGTTCGCTACTTCCTTGCCGTATTTTTGGGCAATCGATCTAGCTTCTGCTAATTTTATTTTGGCTTCCTTGGCATTAATACCTTCCGTGGTAAAGTGACCTGAAAAGGCTGCTTTTTTTAAAAAACCACGACCAGCAATCCCCATTTTCATTAATTGGAATAGTCCATCTAGAGGGTTTCTAGAAGACAGATAAACAGATTTAGCGGCAGCCAATGAGCTGGTGTTCTCCATTTCCATGATGGCTGTTTTTTGCTTTCGAGGGTCTAAACCGTGATTATCAGAAACGACCCCCAGTTTGGAAATATCTCGCATAGCGAAAAATAGATGTTCAAAATTTGGGAAGCCAAAAGAACATGCCGCAAAACCTTCAGGATATTTTTTAAGTTTTAAGGAGATTCTGGTTTTAATACCCAGAGATCCTGAATCACCTAAAAATAAACCACCGATATCAGGGCCATAATATCTAAAGAACCTTGAGGTTTGAGAATCCTTTCCTTGCGAACCTGTTTCAATCACATCTCCATTGCCAATAACAACTTGAAGGCTAGATAATGAGTCAGCAGAAACAGCGTTATTTGTGCCATGAGATAATGCATGAAAAGACATAGATCCGCCAACGGTAGCTACTCTGCCAGAGAATGGACCCCAGAAGGGAGTTCTTAGTCCCATCGGTTTCAGAGTGTTATAAAGCTCTTCCCAGGTGACCCCTGGTTCCACAGTAACAAACATATCTTCTTGATTTACTTCTATATTTTTAAGTTTTGAACTGTCAATAATTACCGTATTATCTCTTACTGGAAGGTAACCTCCCGTGTAAGATGCACCACCACCTCTCATCACAATTGGTAGCTGATTATCCAAGCACGTCTTAGAGACCTGGATTAATTCGTCAGCATTCTTTGGTCTAATGATTGCAACTGCCTTCTTCTTTGCTGTCTCAAAAACATCTGTTGAATAGAACTCAAGGGATTCTTTATCTTGAAGGACATTATCGATTCCTATCATGTCGACAATACTTTTTAAGCAACTTTCAAGGTTTTCCATATTTTGGCAGTTTGTTTTAATAAGAAGAATGATTATATCCTTTGAAGATAGCCCATGTTAAATTATTTAAAAATAAATTTAAGATGCAGCACACGATAAAAAAATCATATATAGATAGCCGTTTTGGACAACTCCATTTTCAAGTCTTTGGAGACGGAAAACCACTGATAATGTGTCATCAGTCACCAAGTTCACTAGAAATGTTTAATTCTGCATACCCAGTCTTAGCCTCTCTGGGTATTCAATGCATCGGCATAGATACCCCTGGATACGGGCAATCTGATAGCCCAAATGAACAGCCAGAGATTTTGGATTACGCAGAGTGTGTTATTGATGTCATAGAATTTCTTAATTTAGAGAAGGTGTCACTTCTTGGTCATCATACCGGGGCCTGTATTGTCGCTGAACTATCTGTTATTCGTCCCGACATAGTTGATAAAGTTATTCTTAATGGACCGCCGCTTTTATCCTTAGAAGAAAGGGAGGAAATGATGGAGATGATCCTAAAAGCTCCCCCATTAACTCCAAAAGAGGACGGCAGTCATCTCCTTGATCTTTGGAAGAAGCGCATGAATTTTACACCAGGATGGACAGACCTAAATGCCATGCAGCATGGAGTTATTCAAATGCTTCGTGCAGGATCAAATGATATTTTTGGGTTTAGAGCAGCTTTTAATCAAGACCTGGAAGAGCTTATCATGAGCATAAATAGACCCACCATGATCTTAACCAATACTGGAGATGATATTTACTTTGCAGCTCTTAGAGCTAAAGAACTCAGACCAGATTTTATTTTTTTGGAATTGGAAAAGGGAACGCACGACATTGTTGATGAGCAACCTGAAGAATGGTCGAGCGCTGTCTTTAATTTTATAAAATAAAAAAGATTGATATTTATCCAGAACCGTTTACCATGCATTCTTTTAATCCTATTAGGGAGTTCTATTTTGAATATTTACGTTGGTAATATAGCTTGGTCGATGACTGAAGAACAACTCGAAGCTCTGTTCGCAGAACACGGTGCTGTTGCTTCAGCAAACATCATAACTGATAAATACTCTGGCAGATCTAGAGGTTTTGGTTTCGTAGAGATGGAAGATGATGCAGCTGCAGAAGCTGCTATTGAAGCACTCAATGAAACTGAGCAAGACGGAAGAGCGCTTAAAGTTAATCAAGCTAAGCCTAGAGAAGACAGGAACTAGTTCCCTTTCCAGTATTTGCTAATGATTACATCTTCGGATGTAGTCTTGAATATTGCCTATTCTAGAATACAATGCAGAAAAGTAATTTGGTTATACCATGAGATTTGGAACTTATTTTTTTCAGTTATTTTTTATTATTCCTCTCTTGCTGAGTTGCGAGGGAAAAACCCCCGAGGACTTTGATCGTGAATTCAATGAAAAATATGATGCATGCTATGAACGTGCAAAGCTAAGATGCGATTCTAATATCAATACTGAGGCTTGTGAGTTGATGGCCAATGAAAGGTGCCAGAGTTTTCTCGGCACATCTGATGATCCAATAGTTAAATAACTTTAACGTTTTTCAATATTAAATCTGCTGGTGTAATACCAAAGAAGCATTCCTGAGACTATCGTCATTAAGCCTATAAATGCAAAAATTCTTATTAACCAATGTGAGAAATCATCCCGTTCTCTGTAATCCATAATATGCAAGGACCATAAAAAATCAAAGGTTCGCCATAATCTCGTTCTAATTGCAGCAATTTCTCCTGTGGTTGGGTCCACATAGACCATGCCTTTTTTAGGTTTTTCGACAAAAACTTTATAGAGGGGTAAATTTCTACCTCTGTATTCAGAGCCATTTTCTTGATTATTGATAAGTTCAACTTTCTTGGGCTTGAGATTGGTCTCCCTATTAACAATTAAAGATGCCTCATCTGGAGTGATAAAAAATAATCTTTCACCCGATATAGCATCATAATTTGATATTTGGCTTGAGTTCTTGACTTGATAGACCCATGTATCTGCTCTCCTCTTCAGTAAGATGGTGTAGTCTTCTTCTTTATTGATATCTAGATTTTTTAAAAGAGCCGACATTGCAAACAGCTTGCTGTGATCTAGTGTTTGAGCGTTATCGACTGTTTCCCAAACCCTGTATTGATCTCCCCTGACATCTTTAATGTCTGGTATCGTGAAGAATAATCCTGACAAGGTCCATAAAAGCAGTTGGATTGAAGCGAATAAACCCAGCCATCTGTGCAAGAATTTTATATATTTTAATTTCACAATTGTTATTATATTCACTAAATTTAGGGTAAGTCTAAAAAACAATGACTACAGAAGCGATAAAAAAAGAATCTATTTCTTGGAAGTGTAAACACACATGGAAAAGAGCATCGATAAATACACTTTGGTGCCTACTGGGCTGTTCTATAGGTGATTTCGGAACAATTTATTTCTTTCAGGTTACACAGAACCCTTGGGAATGGTCAGTTCTAAGTATTATGTCTTTGGCTATTATCAATGGTTTGATAACTTCAATTATGCTTGAAACATTCATTCTCTCCAGACAAATGGAATTAAAGGAAGCTTTCCAGACAGCAATTGGAATGTCGCTTGTCTCTATGATTTCAATGGAGGCGGCAATGAATATTGTCGATTATCTTTTAACTGGCGGAGCGATGTTAACTTGGTGGGTACTCCCAATTATGCTTCTAGCCGGGTTTATTACTCCATTACCTTATAATTATTTTCGACTTAAGAAATACGGTAAAGCTTGCCACTAATCTATTCTTAGGAATTCTTCACCGACCAGTTTCTAGCCCAATAAATAAAGGGCGTATCAAACGCTGCTATCCCTATTTTGAAAACCATTTTGGCAAGACCTAGATTAATAGCTTGTTCTAGGTCAACAACTCCCCACCAGACAACTAAAGCATAGAGTGTTGTGTCTACTGTTTGTGATGCCATAGTTGATAAATTATTTCTCAACCATAGATGTTTGCCGTTGGTCCACGCTTTAATTTTATGAAAACACCAGACATCAAAGCGTTGGCTGATTAAATAAGCAAACAGTGAACCAAAAATAAAACGTGGAGTGAAGTCTAAAATTCGTACAAAAGACTCATGAACTTCAGTAGAAAAAGTTTGCTGGTTTTGTGTTGAGGGGATAAAAAGAAGAGAGATGCTTAACATGATCAAAATGACTGCACTAACACTAAAACCCATCATCACTGCATTATCCGCCGCTTTCTTGCCAAATTTTTCGCTCATCAGGTCAGTAGCGAAGAAAATACTTGAATAAAAAATAACGCCCAAGCTGGTTTCCAAGCCTAGAATAACGGTTAGTTTTGGGCCCTGAAGATTAGCCAAGAGAATTGAGAGTACAATACAAGCCAGCAATCCATATCGGCCAAAGAATCGATACATTAGAACGGTAAAGCCAAGATCTAAGACAAGAGTAATGAAATACAGCAAATCTTGGTTTGTAGAAAAATAGACTTGAAAAGATTCAGGGAACATAAAAGATTAATTTTTTTTCATAAATGGGTTTTAATTCTATCGAATCATCGAATAAACTAAAGACAAATTAAAGATTGAATTTTTAGAGACAAAAAGACAGGTAACAAAATGATAGCTATTGGATATATGTTTATTGCATTTGCAGCCGCAGCATGCTTAGTTTTTGCAACAAAAGCTTACTTAAAACAGCCTAATAACATACTTCTTTTAATACTTTGCCCAACATCATTACTCTGGTTTGACTCCTTTGTAATCGCGATGGGTCAATTTATAGGAGAAGGGAGTCTTCTGTTAATTGCAACCTATATTCGCTATTCAGCACATTGGTTGATGTTGCCGCTTCTTTTCATAGCAGCAGGATTGATTTTGAGAGGAGCTGATTTTAAATTTACTTCAAATAAATATGTTATGGGAATCTTCTATCTTCTTGCAGCGTTTTTTATTATTGAAGACTTTAGACAGATATTTATTGTAGATTTTTATCCAGCCTGCTACGGCGACACTCTCAGATATGTCACTCAAGTCCCAATCGGACAAGCGTGTACTCCTGAAATGGAAGGAGTAGGCATGAGAGTCTCACCTGCAGCGGCAATACTCCTGACATTAATACTACTTGTATCGGGAATAGCAATATGGATCAAGCATAAATGGCCATGGTTGGCGCTAGGTTGTTTCGTTATGTTTCTTGCTGCACAGCCAACCGCAATTGGGCCAATTCTTAGCAATGCTGGCGAGCCTGTATTTACTTTTGTGGTTACACTTGCAGCCATTAAATTCGGAAATAGATCTCAAGAAGGAGGCCTTCCTAATTCTTGAATAAATAGATTCAGAGGTTGATTGACTCTCCCATATTGAGTGGAACTATTTCGATTTCTTGATCTTTTCCAGCTATCTCTAAACCCTCAGGAATAATTGCCCATGAATTGCTTTTGTTAAAGGGTTTAAGCTTAAATGACTCCTGTCCACTTAAAATATTAGTTTCAAGAACACCTTGAGCATTCACTGAGGTGTGAGCTTTAGCAAAGAAGCAGAATTTCTTTGATTTGATGTATTCAGCTTTGTTAATCGCTTTCATTCTTGGCTCAATGTTCTGACCTTGCATAATTCTAAAGGCTTGATTAACAAAAAATCTTAAGCCAACCGCGACCGAGACAGGATTGCCAGGCAAACCAAAAACAGTTTGGCCACTAGGAAACACTGCCATGAGAATGGGTTTACCCGGTCTAATCCAAACCTTATGAAAGAGGATATCAGCACCCATCTCAGCCAAAACCGAAGGCACAAAATCAGCTTTTCCTGCTGAAACACCTCCTGTGGTAATAATCATATCTGAATCAAGATCAATGGCTTGTTTCAGTATTTCTCTAATCTTGTTTTTCTCATCTTTTACATGAAAGCTTTGATGAGCCATGATCCCAGAACGCCGAAGACAAGCTTCTAAATAAGGACCGTTCGTATTAGCGATGCTAGGACCCTCTTTATTGTCCAATTCACTCCCAGTGGTAACGATACTAACTTTTGGGGTGTCATATACCTTTACTGATTTTATGCCGTTGGCAATTACAGACATCATGACATGAGGTTCTATTGTGCTCCCTTTCTCTAAAATAATATCGTCAGCTTTAAAGTCTTCTCCAGCTAATCTCACATTACGCCCATGAGAGACTTGTTCATTTATTGCCAAGAATTTTTTACCATCACGTTCAATGATTCTTGTTTGCTCAACTGGGATTACGCTATCAAAACCATTAGGCACAATAGCACCCGTCATAATTTCATAGGTGCTGAAGTTTGAATTATCTTCTGGCGGAGATTCGCCTGCGAATATGGTGCCTATAACTTCAAGCTCTATGGTTTTCTTCTCTGAGGCTTCTATGGTTTCTGAGGCATTGACAGCAAAACCGTCCATTGCAGAATTTGCAAACTGTGGGATTGATGATTCTGCAATCAAATCTTCTGCAATTATCCCATACCCACTTTTAATAGCTCTATTGCTAGCAGGCATTTGCTTTATTGAGTTTTTGATGATCTCAATGGCTTGATTGTAGCTAATCATAGTTCTTTTATAACATATTTGATCTGAGTAAATAGCCTGACTAATTAATTTGATATTTTCAATTAGAGGCATAAAGAATTATAAATATATGGATTTAAGTTAGAATATTTCTTGATAAATGAGCAAGTCATTAAAATTAGACAGAAGAAAGTTCCTAAAAGGTTCAGCCTCTGCTGGCCTTATTCTTAACTACGCCAAGCCAAATCAAGTTTTTGCTAACGAGTCTTACAGAACAACTGAGGATCTGTATCGCAAAAAATGGACATGGGACAGAGTGGCCAGAGGTACCCACGGAACCAATTGTGCAGGCACATGTGCTTTTAACGTATATATTAAGAATGGCATTGTATGGAGAGAAGAACAGCAGGGTCAATATGAAATGATAGGCGATGCCCCAGATCCTGGCCCTAGAGGCTGCCAGAAAGGCATGAGGCATCATAAATACATGTATGGAAAACAACGTGTTCTATACCCTTTAAAAAGAGTTGGTGAAAGAGGCGAGGGAAAATGGGAACGCATTAGTTGGGAGCAAGCCACAACTGAAATAGCCGACAAGTTTTTGGACTATGCCATTGAATACAATCCGGAGTGTATTTCATACGGAAGCGGAACTCAGATGTCGGTTAAGATGGCTTCCTTTGCAGGTCATTTAAGATTTTCTAACATCACTGGTGTTACTGTTCCCGAGTTTTTTTCTGGTGTTGGCGATTTACCAACAGGATCCTATATGACACTTGGGCAGGTCTATACCGGCGATACCTTTGCTTCTGTATACAAGTCAAAGTGTGTGATGGTATGGATGAGCAACCCAGCTGTGACGAGAATACCTGATGCACATTATTTTTGGGAAGCTAAGTATAACGGCACACAAGTTATCTCAGTTTCACCAGATTTTAACCCAACTGCGATGCATTCAAGCTTATGGTTAAATCCCAAACCAGGAACAGATTCTGCATTAGCCATGGCAATGGTAGAGGTTATTGTCAAAGAGAAGCTTTATCAAGCAGATTACATCAAAGAACAAACAGATCTTCCTTTCCTCGTTAGAACTGATACCAAAGAGTTTCTAAGACGAGAAGATCTCTCTTTATATGGCCTATTGGCGGTGGCTGATAATGTGTATTACATGTGGGACGAGGTAACTAATAAGATTGTGCAAGCGCCAGGAACCGGTCGGGGAGATAAACCTTTTGGTAGAGATCGTCGTAAATACGGTACTTTAGACCTTGGTGAGATACAACCAAATCTCGAGGGACGCTGGATTGCAAATACTCTAGATGGTGAAGTTGAAGTCACGACAGTCTTCGAATTGTTAAAGGAAGAATGTAAGAACTACACACCAGAAAAATCCTCAAAAATTACCGGTGTTAACGCAGAGGTGATTCGAAAAACAGCCAGAATTTTTGCTGACGCACAACCCGGCATGATTTATGCGGGTTACGCAGCTTGTAAGTGGCTGCATGGAGACCTGCTGCAGCGAGCAATGCTATTGATGTTAGCTTTAACAGGCAGCACAGGAAAGGAGGGCGGTGGTCTACAGGTTGCTAATGCACCTGTTGCTCGCGGGATGAATCAATTTGGTTTCTCAGATGTTGGGCCTGCCCTCAGATTAATTTCAGCCACCACCTGGGATTATGATCATGCAGATATGAAAGATCTGAATGAAAAAATGTACGGTAAAGAGCTTGCCGATAATTTTGATAAGCACTACAAGAAGAGCATCGAGGAGGACTGGTTTCCTGATTACAGCAAGAGCGGTTGGAAAATGGGTATTTTTGCAGGAAATAATGGAGCCAATTGGAGGGCGACAGGAAGTTTTTGGAGAAAGACGGCTTTTGAAGAATTAGAAACGATTGTTTCTTTAACTCCAGACATGGGAGTAACTTCAATGCACTCGGATTATGTTCTGCCAATTGCTCATCATTATGAGCGAGATGATTTGATGCTGCAGTCACGTGTTCCTTACTTACAAGTTCTTAATGAGGCTGTGCCACCATTGGGTGAATCAGTTGATGATTGGGAGGCTAATCGTAGATTAGCTGAAGCAATCAGTAAGCAAGCTGTTGCTCGAGGAATTAAACCAATAATGGACGCTGTTGATGGAAGAAGTGTTAGGAGAGATTACACCAAGACACTCGAGCTGTTTACTATGGGAGGTCGGATTAATAATTCGAAGGATGTGGCTCAGTTCATTATTAATACTAGCCATGGTTTACCTAAGATCACATTTGAAGAGCTTTCTGAGAAGGGCATTGTTAAGGTTGAGGGAGTAGACAATACATCATGGGATAATGAGGAATCACCCTACCACACAGAAGTGGTCAGGAGTGTAAGAGAAAAAAAACCATACGAAACATTCACTGGTCGCCAACAATTTTATATAGATCATGAGTGGTTTATTGAGTTTGGGGAGACGCTCCCCACCCACAAAGAACCATTATCACTTAAAGGCTATCCAATGCGAATGATGATGGGCCATGCTAGACATGGAATTCATAGTACTTGGAGAGACGACTCATTTCTTTTAAGTTTGCAAAGAGGGGAGCCCGATATTTATGTCAACCCAGATGATGCTGAAGCAAGAGGCGTCATGGATGGAGATATGGTACGTATTTATAATTCAGCCGGTGAATTTTCTGCAATGGCACATGTAAGTTCAGGCATACAACCTGGAATGTTATTTATGTATCATGGCTGGGATCCAAAAATGTTTAAAGATCAGAAGAACTTTGGTGAAGTTATTCCCACAGGCGGATTAATCAAACCAACATCAATGGCTGGGGATTATGGTCATCTTGGCTATCAACCTTTGGCATATGCTCCAAATCAGACCTATAAAGATTTTACTTGTGACTTTGAAAAGTCGGCTTGAATACAACTAAGTTATGGATAGAGTATGTCTCGATAAAACAAGAATGACAGAGAACACTGCTGTTTCAAGAGCAACTGCCTATGCTATATTTTCCTTGTTAATCAGTTCTCCTCATGAGGTTAACCCAAGGGAAAAAATTAATGGGATTCAACTTTCCCAACTACCATTCAATTTTGACTTAGAAAAGATTGTGAGTGATTTCTCAATAAATGATGAAGATAGTTTGAAAAAGCAATTCAGTGCTTTATTTGAGATTGGGGATCACGGTCCACCGATTCCTATCCGGGAGGATCTATTTTTAAATCAACCTGCAAAATTAAAGGAAGATTTAGTGAGATTTTATGAACACTTTGGCTATGAATTGGATGAGGATTTTCAATGGCAAATGGACCATCTTTCAATTGAGCTTGAATTTATGCATTTTCTGGCTATGGGAGAATTTGAAGAGCTACAAGATAAGCTGTCTTATCAATTGGGTCAGCTAGATTTTATCCAAAAACATCTGCTGAATTGGGTTCCTCAGTTAACAGAGAAACTCTCAGTGTTTTCTAAAGGTGAAATATATGCCAAAATTAGTATAGAATTAAAAACGTTTCTTGAGCATGATCTAAAGTGGCAAGAACAAACAATTAAACTAATTGACGAATCTGGAGGGTAGGTTTGGGTCAAGTTTCAATGGTAATAGATTTGAACAAGTGCATTGGCTGCCAGACATGCACTACTGCCTGTAAATCACTGTGGACTGACGAACCTGGTCAGGAATACATGCTCTGGAATAATGTTGAGACCAAACCTGGACCTGGATACCCTAGATATTGGGAAGATGGTGGAGGCGGTTTTGATGATCAAGGTAACTTGAACAGAGACGGATTGATGCCAGCGAAAGAGGATCATGGGGATGATATACCTCTTAATCATGATGAGGTTTACTTTAAAGGCGTTGAAGTTAGATTGCAGCAAGAACAACCTATGGGCAAGGGTTCAAATTGGGATGAGGATACAAGTTCAGGAGACTATCCAAATAATTATCACTTTTATCTACCAAGAATGTGCAATCATTGTACAAAGCCAGCATGCCTAGAAGCCTGTCCAGTTAGAGCTATATATAAAAGAGAAGAAGACGGGGTAGTTCTTATTGACGAGGATAAATGTCAAGGCATTAGAGAATGCAACAAAGCTTGCCCATACGATAAAATCTATTTTAATTATGTTACTGGCAAATCTCAGAAATGTATTTTTTGCTTTCCTCGCCTAGAAGAAGGTGTTGCACCTGCTTGTGCGAGACAGTGTCCTGGAAGATTAAGATTCGTAGGTTTCCTTGAAGATGAAAATGGCCCGATTCATGAATTAGTTTATCAATGGAAGGTAGCTCTGCCATTGCATCCTGAGTATGGAACTGAACCAAATGTTTTTTATGTTCCACCAATGCTGCCACCTAATTTTGATGAAGAAGGAGAGTTTTCCGAAGACCCAAGAGTCCCAACTGAATATCTGAGAAGCTTATTCGGTGAAGAAGTTGATGAGGCATTGATCACATTGCAATATGAGATGGAGAAGAAACAAGAAGGCAAAGAATCACGACTTATGGATATTCTTATTGCCAAAGAATGGAAGTCTCTATTTAATATACCTGACGTTAAAATCTATTAATTCAAACACAAACTAATTAGGTTTTTTGCAATGGAACTATCAAAAGCACGTATTTTTTTGATTATGTCTTCGCTGGTGTTGTCATCAGTTATGGCCAGCCTAGACTCTAGTTTCACTCCTATCGCTATACCGGACATGATCGATAAACTCGATTCCAGCACCAGTGAAATAGTTTGGGTTGCTTTAGGTTACTTAATTGCAGCTAGTGGCCCAATGCTTTTAGCAGCAAAAATGGCTGATGGCATAGGTCATGCAAGATTTTTCCAGCTTGGCACATTAATATACGGAATAGCTATGATTGCCTGCTCATGGGCACCAGATGCTAATACCTTAATTACACTTAGATTTATACAAGGGTTTGGTATGGCTCTCTTTTTGCCCACTACCTTTGCAATTGCAACTGCAATGTATGGGCCTAAGAAACGAGGAGCTGCGCTCGGTATTCTTCAGGCTGCTAATGCTGTAGGTTTTGTAATGGGCCCAGTTTTTGCTGGGTGGCTTCTTGATGCTTATGACTGGACCGCAATTTTTTGGTCAAGAATTCCTTTTGCGATATTAGCAATCTTGCTTGCTTTTCTAGCTTTGGGTTTTAAGAAACCTTTTCGCTTTTCTGAGCCTCAAAAATCCTATGATTATTTGGGCGCAGCTTTTCTAACGTTTTCATTGTATGGAATTCTATATGGCTGTAATAAATTACCTGTCGAAGATAATCATCTGGATCCTTTTGTTTGGATTGTATTTATTTCTGGATTCGTATTATTTTTCTTATTCCTTAGACAGGAAAAAAAGCATAAAGACCCCCTGATTGATTTAACTCTGTTTTCTAAAAGCAATGATTTTACCAAAGCATCTATCGCCTTTGCTTCTGTCTTTGCTAGTTTTCCAGTCTATTTGTTTATTTTGCCAATAATTATGATTAATGGTCTTGAGATGAAAGCATGGGATGCAGGACTAGCTCTAGGTTTAGCTGCTGTAGCGACACTCTTAATTAGTCCAATTGCAGGCAATCTATCTGATCGGGCTGGCCCTGAAAAACTTTGCATGAGTGGCGCTTTGATGACGGGGATAGGTTACATGCTATTGTTTTTGGTAAATGTAGATTCTACGGTCTTATCTGTTTTGCCGGCCATGGCTTTGATAGGAGCTGGTACAGGATTATTCTTCTCACCTAACAATAATTTGATGTTAGCCAGCGCACCTCCAGAAAGAGCAGGAATGGTCTCTGGTTTATTTGGCGTTTTAAGGCAATCTGGCTATGCTCTTGGTTTCGCAGTAACAGCCAGTTTATTCACTGCAGTACAAAATTGGTTTGATCTTGGATGGGCTTATTCTTCTGTCAATCCTCTCTCTGAGAAATCAGCAAATAGCATTACTGAGATTTATCACCAAGGAAGCCAATGGTCACCAGAGATGCTGGTATTTATCCTTCATATTGGCGTTTTATTGTGCTCTAGCATTTTGATCATTACTTTGGTTAATTCGATTCCTAAGCTCAGGTTGAATGTATCACGACAACTTTCAGTGAGTTTAGTAGCCGTGGTTATTTCAATCTTATCAATGGGTTCATACAGCCTAAAAGCTCCAGGCATGTCGAATATTTCTAAGGCAGAAACAGTTATTCCTATAGCTAAACCTGTTGCTGCTTTTGGCATGGTGTCCAGAAGTTATGATTTTATTGAGCCAGTCAATGCAGGCATTGAGGAATCAGTTGATCTTAATAGCCAAGCTTATATGAGTCGTTGCGGGTTTTGTCATGGCGCTAATCTTGAAGGAATAGATGGCTTAGGAGTCACTCTCATCGATTCAATATTTCTCCAAAATATGGGTTTGGAAGAGACAATTGAATTTTTAAAAGTGGGTCGAATGATTAATTCAGAGGCGTCAATTTCTGGTGGGGTAATGCCTGGTTTTGCATGGTTACCCGAAGAGGATTTAGAGGAAATAGCAAACTACATTAAGTCTATAAGTACAGCAAAATAATATGAGTTTAATGGAGAGCAATAGGACTATAAAAAACTCAATGTCAGGGTGGTATGCAGTTTTTATGTTACTGCTTGCCTATGTCCTTTCATTCGTTGATCGAATCATTATGAGTCTTTTAGTTACTCCAATTAAGGAGGACCTAGGAACTACCGATGCTCAAATGGGCTTATTAATGGGTTTTGCCTTTGCGCTTTTTTACACTGTTATTGGTATACCGATAGCACGTCTCTCTGATGTGAAAAGCAGAACGATGATTGTTGCGGTAGGTATTTTCTTATGGAGCTTAATGACTGCTGCTTGTGGCTTAGCTCGAAGCTTCTTTCAACTCTTTCTCGCACGAATAGGTGTCGGCGTGGGCGAGGCTGCTTTATCACCCGCTGCATATTCAATGATTTCAGATTATTTCACTGAAGATAAATTGGGAAGGGCAATTGCGGTGTATCAATCAGGCGGGTTATTTGGAGGTGGTCTCGCGTTCATTATTGGCGGTGCTGTTGTTAGTATGATTATTAGCTCAGATGCTACTTCTTTACCCTTTGTAGGGATTCTAAAGCCTTGGCAAATTGCTTTTCTTATAGTTGGTCTTCCCGGCATCCTCATGGCTTTTTTAATGCTGACTGTAAAAGAGCCAACACGAACAGGGATTAGTGAATCCATGGATAAGAGGGTTTCAATAGTTGATGCCCTAGTATATATGAGGGAAAACTGGCAAGTGTATATAGCTATCTTTTTTGGTTTCGCATTATTGGCAACTCCAATTACATCTGTTTTAACTTGGATACCAACCTATCTTCAACGCATTCATGGAATGAGTATTGCTGATAGCGGCATGAGTCTAGGGTTAATGCTATTTTTTCTTTCAAGTACCGGCGTTATTTTTGGTGGTTGGTTGGTGGACTATATGAAACGGCGGGATTATTTAGACAGTTACTTTAGGGTTGGCTTAATTGTTTGTATAGCATCAGTACCCTTAATTCTTTTTGCTACCTCTCTAGCTGACTTGCAAATGACAATTTTTGTTCTTTGCCCATTTATCTTTATCGTAAGTATGCCTTTGGCTGTTGGGCCAATTGTCCTGCAAGTTATTACTCCGAATCAACTCAGAGCACAAGTTGCAGCAGTCTATATGCTGTTTTTAAATCTGTTGACGGCATTATTAGGCCCCACAGGAATTGGTTTGGTTACAGACTATTTCTTTAAAAATGACCTAGCAATTGGGCAATCTATTACTTTAATAAACTTGATTTCGACTCCTTTGGCTTTCATTTTCCTCTACTTTGGTCTAATCCACTTTAACAAACGTTTAACAAACTCATAATTATTGATTAGTATAATAGGTTCCCTCTACTAAAATTTATGAGGGCTTATTGAATTA
>Ga0209228_1000600_pt1 | contig 18746 bp, 14 predicted proteins | sample METZYME_3_150m_FD_187547 | JGI IMG/M metagenome (GOLD analysis project Ga0209228, IMG submission 187547) | Marine microbial communities from oxygen minimum zone in mesopelagic equatorial Pacific - METZYME_3_150m (SPAdes) (version 2) | ecosystem: Environmental > Aquatic > Marine > Oceanic...
CCACATAAACATCCTTCAGCAATACTCGATCCCGCTGATAATCGGCGTGATCGCCGGTCTGGTGTTTGCCAACATCGACATCCATGCCTACGAGGTCATGGTCGACTACCATATCTTTGGTGACGATACCAAGATATTTGGTAAGGCTGTTACGGTTCACTTCTTGGTGAATGAGATATTCATGGTGTTCTTCTTTGGTATAGCGACAAAGGAGATTACCGAGTCGGCCCTACCCGGCGGCGCTTTGAACCCAATCCGCAAGGCCATCAATCCGTTGATGGGTACTCTTGGCGGGGTGTTTGGCCCGGCTGGCCTGTTTTTCCTATTGGCATGGGTCTTCTATGGTGGGGGAGATGACCTGAGTATCGTTGCCAATGGCTGGGGTATCCCGACCGCCACAGATATTGCCTTGGCATGGTTGGTGGCTCGAATTATATTTGGCGCATCGCACCCGGCCGTTAGCTTCCTATTGTTGCTGGCGGTGGCCGACGACGCCATAGGGCTGGGGATCATTGCAGTGTTCTACCCAGACCCGGAGCATCCGGTAGCTCCATCATGGTTGTTGCTGGTCGTGACGGGTATGGCGGCGGCCTACATCATGCGTCGTTTCCACGTATCACATTGGCCAGTCTACATCCTGATCGCCGGTGGGCTCAGTTGGGTCGGGTTGGTAAAGTCGTCGATCGAACCGGCCCTGGCTTTAGTTGTGATCGTCCCCTTCCTGCCTGGTCCTCATACCACTCAGGAGCTTTCTGAAGAAGATGGCCGTGAATTCGAGCACGTTCATCCTGGTGGCTCGGAGCCTGTGCCTGCTGAAGAAGGTGAGGAACTCCACCATGTCCAAGCGCCACTGGACGCTTTTGAACATCAACTGAAACGGCCAGTGGACTTTGGGTTGTTCTTCTTTGCTTTCATGAACGCTGGAGTGGCTTTTTCGAGTATCACTCAGGTTACCTTCATGGTCCTGATCTCGCTGATCGTTGGTAAGATGGTGGGCATCACGTTGTTCTCTTGGGTGGCGGACAAGGCAGGGTTCCCGTTGCCGGAAGGCATGGGAGTGAAACACCTGCTGGTCGCGGCCATCGTTGCGGGATTGGGTCTAACCGTCGCCTTGTTTGTGGCGGGCAAAGCCTACGAAGATCCGGTATTCCAGGACCCTGCCAAGATGGGCGCGGTGCTCAGCGCCAGTGCGGCGGTGGTCGCTTTCATCGTCGGGCGTATCCTCCGGGTCAAAGACGGTTCGGACTAGTGCTATACTCGCGCCTACAGACCGTTATTTAGATTCATATTAGGAGCCGCACGCGATGATCGGCGTACTGACACACCATTGGGCAAAACCGGAATTGGTCGAAGCGGCCAAAAAGATGTTGGATGGTAATGGGTTGGCCCAGAGCAAAGCACCCGGGTACGGCCAACGGTTGACCTTCATATCCCAAGAAGACCCCACCAAGATTTCCACCTTGGTCACTTGGGAATCCAACGAGATTTACGACGCTTGGAGGGCCAGTGCAGAGCGGGCTGCGGCCATGGCCGGTGCTGGAGATATGTGGTCCAAACCCGCCGAAAATGAACGCTTCGAGATGGCCGACTAGTCCAGAATAACCAGGAGATAGTCATGGCCAAGCGAAGTTTCTGGGCCTGGGGTATGGAGGCAGACGAGCCAACCCCCGAGCAGATGAAAGCCGCGGCAGAAGAACTTGCCGGCAGGTACAAAGTCGTCCTAACTCCAGTTGCGCCGCCCAGGGCTTCGGAACTTTCGTTGCGCAAACCCCGGATCACACCGCCCCCGTCCTTGTCTTCCATCTGCGTCAGCGATGATTGTGACAGGGCGGTCCACACCTATGGACGTAGTTTCCGCGATCGCATCCGGGCCTTCAACTTAGATTTTCCCAATCCGCCCGATGTTGTGGCCCGGCCACGCAACGAACAGGAAGTGAAGGCTGTGCTGGAGTGGTGCTCATCCTCTGGCCACGCCGCCATACCCTTCGGCGGCGGTAGCTCTACCGTGGCGGGGTTCGAGCCGCCCGAGGGTTACGACGGCATCGTAACCATTGACCTGGAAGGCCTGGATCAAGTTTTGGAGATTGACGATGTATCCAGATCTGCTCGGATCCAGGGTGGGATATATGGCCCGGCGTTAGAAGACCAACTGAGGCCCCAGGGATTCACATTACGCCATTATCCTCAAAGCTTCGAGTTCTCAACCCTCGGCGGTTGGATCGCGACTCGTTCCGGAGGACACTACGCTACCAACCAGACCCACATCGACGACATGGTCGAGTCTGTACGGATGATCACTCCTGCCGGCGTGTGGGAGTCGCGTCGCCTTCCGGGTAGCGGAGCCGGGCCCAGCCCAGACCGAATAGCCATCGGCAGCGAAGGCATCTTGGGCATAATCACTGAAGCATGGATGCGTATCCAGGTCAGGCCGGTCTTCCGGGCGTCGGCCGGTGTGGTCTTTCCGACCTTCGCTGCCGGAGCTGAAGCCGCCCGCCGTATCGTGCAGACCAAGCTCTGGCCTGCCAACTGCCGCCTGTTAGATCCGGTGGAAGCTGCGGTTGCTGCAGGGATGGACGGCACAGCGGCCTTATTGGTTCTTGGTTTCGAATCCGCAGAGGTTCCCCAAGGTGAGTTTATCCGCCACGCAGTTGATATTGCCCGTGATGCCGGTGGAACCATAGACGATACCAGCATTCGTGTGTCTGACGGCTCCAAAAACAGTTCCGGCGGCGATACTGGCCGTCAGGGCTCGGTGGGGGCGTGGCGCAATTCGTTCTTGAACGCGCCCTATGTTAAGAACCACCAGGCAGGATTAGGGTTCGTCACCGAGACAATGGAGACCGCAGTCACCTGGGACCGCTGGGCAAACCTTGATCAGACGGTCCGAGCTGCGCTCCAAGATGCACTTGACCGGGTCTGCGGGGGAGGCACCGTTTCCTGCCGGTTCACTCACGTCTACACCGACGGCCCGGCCCCTTACTTCACTTTCGAAGGCATGGGCCGTCTGGGTGCCGAGCTTGAGATGTACGCCGAGATCAAGAAGGCGGCCTCTGATGCCATAATGTCGGCAGGCGGCACCATCACTCACCACCATGCCGTGGGACGGCTCCACAGACCTTGGTACGATGAACAGCGCCCCGAGCTGTTCGCCAAGTCATTGAAAGCAATTAAACGAACAGTGGACCCTAACGGTGTCCTAAACCCCGGACTGTTGATAGACGCCTGATTATTACGGTTTTCGGAGAATATCTGCTCTGAGATTGTGAAACCGTAAAACCGTTTCAATGAACCTCCTCCCAACACGTTGAACGGCCTCACCTCGACATGTACAATGAGCCCCTGATTGGGAGGGACTGGATGCTTAGGTTCGGACTGAACCCGTCTGGATTTGCCATCGGAAGGCGCAACGTTCACTACTCATGGGTCATCGTTGCCGTCGCATCCATCATGTGGATGACTAGTTCCGGCATGCGCTTCGCCGCCAGTTTGTTGGTGGACGAGTTCAACAAACCGGAACAGTTCGGCTGGAGCATCGGGGCCATCACCGTCGGTTTCACCATCCAGTGGGTCATGTCAGGAACCCTTGGTCCGGTATGCGGTTGGCTCGGGGACCGCTACGGGGTGCGGCGGGTAATGTGGGTCGGCGCAGTCCTGTTCATCATCGGCATGGTCCTCACCGCTTTCATGCAGAATCTCTGGCAGTTCTACCTCTATTTCGGGGTGTTACTGGCTGCTGGCATGGCCGCTTTTCAAGTCACGTTGGTATCAGGTGTGACCCTCTGGTTCCGGAAACAGCTTGGTCTGGCCATGGGGATATTGCAGGCGCTCCAAGGATTGGGCACAGCTGCCGCCATCTTGATGGTCTTCATCCTCTTTGGCCTCTTTGGCCTAAGGATGACCTTCTTGATTCCAGGCATAGCCGGCGGCGCGATTTTGCTATTCCTGGTCAAATACTTCTACAACGAGCCTGCAGATATCGGCCTTCGTCAATGGGGCGCCCCGGATGATGAACCCATCCGGAGCATGCAGAACAATGACATTGCCAAGGTGCGCACCAACGTTTTTCTGAAGCAGGCACAGAGAACTTCGGCTTTCTGGAACCTGGTGGGGATACATTTCTGGGGCTGCGCTGGACACAACATTATCCTTATTCTGCTGGTTGCAATGGCCACCGACGAAGGTGGGGCCAATTTGGCAAAGGGCACAGCAGTCGCGGTGTACATCACGCTGACCGTAATCAGCACCATTACCAGGTTCGCGGTACCCGTTTTAGCGGACCGATTCGGTGCCAAGACCATCATGAAGATCTGTTTCTCCGCCCAGACCTTTCCGTTACTGCTGTTGTTAATATCCCAGGACGTATCGACCTATTTCATCTTTGCCGTGCTGTTCGGGATCGGTATGGGCGGCGAGATGACTGCATTTGTGATCATTAATCGCCAATACTACGGTGATGCGCCAACCGGGACCACCTATGGTTGGCAGATGGCCGGGGCGGGTGTCGGTATGGCAATCGGCCCGGTGTTAGGTGGGTTCCTGAGAGATTGGACCGGAGCTTACGACTGGTCTATATTGCTTTCCTTTGGCCTAAGCGCTGCAGCAGTAGTGAGCATATTTTTCCTGCCTTCCACCCACGAGCACCAGCTGCCCAACTGGGAGGACGCCTTGCCGCCGGAGGCCCGGACTTCTGGGGCCACGAACATCCCAGCTGTGTCTGCCGACGACTAATCCGCAAGTGAGTTCTTAGGCATGTCGCAGGAGAAGTTATGGGAGGAGGAGGACGGCCGTGCGGGGCCGACCATTTCCGCTACGGAACTTGGTTCCTACTCAAGGGTCCGCTTTTGCAGTCGGTGCGCTTGGGTGAGGCTTCATATCAAGAATCTCCCGTACCAGAGCTTCCCTGGTATCTTCAGCAGTATCGACCGCTACAACAAGTTGATTGTCCATAACCATTTCAACCGCGAAGGGCGCGCTCCAAGTTGGCTATCTGGACTTGGGGAGCCCGGCGAGTACATCGATCCGCCCCACTGGTCTAGATTCAAGGCGCTGGACGAGAAAACAGGGATAACCCTCAGAGGCGAAGCCGACGGTATCTTCAAGTTGGCTGACGGCTCGTATGCCATCGTTGATTACAAGACTTCGCGCTATAATCCGGACCGCCCAGGTATGTTCACCAACTACGAAGTCCAGCTAAACGCTTACGCGCTCATAGCCGAGCGATTAGGCCTCTCTCCAGTGTCCAGGCTGGCTCTGGTCTATATGGAGCCTGCCACCGACAAAGAGACATCCAATGAGCCGAATCTGGTGGACGCACGTGGTTTCGTAATGGCCTTCCATGCCAACGTAGTTCCGGTGGAAATCCGTTTAACCAGCCTGCTGCCTCCACTACTCCGCAAAGCGCGCGATATCTGGGACATGGAAACGCCGCCTAAAGCCGCTAGGGATTGCAAGGACTGTGCTGCCGTGAACGGGTTGCTGGAGAGTTTGGCAGGTTCCGCATAGGAAATCCCTCTCTTGCACGCCCATTTGCGAGAGAGGGATTTCCTATGTCGACGCGTGGCCGCGACGCAGCCCACGGCCGGGTAACGCGCCTGTGTTTTCCCCATTCTGAATGACTACTTGGCCGTTGACTATCACGTAGTCGATGCCCACAGGATAGTGCTTGGGGTCGTCTTTAGTGGCGTGGGTTTTGATGGTATCAGGGTCAAAGATGACTATGTCGGCCTTGAAGCCGTTCTTGAGCAAGCCCCGGTCTGGGAGGCCTAGCCTCTGGGCGGGGAACGAGGTCATCTTTCGGATCGCCTCGGGCAGTTTTAGGTGCTGCTCGGCACGGACGAACTCGGCAAGTACTATTGGGAAGCAGCCGTAGGTACGGGGATTGGGGTACTCGCCAAAGAGTATCGCGTCGCTGGCGATCATGCCCGCTGGATGCGAGACAAAGGCGTACAACGTTTGGGCGTTGGTGCCCAGTCCAACTGTGGATATGAACAGGTTCTCTTCGATCAACAGATCGAAGAGGGCATCGGCTGGATCTTGGCCACGCATCTCGCCGATGTCGGTGATCAGCTTGCCTTCGTATTGTTTGTTCTGGGGCTGGTTGAAGTTGGTCAGCCAGTTGTTCTCCAACCGGTCCCGAGAGAGTTCTCGTTTCATGCGCTCCCGGTCGTCGGCGTCCTTCAAGGCGGCCATCAGTCGCTCCGGGCCGCCGTCCTTGGCCCAGTGTGGCAAGCCGATGGTCACGGTAGTGCCGGAGTAGGGGTATGTATAGCAGTCGAAGGTAACGTCCATTCCGCTGTCGCGGGCGTCTTCGACCAGTCCCAGATAATCCAAATGGCTGCCCACTCCGGTGGCGCTCTGGCGGTAATGGGTAAGGTGCACCGGACAATCTCCACCCCGGCCGATCTCCAGTGCTTCTTCCCAAGGGGCCAGCAGGCCGTTGGACCGCAGGCTGGCTCGGGTGTGGGTGTGGTAGTGGCCGCCCATGCGGGCCGCCACTCCGGCCAGTTCGGCTAGTTCGGTCGTGCTGGCGTAGGAGCCAGGCGGGTAGTCCAGTCCTGTGGACAATCCCCAGGCGCCTTCTTCCATGGCCTCTCGCACCACCGACTTCATATCCTCTAACTCTGCAGGGGTGGCGGGACGATCGTTCCAACCCACACCCCAGATGCGTACTGGCGAATTACCTAGTATGAAGGCTTGGTTGACGGCCACGGCGTTGTCGTACTTAGATAGCTGCCCTGCCACGGTTAGCCAGTCGGTGGGCATGGGAGGGTAGCCGTTCAGACCCGAGTCTTGCCAGATATAGCGCTCTTGCTCTTCCCGGGTCTTGAATGGCGCGTGGGACATGCCATCTATACCTATCAGCTCGGTGGTTACACCCTGCCGCACTTTGGGATCGTGGTGCGGCTCGCCCATGATTGTTAGACCCGCATGGGAATGGAGGTCGACGAAGCCGGGGCAGACCACATAGCCTGATGCATCGATCGTCCGGGCGGCTTCCAAGTGGGATACGTCGCCCCTTTGTATCGTGACCGTGTCCTTTTCAATCAGGACAGCAGCGAAAAACCCAGGGCTGCCGGATCCGTCTATTACCAGGCCGTTTTCGATCAATATGTCAAGCATGTGTTACTCGTGCTGATAAAGATTTCGAGTCGCTACAACTCAGCCTCCACCCGTTTGAGGAAATCCTGTCCGGCGAGGCGCAGCAGGCCTTGTGAGGACACAGTGATGAAGTTGGCGCCTAGGTTGATAAACTCCGCTACTCCAGCGGCGTCGGAAGGGGAGTTACCGCCTGCGCCACAGCTTTTACCTGCGCTTCTGATCCTGGGGATAACTTGGCTCATGACTTCCCGGACTTTTTCACGCCCTGGATTTCCCATACTTTGGCCCAAGTCGCTGGCGGCCACGTGGACAACATCTACGCCAGGGACGCTTAAAATGTCGTCCAGATTCCCCACTGCCTCGGTCTCTTCGCACATGGGAACAACCAACACCTGGGAATTGATGAATTTGGTCGAATCAGAGCCTCCCGATCCGTAATCGTGTGCGCGGCCGCTGCCCGCCATGCCGCGGCGGCCATCAGGGTAGTACCGTGCTGATCGGGCTACAGACTCGGCGTCCTCTTTGGTGTTGATGTGCGGCACTATAATTCCCTGGACACCTCTGTCCAAGAACCTGAGTATGGTGGACTCTTCGTGGTTTGGGATTCGTGTGATGGGTGTGATATTGAAAGATTCGGCGGCCCTGACCATGTGTTCGACCTGGTCGAGGTTCATGGGGCCGTGTTCGCAGTCAATCATCACGAAGTCAAATCCGATGGTTCCGAAGATCTCTACTATATCGGGGGAGAAGCGGCTGACGATGGCTCCGAAAGCAACTTTGCCCTCGGCAAGTTTGGTTTTGGTGGTGTTCGTTCGCATCGTTCGTATGGTTCCTTCCTGGATTGATGATGGCCATTATATATAAACGGAGGGGCCGTGTGGATAAAACGGCGCTTGGCTGCTGCCTGGCTGCCTCGAACATGTTTTGATGCTAGTTTATGATTAGTGGGTATTTTCCGGATTTGGGCACAAACGGTTGACAACTTTAGGCTGTGCATGCTATGATAGCGGAGCGTTTTCAGAAACTACTGGAAGCGCTCTTTTTTTGTCCGACGCATTTAGGTATAAGAAGCCCCTCATATCAAGGGGCTTTTTCTATTTCCGGCCTGGGGAGGTTCGCTCCTAAGATATAGGAACTTCAGGCGAATGACGGGATTACGTCTTTTGCGAAACGCCTTAGAGTGGGTATGCCCGCTGGGCAATTGAGAAGCACGTATTCGATTCCGACGTCGCGCAACGCCTGGATCTCTTTAGTCACATGTTCCAGCGATCCATAGATGGTACCCGCTTCAGTTGCTTCGCGAGTGTCCTGGAAACTGGATTGAAGAGCGTGTTTTTGGGTCCGACGGCGCGCTGCCATACGGTTGTTCACAGCCTCTTCATATTCGTCATTGGAGTTGACGATATTCACTGATCGGGCTACCGCCACGTTCATCGGGTCGAAGGTTCGGCCTAGAGACTCGACCTCGGATTTATACATCGCAATTTCATCTACGATCATATCGAAAGAATCGTACTGGCCCAGTAGCATGTTGAAGCCAAGTTGGGCAACTTGCTTCACCGACCGGGGACTGCCGGCGCCCATCCATAGCTGAGGATGGGGTTTCTGGGTGCTAGGGGGCTCGACCACGATGTTGTCGTACTGCCAGTATTTGCCCTGATGTGACCATGGAGAGTCCGAAGTCCAAGCTTTGAGCATAACCTCAAGGCATTCTTCAAAACGGGCGTTGGCCTCTTCAACGGGCATGGCGAACCCCTCGAACTCCTTGAGCCGGTATCCTTTGCCGATCCCGGCATCGACCCGACCTCCTGAGAGTAGGTCCAGGGTGGCGATCTGCTCCGCTAGCAACACGGGGTTGTGCCAGGGTAGAACCGTGACTGCCGTGCCCAGGCGCAACGTCGATGTGAGAGCGCCGATCCAGGTCAGCAGGTTTAAGGTTGCAGACACCTGCCCGAAGCCGGTGAAGTGGTGCTCCACTAGAAAGGTACTGTGATACCCCAGCGCCTCTGCTTCAATGTTGCGCTCAACGAACTCCCGGAATCCGGCCCCGCTATCGGTATCGGGTCCACCCCTGCTAGCCTGAGCGCTTCCAAACATTCCAAATCGCATCATTTAACCTTGGTCCAGACCTATTTCCCTAATTCCCGTAACCCGGCCAGCACCTTTTCTGCGGTAACCGGCAGGTCCGTTATGCGTACCCCCACGGCGTCGAAGACAGCGTTGGCTATGGCGCCGGCTACGGGGATGTTGCTGCTTTCTCCGATGCCCTTGCTTTCGTAAGGGGCTGGGCCAGCGTCGCCTTGGACCAGGACGGTTTCCATGGGTGGAACGTCAGCTGATGTGGGTATCTTGTAGTCTCCTAGGCTCAAGGTAGAGATGTGGCCGTCTTCCAGATGCAGCTCTTCCATGAGGGCGTAGCCCAAGCCTTGAATCATACCGCCCTCCACCTGTCCCTGGTGGTTCAGCGGGTTCAGGATGGCGCCGATGTCGTGGGCAGAGATGATTTTATTGACCGTGACTTCGCCTGTGTCGGTGTCAACGTGGACCTCGGCGATCTGAGTGCAGAACGATGTTAGTTCAGGTGTCTCGGAGGTGACGCTGGTTTGCCCGGTGAGTTCCTCGCCGCCGGTTCGGGCTATGACCTCAGCGATGGTCATGCTCCGGCCCGCTGCTACCAGGCGTCCGTTCTCCATGGTCACCTGTTCTTCCGGGGCGTCTAGGAGAGGTGAGGCGGCCTCTACCAGCTTGCCGCGGAGCTCCCGGGCAGCGCCGACAACGGCCTGTCCGGCGGTGTAGGTTACCCTGCTACCGCCTGAGCCTGAACTGTAAGGCATGTTTCCTGTGTTCTCCAGAACGATCTGGATATCTGAGGTGTCTAAGGTCAGCTCCTCGGCTACCATCTGGCGTAGGACTGTGTGGGACCCGGTGCCGGTATCCCAGAAAGCCATATGAAGTTCGGGGTTGCCTTCGTTGGTAAGGCCGATCTTCGCCGCGAACTGACCGGTACCCTGCACTAGATCAGTCATGGCCATGCCTCGACCTGTGTTAGTTGGAAGGTGTTTATCCATATCTGCTGCTTCAGCTGCTGCTTCCAAAGTTTCTAAAGCTTTGATCTGCTGCCAATGACGTCCGATGGGCGAGGCGTCTCCTTCCCGCATAACGTTCTTTAGCCGGAACTGGTAGGCGTCCATGCCAAGCTCTTTAGCGATCATGTCCATGTGGGATTCAACGGCAAAGACCACTTGGGGTTTGGCGGGACTGCGCATGTGGCCTCGGGGGACGTTGTTGGTGTAGACGGTGTAACTGTCGATCTTGGCGTGGGGCATGTTATAAACGCCGCATAGATGGTCGGCGCCCCGCAGGTAGACCGTGGGCTTGAAGGCGGCGTACGCGCCACTGTCGAAGACCGCCCTAGCCTGACGCGCTTTGATGGTGCCATCCTTCATCACGCCGGTCTTAATCGTCATCACTGCTGGGTGGCGTGGGTTACCAGCCATAAGCTCTTGGATGTAGTCCATCACCATTTTCACCGGGCGGCCTGATTTCTTGGACAAGTAGTAACAGAGGGGAACGTCCATGAACGAACCCTTGCCGCCGAAGTCTCCGCCGATGGTACTAGGATGGAGAACGATACTCTCTACAGGCACACCCCATGCACCGGAGAGCTGGTCGCGCAGCATATATGGGTCTTTGTTGTTGGCCCATATATGCACCTGTCCTTCAGAGGAAGGGTCGGCGCTGACCACACAGGCGTGAGGTTCGATGTAGCCTTGATGCATCAGCTGGGCGTTGAATGTGTGCTCAAAAATCAGGTCGGATTCTTTGAATCCTTGGTTCACGTCTCCCTTCTCCCAGGTGATGTGGGCAAAGGCATTTCGGATGCCGGACGGAGGCTCAGGAAGCCCAACGTAAGCCTCCATGTCCGGGTGTAGCTCTGGCGCTTCGGTCTTCATGGCCTCTTCGGCATCATAGACCGGGTCCAGTTCCTCGTACTCAACATTGATCAACAGGAGAGCTTCGTCGGCGGTCTCATTGTCGATGGCAGCTACGGCGGCGACCTTCTCGCCCACGAAGCGTACTACGTCTTGGGCCAGGACCGGCATATCCACCATGCGTCGGCCGATCTTGGCGCCGGGCATGTCTTGCCCAGTCACCACGGCGTGGACACCGGGCAAGGCTTCAGCCGCAGAGGTGTCGATGATCTTGATGCGGGCGTAAGGGTAGGGGCTACGCAGTATCTTGCCCCAGAGCATGCCCGGCAGTGAGATATCCGCGGCGTAGACCGCTTTGCCTGATACCTTGTCTGGGCCTTCTCCTCTGGTGATGGACCGTCCGATGGCAGTGCCTGTGGCAGCCATAATTCACTCCATTTGTTGGTAATGATGAACGAGGCTTTTAGTCATGAGGATTATGCCATATTACTCTTCAGATGAGGCGGTGCGATGACCCTGGAACTGAGCGCCGATTGAAAACCTGTCTCTGCGTATAACCGAACCAGAGAGAACCTTCGTTTGGCTTCTCTTTGATTTTTGCACGGGTTACCGGCCGAGGTATCTTTGATGCCGACGGCCATTGGTGGCCGAATATGTTAAGTCCAACAATATTATCGACCGGATGCTATCATGGTCAGTGGGGTTATTTGATTTGAACGGCTTTGAGAACAACGACATACGCAATCTGGCCATCATCGCACATGTCGACCACGGCAAAACTACGCTGGTCGACGCTTTATTGAAACAAGGCCAGGTATTCCGTGCCCACCAACAGGTTGGGGAACTGATCATGGACACCAACCCGCTTGAGCGGGAGCGGGGCATCACCATCCTCGCCAAGAATGCGTCGGTCTCCTACGACGGTGTCCGCATCAATATCATAGATACGCCGGGCCACGCCGATTTCAGTGGCGAGGTGGAGCGGATCATGAATATGGCCGATGGCTGTTTGCTATTGGTTGATGCCGTTGATGGCCCCATGCCTCAAACAACCTACGTTCTGCGCCAGGCGTTGCAGCAGAGTGTCACCCCAATGGTGGTCATCAACAAGATGGACCGCCCGGAAGCGCGCGTGGCTGAAGTGGTGGAGATGGTCCAAGACCTATTCTTGGAACTTGCTACCAACGCCGAGCAGCTTGAATTCCCGATCATCTACGCGTCGGCCAAGGCTGGTTATGCCACCACCGACCCTGAAGTGCTCGGCACTGACATGGTTCCTCTATTCAAAGCCATATTGGAGTCTGTGCCGGCGCCCACGGGCGACCCTGACGCCCCGCTGCAGATGCTGGTGGCGGCACTAGACTATGACAACTATCTGGGTCAGGTGGCCCTGGGCCGCGTCACCAGAGGAACCCTTAAGCTCCGCGACAACGTAGCCCTACTGGGCCGCGGGGGCGAATCTTCAGTTCATAATCTGGAGCGTATATTCGTTTTTCGGGGCATGGAGCGGGTTGAGGTGCCAGAAGCTAGGGCAGGGGATATCGTTGCATTAACAGGCCCTGAGGGAGTCTCCATCGGGGACACCATCTCTTCAATAGAACACCCGGAAGCATTACCTACCATCGACATAGAAGAGCCGACAGTTAGGATGACTTTCGGAGTGAGCACCTCCCCCTTCATGGGAAAGGAAGGAGAACACTGCACCTCCCGTAACCTCCGTGACCGGCTCTTCCGGGAGCTGCGGACTAACGTCAGCCTGCAGGTCGAACCTACCTCTAGTTCGGACGTATTCGTGGTGGCTGGCAGGGGTGAGCTGCACCTCTCGATTCTTGTTGAGACCATGCGCCGGGAACAATTTGAGTTTCAGGTGTCGAGGCCTGAGCCCGTGACCAAGGTGATCGATGGCAAGATTCACGAGCCCTATGAGATCTTGAACATCAGCACCCATGATGAATATGTAGGGGCTCTTACCGAGTATCTCTCCGGGCGGTTGGCCCAACTCCTCGATATGCGCTACGACGACAATAGCTACGTTCACATGGAGTATAAAATTCCCACTCGAGGCCTGATCGGGTTCAATTCATTCTTCTTGCGCACCTGTCGTGGCGACGGTCTAAAGAGCAGCATATTCACGTCGTATGAGCCGATGGAAGGTGAGATCAAAGGCCAACCAGGCGGCGTGCTGGTGGCCTCCGAACGAGGGACCTCTGTCACCTACGGCTTGCTCAACGCCCAAGGCCGAGGGGACACCTTCATCGACCCGGGTACCGATGTCTATGAGGGTATGATCGTCGGATCGCACCGCCGCGAAGGCGATATCGAGATCAATGTTTGCAAAGAAAAGAAGTTGACGAATATGCGTTCTTCGACGGCAGATGTGGCCAAAAGGTTGAATGCCACAGTGATTATGAGCCTGGAAGAAGCGTTGGAGTTTATATCCGACGATGAACTGGTTGAGGTCACTCCCCAGAATTTCCGCCTCCGAAAGATGGACCTCTCTGCCCTGGACCGCAAACGTACTCGCCGCGATGGAGTCCGTGCCAGGGACTAGCAGGTCTGAGGCCTACTTCTGCTGACTTGGATCCCTCTGCATTTGGTACACTGGCGGCTGAGAAGCCTGCTGGGATATGATACCCACCTCAAGGTAGCCCCCTGTGGTCAGTTAAACGAACAGCCAAAAGATTGCTGCGGAGAGAGAAATGATTTACGAAGTGCGCACCTACGATCTTAAGCCCGGAGCCATTCCCCAAGCCGAGGAAGCCTTTGCCGAGGCATTGCCTCACCGGGAGAAATATGGGCCTATTGCCGCTTTTTGGCACACCGAAATCGGCCCTTTGAACCAGATCATCCATGTCTGGGGTTACGAGAATCTAGAAGAGCGTGACAGCGTCCGGGCGGCAGCCGGAAAAGACCCCAACTGGCCGCCCAAGATCACACCGGGGAACATCCTGAACATGAACTCAGAAATCTGGAACCCCGCCCCGTTCATGAAACCCATGGGCGGCGACCAGGCTCTGGGCGATATCTATGAGATGCGCACTTACACTTATGAACCTGGCTCGATCCCAGAGCTGTTGAAACGATGGGAAGCATCTCTACCCGAACGAGAGAAGCACTCTCCCTTAGCGGCAGGAATGTTCACCGAGTTCGGCGGACTGAACCGGTGGATGCACATCTGGCCTTACAAAGACCTGAACCACCGGGCTGAGGTTAGGGCTAAGAAGATTGAGGGTTGGCCCTCCGGAGCGCCAGGACGTGTCCGTCAAGAGAACAAGATCATGGTGCCAGCCAGCTTCTCTCCGATGCACTAGAGAACCAAGAAGCCAAGCTCGGTCAGACTGACTTATGCCTATAAGACACCATATCTACCAAACAGAACAGCGAGTGTTGATCAAGACCCGCGATGGTGGGCCGTATAGGCCTCCCTCAGAAGGGGCGAAGGGGGCACTGGGTGTGATCGCACCGCAGCTGTTTCAAGACTGGACCGGCACTTTGCTGGAACGGGAGGTAGACGTACCGCCGGAGTACTACGTCACGATTGATAACGGAATAACCGAGACGATTTCGGAAGACTGGTTGGAACCGGCGCCGCCCGGTTCGCCGCCGCCACCGGTGGAAGAGTATCCGTGGCCAACCTAGGCTGCAGGAAATCATCGAAAAAGAGGAGGCCCCGGTTCTACCGGGGCCTCCTCTTTTTCTACATCTCTTTGATCTAGTCTAAGAAGTGTAATGACGATCCGCATCGCAAGCCCACGTTGTGTCACATCACTCTGTCTTTGCCGTGTGTTCACCTTACCCACTTCTGCGACGAGCTCATTTTTGGATAGAAATTACCCAAGGGAAACAGGTATCATTCACCGGAGCATAACTTCTATAAGTTGGGTGGGGCATCATGATGATAGAAGGCCACAGAGAGATCGATGTTCCGGCCGGTGTGCCGGTGTGGGATGTTGACCCATTTGACCCCGAGATCCTCACCAGTCCCACCGACTACTACACCGAGTTGCGGTCCAAAGGCCCATTTGTCTACATACCCGAATACTCGGTCCTGGCATGTGGACGGTACGCAGAAACCCGTGAAGTGTTCTCCGATTGGGAGCGGTTCGTATCTTCACGAGGAGTCGGTCTGCAGGACTTTAGCTTGGAAGAACCGTGGCGGCCACCGAGCATAGTCCTAGAAGTTGACCCTCCATATCACACCAATACAAGGGCGGTGATCGAGCGTGCGCTATCTCCTACAGTAGTTAGAAATCTGAGAGACTCTTTCTTGCTGGACGCGGAAATGTTAGTGGACAAGCTTTTGGAAAAAGGCACTTTTGAAGCTGTGGAGGAATTGGCGGAAACTTTCCCCACAACGGTGTTCCCACAGGCGGTTGGGCTTCGGGAAATCGACCGTAGGAAGTTGGTAGATTATGGCGAGATGGTTTTCAACGCCATCGGCCCCGATAACGAATTACGCCGTAATGCCATGGCTAAAGGACCGGATGTTGTACCGTGGATAATGGAGCAGTGCCAGCGGGAACGCTTGGACCCTGAAGGATTCGGTGGGGCGATCTATGCTGGTGCTGATACCGGCGAAGTCACCGTGGAAGAGGCCGGGCTGCTGGTGCGTTCGCTGCTGTCGGCTGGGGTTGATACCACGGTTGCGGCTCTCGGCAGCGCCGTTTGGTGCTTGGCAAACAACCCCGAACAGTTCCAGCAGCTGAAGGTCGACCCTACCCTCTCCGTCTGGACCTTTGAGGAAACGCTGCGGTACACCTCTCCGATTCATACATTTTGCCGCACTGCCAACGTGGACACCGAGGTGAGCGGAGTCAAGATCGAAGAAGGCACCAAGATTCTCTGCGTTCTGGGTTCAGCCAATCTTGATGAAGACCACTGGCCCGAGGCTGACAGGTTCGATATTGAGCGAAAGCCGACCGACCATCTGGCTTTGGGAGTCGGCGTTCATGGCTGCGTCGGACAGAACGTGGCGCGAGCTGAACTCGATATCATGTTGAGCGTTATTGCCAACAAAGTAGAGTCGATAGAGCTTGCGGGAGACGTCATTTGGCGCCCCAACAACTCCGTTCGCACATTGGACAGGCTGCCCGTCAAATTTCGGGGAAAGGGACGTTCGTAAAAATCGGATGATTGGATAATGATATGGCCATCGATAATCAGACGCGTCGGCGAATGAGCAAGACTGGACTTACTGCCTTAGACCGAACCCGGGCGTGCCCGGGTTATACCCTTTACGCCCCTATGAACGGGCCTGGGGATGTCTATTTGCTTAACTTGGATGGGGAAGAGGTACACCAATGGAAGATGCCCGACCCGCCCGGCCTGTACGGCTATCTGCTGCCCAACGGTAATCTCTTTTATGGGGGGAAGGTTCGGGACGACATGTGGGACCGTTTCCAATCTTGGAAGCGGTTCAAGGGCGGAGTGATGATGGAGGTGGACTGGGATGGGAACGTGATTTGGGAGCACCGTGACAAAGACCATCATCATGATGCAAGGCGCACAGCATCGGGCGGGGCTATATATCTGACTGTGGAGCTGGTGCCACTGGACCTCGCGGCCAAAGTCAAAGGAGGCAATCCCGCAACCGGCGAGAATGGCATGTGGGCTGACGTCATCGTGGAAGTCGATGCTTCGGGTAAACGGGTATGGGAATGGCATGCGATGGAGCATTTGGATCTAGAGCGGGACATCATCACCTTCAACGACTCACGAGATGAGTGGAGCCACGGCAACACCGTGTCTGAAGTTTCAGATAACCGGGTGATGTTCAGCTTCAGGAACATCTCGACTGTGGGGATGATCGACAAAACCAATGGTGAGATAGTTTGGCGTCTCGATGGAGAGGAATTGGCTCAGCAGCATGACCCCAATCAACTGTCCAACGGAAACGTATTGGTTTATGACAACGGCTCTCATAGCGCACACCACGCCCTGCCTTTCTCAAGGGTGATTGAGGTTGACCCGACGACGAACCAGATCGTGTGGGAGTATTTCGACACACCGGCCTACAACTTCTTCAGCCCTTATATATCTGGCGCCCGCAGGCTGCCCAACGGCAATACTCTGATCACCGAAGGAATGTTCGGCCGGATGTTTCAGGTTGCGCCGGATGGAGAGGTGGTCTGGGAGTACATCAACCCCCATTTCTACGAAGACGCAGAGAACGCGGTGGTGAACCGAGTGTTTAGAGCAACTCATTATCTTCCGGAAGAGATCAGCCATCTCTAACGACAGGCCACGCCGGTCCTTGTCGACTATTTTCTGAACAGCGCCGCTATGCGCTGGCCGACGATTTTGTCCTCACCTTCGTTAAGGCCAAAGGCATGGAGCACGATTCCAGTGTCTCCTTCTCTGACGCGAGTCCAGATGGGAGGGTCCCCAGCCTTGAGTAGGTCAACCACATCGTGCGCGGAGATACCGGTCACACTGGAGTTCACTTCGAGGGTCACACCGTAGGGTTGGTGACCTATGATGTTGTCGATCAGTTCAACTGTGACGCCCGCTATTCCCCGCAATGGATCCAGCATATTACGGCATTTGGTTTCGGTTTCAGCCAAGCGTTCTTCGTGGTTCATTGTCATCCAGCGCCGGACCGCCGCCACTGCGCCGACCATCTCTTGACGGTCGACTTTTTGAGGGCGGCCGACCCCGCGGATGCGCCGCCCTTCATAGCTAACGAACGATTGTAGAGCCAGCTTACGGATCATATCCTCGCTGCCGAAGGCCAGGCCAGTGGATTGGGGAGAGCTCATATACTTGGCAGCGGTGCATTGGAAGTCGGCTCCCATGCGCACGTAACTGCCGAATAGGTCGAGGGGATAGATCTGACCAGCGGCGTCAACTAAAACTGGAACACCCTTGTCGTGGGCAATCTCTATGGTATCTTCCAGCGAGAGGGCCTGAGGGTCGGGTTCTTGGGCAACCGCGTAATAGTGGACGGCGGCGGTATCGGGGCTGATGGCATCTTCCAAGTCCTTACGTGTCGTGCCTCCAGCATTGCCGAACATCACCAGTTTGGCGCCGGCCAGTTCCAGGCATCGGTCGTACCAGTACCGCTGACGTTCCTGGATCAGGACCTCGTTCTTCATGCCTGTGGTATCAGGCAACTGTTGGATCTTGGCGTCGTCGTCTCCAGCCATGCAGGCGGCGGTGGCCAGGGTGAGGGCCGAACCTGCCCCGGAGGTGATGTAGGCGGCCGGGACATTGACCATATTGGCGATAGCGGTGCCTGCTTTTTCTTCAAGCTCCATAAGCGGGATATACGCACCTTCGGCCCGTTCCATCGCCTCTTTGACCTCGGGCGCTGGGGTTGAGCCACCCAGCATGGTGACGCTCCCGGTGGCGTTGATGACGGGCGTGGCGCCCAACTCTTTGTAGATGCTGCCCCATTCTGTGGTGGCCATTGTCTTCTCCAATGATTTGGGTTGGCGTTCTCGTTACCACTCCGAGGCCGATTCGATATAGCCGCACGATTCGTTTCGGCCCGCGTTGAGCAATCGTGGTTGTTGGACGCATAATATACCAGTAAAAGCCAAGTAAAGAATAAGCTGCAGTGATGGACCAGAGCGATGGACTCCTTAGAGTCGAATATCCAGACACATACAACGGATTTCCAGGATAACCTGAAGCACATGGTGTCGCTGACTACAGAACTCGCGAAGAGCTTGAGTTCGGTACGGGAGCGCAGCGATACGGATTCGGCCGAGCTTC
>Ga0209228_1000601_pt1 | contig 18739 bp, 14 predicted proteins | sample METZYME_3_150m_FD_187547 | JGI IMG/M metagenome (GOLD analysis project Ga0209228, IMG submission 187547) | Marine microbial communities from oxygen minimum zone in mesopelagic equatorial Pacific - METZYME_3_150m (SPAdes) (version 2) | ecosystem: Environmental > Aquatic > Marine > Oceanic...
CTGGAAGATAAATTGAATCCAAAGATGAATTTCTTTTAAGCATACATTCTCTTTCCCTCTGGATCAATCATATGAGGTGACACTACCTGAATTTCCATTTGTTTATTTCTAATGGGATCACTTCCGATCACTGTTGTGTCTTTCCATTTTTCCATACCGCCTTTAATAAATCCTAAGCCAATCCAATGACCTAATTCAGGAGAATGAGTAACTGATGTAACTCGACCAATACCAAATCCACTTATATTATTTTTTTCACATATAATCGTTCCAGAATCAAAAGTTTCTTTTTTGTTAACAGGGAAAAAACCTACTAAAATCTCTCTATCTTCTGAGCTTAAAACTCCTCTTGTTCTCATTGCACTCCCTATGTATGATTTTTTATTTGAAGCCATTTTTCCCAATCCAACATCATCAATTGTTGTACGTCCATCAAGTTCAGCACCTGTTACATGACCTTTTTCTACGCGAAGTGCTCCTAATGCCTCTAACCCATATAAACAACCTCCAAAATTTTTTGCTGTATTCCACAATAAATCCATCATTGTGTTTGCATAATCTGCAAGAGTATAAACTTCGTATCCTAATTCTCCTGAAAAACTAATACGTGCAATTCTACAAGGTATTCCACCTTTTAATTTAGTGGAAGTGAAACCCATAAAAGGTAAATTTTCATTCGATATAACTGCAGAATCTTCAAGACATAAGTTTAATACTTCACGAGTTTTTGGTCCTGAGATAGCAGCTACTGCCCATTGTTCTGATACGCTTGTTACATTTACTCTTAAGTCAGTCCAACGAATTTGGAGTAATTCCTCTAACCATGCCATGACTCTTCCTGCTTGTGAAGTAGAAGTTGTCATAAAATATTCAGTATCTGATATTCTCCAACAAGTTCCATCATCTAAAACCAAACCATCATCTCGTAACATAATTCCATATCTAGTTTTGTTAATAGGTAATTTTGCAAAAGGGTTGGTATAAATTCTATTTATAAATTCAGTGGAATCAGGTCCTTGAATTGCTATTTTTCCTAAAGAAGTAACATCACAAATTCCAACAGACTTTCTAACTGTAGTAGCCTCTCTTATATAAGCCTCGCTTAATGTTTCATTTTTTTTAGGAAAATACCAAGGTCTTCGATAAAGTCCAGCTTCAATCATTGTTGCGCCTTGATCTATATTCCATTGATGCATTGGTGTTTCTCTTAATGGCATAAAATGTTTTCCAACACTCCTTCCTGCAAGAGTTCCTATAGCAACTGGTGTATAAGGTGGACGAAAGATTGTAGTTCCTACTTCTGAAATTTCTTTATCAAGTAAGTCTGCCATTAGAGACAATCCAATAATGTTGCCCATTTTACCCTGATCATTAGCCATACCCAATGTTGTGTAACGTTTTAAATGCTCAACTGATATAAAACCTTCACGATGCGCTAAACGAACATCATCACAAGTAACATCATGTTGAAAATCTACGAAACTTTTGGAACGAGATTTATTATATTTAACTTCATATAACGGTTCAATTGCATTTTGCCATCCTCCTTGTTTTGGAAAAAAATAATTTGTTTGAGATATTCCCAATCGATTAACTGCTTCTAAGGCACCAGCAACTCCTGACTTAATACAATCTTCTTTTTTCCAAATACCTCTTGCAGAGCCAATCATTGTAATATTTTCCTTAGTATCCCCAGGAAGAAAACAAAGATTTTCTGAGTTCCACACAGGACGTTCACCTCTATGGGACAATAAATGAACAACAGGAGACCATCCACCAGACATTAAAACTTGGTCACATAAAATTGTGCCTATTTTTTTAAATGGCGAAGTTGTAGAATCAGCAATATCTAAACTTTGTATCTGTCTTGATCCATTAATATTATAAGGGACAACTCCAAATTTAACTTCAAAGTTAGTATCATTTAATTCTAAATTAACTTTTGCTCTTGAATCTAAAACTGTTACTTTAGCTCCAGCATTTGATAGATTTTCTGCAGTTAAATAAACAGAATCATTATTTGTAGCTATAACAATTTCTTTCCCTGTTAAAACTCCATACCTATTCAAATAATGTTTAGATGCATTAACAGTCATTGAACCTGGAATATCATTATTATTAAATGCAATATGTCTTTCCAAAGCACCTGAACCAACTATTACATGTTTTGCTCTAACTATCCAAAATCTTTGACGGGGTAATTCATTATTATCAGGAGGAATATGATCTGTAAGTCTTTCTACAAGACCTAAAACACAATTATCATATAATCCAAACGCTGTAGTTCTTTTCATAACTCTTATACCTAGATTACAAAGTTCACTATAAATACTATCAGAGTTAAAATTATTTTCTGATAATTGATCACCACCTAAAAGATTATCTTGTTCAACTAAGATTACATCTAGTTTTTTATCTGCTGCTTCTTTTGCTGCAGCAATACCAGAAGGACCCGAGCCAACTATTAATATATCGCAAAAATCATTTGCGTGTTCATAAATATCTGGATCAGCCAAACGGGAATTTTTACCCATACCAGCAGCTTTACGTATAAATTTCTCAAAGAACATCCATATTGAAGTGCCACTTCCCCACTCAAAAGGTGGTAGACCCATAAATGTTTTGTAATAAAATCCAGCTGCATAAAAACGGCTTAAATAATTATTGACTGAACCCAAATCAAAATTAACATTTGGATAAGCATTTTGTCCTGAAGCAACCAAACCTGGGTATAATTCTTGTGAAGTAGAACGAACATTTGGATCTTTTCTATCTCCAGTTCCTACTGTAACTATGCCTCCAGATTCCTCAACTCCACACGACATTATTCCTCTAGGACGATGATATTTAAAACTTCTACCTACTATTTTTATATTATTAGCTAACAATGCTGAAGCAAGTGAGTCCCCTTCATATCCATGATAATCTTTATTTTCCCAACTAAATGAAAAAATTTTTTTACGATTTACTTTTCCAAAATTATCTACTCTTTGTGAACTCATTTTTTTAACTCAACTATTTTTTGAAGTTCAGGATGGCATGGTTTTACACTTGTAATTTTATGAGTAATTGTTGATCGCTCAACTTCTAACCACATTCTGCAGCCATTAAGATGATGCCATGTTTCTTTTTGAACTCCTCGTATATTTTCTCTAAAAAATATTGCCTTTACCCAATCTTTTTGAGGAGCATCTAAACTTGGATAAACTATTGATGCATCACCTCCATAGCTAAATTCACTATGATCTCTTTCTCCACAATATGGACATTTTATTCGTATCATTATTTAACCATGCATTTTTGGATCAGGGCCAATACCTCGCTCATCGAGATTAATTCCCTTTTCAAATCTTTCTAAATTATGATTTTCTATAATTTTATGAGGTCTCTCATTAGCTATTAAATCTGCAAAATACCAACCTGAAGCTGGACTAGCTTTAAAGCCTCCGTAATTCCAACCAGCATTTAAATATAAATTTGAAATGGGAGTTTTGCACATAAAAAACGATCCATCCATACTCATATCCATAACTCCCGCCCAATGTCTTAATAAACGTAATCTTCCAAGACATGGCATAATTGCCATTGCACATTCTCCATTTTCTTTAACAGTAGGTAAATTGCCTCTTTGGGCATAAGATTTGTACCAATCTAATTCCCCTCCAAAAACCATGCTTCCTTTATCAGATTGTGAGATGTAAAAATGAGCAGCTCCACCTGGGCCATAAATTAATACACAATCTAGTAAAGGTTTAATAGATTCAGTAACGAATGCTTGTAACTTGTGAGATTCTATAGGTAAGTTACCTAGTTCTGCCATTTGCCAAAGTAACGAAGTATGACCTGCAACAGCAAAACCAATTTTTTTTCCTTTAATGATTCCTCTAGAAGTTTGCAAACTTTCTATTGTGCCATTTTTACGTGATACTCCTGTAACTTCACAATTTTGTAATATATCAACACCAAGTGAATCAGCTGCTCTTGCATATCCCCAAGCTGCAGAGTCATGTCTGGCATTACCTGCTCGAGGTTGAACAATTGCTCCTAAAATTGGAAAACGTACATTATCGTAGTTAAGATGAGGAATTTTCTTCTTAAGTGTTTTTAAATCCCATAATTCTCCATCTGAACCTGTTAATTTCATTGTATTGTATCGTCTAGCATATGCATCAAGTGAAGCTGGACTATGTATCAAAACGACATGGGCCCTTTGACTAAACATTACATTATAATTTAAATCATGACTTAAATTTTCCCATAATTTTAATGAGTGCTCATAAAATTCTCTATTTCCAGGCATCATATAATTTGAACGTACGATTGTTGTGTTACGTCCCGCGTTACCACCACCTATCCAACCTTTTTCTAAAACTGCTATATTATTTATATTATGATTTTTTGCTAGATAATATGCCGTAGCCAATCCATGCAAACCTCCCCCAACAATGACAACATCATAAGATGATTTTGGTTCTGGATCTCGCCATTGTCTACTCCAACCAGTTTGACCATTTAGACCATTTTTAAAGACGTTCCAGGCATTAAATTTTGTCATAAATTCTTCATATATTCATCTATATTTTGTTCAATATTTTTTTTCATATTAGAATTATATTTTTCTTAACTCTCTTGATACTTCTTAAAAATGAGATAAGAATATTTATAATTTCTATGAATAAAATTGATTTGAGCTTACAAGATATTTATAATTTAGCTTTAAGAACTTTAAAGTTTAATGGCTGTGATGATATGAATGCAGAGGCAGTTGCTGAGACAGTAACTAACGCTGAACGAGACGGAAGTGTCTCACATGGATTATTTAGAATTCCAGGTTATGTAGCTTCGCTTAAAAGTCAAAAAGTTAAAGGTAATGCCAGACCTTCAAATAAATTTCTTACTCAAAATGCTATAAGAGTTGAAGGTGATTATGGCTTTGCGCCAACTGCCATAAAAGTTGGCATGCCAGCTTTAATTGAAACAACAGAAAAACATGGTGTTGGTGTTTTAACAATTACTAACACGCATCACTTTGCCGCTTTATGGCATGAAACAGAATCTTTAGCTGAAAAAAATTTAATTGGAATTGCTTGTACTGCTTACAAACCAAGTGTGGCTCCAGCTGGTGCAAAAAAACCTTTATTTGGAACCAATCCAATATCTTTTGCATGGCCTAGAAAAAATAATACCCCTGTCGTTTATGATATGGCAACCTCAACTATGGCTATGGGTGAAGTTCAAGTCGCTGCACGAGATGGTCACAAAGTACCATATGGAACAGGATTAAATAAAGAAGGAAAAAAAACTGATAATCCAGAAGATATTGCTAATGGAGGTGTTTTACTAACTTTTGGTGATTATAAAGGATCAGCTATAGCAATGATGATTGAATTACTTGCAGCTGGTTTAGTTGGAGATTTATTTAGTTTTGAGGCAGCAAAAGAAGATAACAATGATGGTGGACCAGCTAGAGGTGGAGAATTTATTATGGCTCTATCTCCTCAATTAATTGCTGGTGATAATTGGAATGAACATTCTGAAAAATTTTTTCAACAAATGAAAGATTTAGATGGGGTTAGACTTCCAGGTGAAAGAAGGCATAACAATAGATTAAATAAAGGATCTAGAAGTATAAACAAAGAACTCGTTGAAAAAATCAAGTCTTTATCTCAATAAAAAGTTAAACTATTTTTTTTCTAATTTTTTGGCCATGTATCATTCAATTTATATCCTTGTGGAAATGGATCGTCTTCAGAAATATACATTTTTTGTTCGCCAGTTATAAAAGCAGAACCCTTAATAGAAGGAATAATCATTTGTTTATTTTCTTCTATATATTCGTCAACAATGTACGACTCAAAAGCAGATCCAATGATAGATCTTGAGATAAATTTTTCATTTAATTTAATTTCATTTTTAGCATACATGAGTGCCAATCTAGCTGAAGTACCAGTACCACATGGAGAACGATCTAATTTGCCGGGTCTAATACATACAGTATTCCAACCTTCCTTTTGATTTAAATTATTTATTTTTGTAGGTTCAATAAATTGACAAAAAGAGATATAATTTAGATTAGGTAAAGCTGGGTGACTAAATCCCAAATTAATATTAGCTTCTCTTACTATTTCTTTTGAGATTTCAACAAATTTATTGGCATTATCACCTTTAATGGTTAAATTAAAGTCACTTGCATTACAAATGACAAAACTATCTCCTCCAAATACAATGCTGACAATTATTTCACCAAATGAAGTCGTTTTAAGCTTTACATCAAGTTGATCAACAAAGGATGGCAGATTATGTATTTCAATAAATTTTACTTTTTTATTTTTAACAAATGCTTTTATAGGTATCATTCCTCCTGGTGCCTCAAGAAAAAATTCAGTAATTGGCTCTTTCATTTCTATAATATCTTTTTCAAGAAGAACTGTAGCTACACAAATACTATTTGATCCACTCATAGGAGGGTTATCTTCTGGCTCCATAATGATAAAACCAGCTTCTGCTTTTTCATTCTTAGGAGGAACTAGTAAATTGAAATGTTTAAAGACGCCTCCTCTTGGCTCATTTAGTAAAAAATTTCTCAATTGTTTATCTTCAAATAAAAATTTTGATTGTTCAAGTACAGTTTTGCCTTTTAAATTTATATTTCCAGCTACTATTACATCACCTATTTCACCACAACAATGAGCGTTATAGAGTTTTATTTCTTGCATCAATTAAGAATCAGATCCTCAATAGCTTTTGAATGATGTGTAATCTGTTCATACCCATCTTCAGTAATTATAAAACTATCACCAACCTGACCTCTAAAATCTTTTGCACTGCTTCCACCGTCTACTGCAAAAACCATTCCAGGTTTTAAAACTGTTTTATTACCAACGACAAGCTGGGGTTCTTCTAAGAAACTAAATCCCGTACCTCTTCCACATCTAAATGTAGGATAAGGATAACCTTCAGATTGTATAGTATCGGCATAAGCTGCGTGCACCTCTTCAGCAGTAACTCCAGGACCCAATACACTCAATGCAGCTTGTTGAGATTTTACAGCAACTTCAAAAGTCTTTATTTGATTCTTATCTTTTATTTCATTAACCCAAAAAACGCGATCAAATCCCAATTTAAATCTATGAAAATTTGTTGATCCACAATAACAACAAAATACAGGCTCTCCTCTTTTAACTAGTTTTGTTGATGCACGACGATGGGTGTATGGCAATTCTTTTCCTGAAGTTATAACAGGTAAAAAATGAATATTAGGAGACATACTAGGGCTATTTGGGTAGTGGGCTTCTAACAATTCAGCCGCTTTTCTTGTACCAGCTTGTGATTGAGCTAAAGCAATTTCGTACTGAGGTACATTATGTGCTATTACTGATTTTGCTCCTTCCATCATTGCCATAGCAACCTCACCAGCATGTCTTGCTATTTGTAATTCTTCTGGTGATTTAATCATACGAATATCATTGATTGTAGGTGTAATATTACCCAGAGTTTTACCATTTAATAATTCAGATAAATAATTGCTCACTGTTGCATTAATTTTGTATTTCTCACATAATATATTTTGATATTCATTTATAATTTTTGGTAAAAATTCTTTCCATTCTTTTCCAATGCCATCATTCCAGGTTTCAATTTTATCGACTGGAGTATCTTCTGGCACCAAAGGAGCATCAAGCAAGGGTGTAATTAGGGTACTTTGATCATCTTTAGGAACAAGAAGAATAGTAGGTCTATTAAAATCCATATGAAGAAAATCATGATATCCTGTAAAATAATACAAATTATCATCATCGGTTATGATAGCTAAATCAATATTATTTTCTTTCATTTTTGTTCTTAATTTATTTAAATTTTTTTCGAACATTTTATTTTCTCCGTTTTTGTAACTATTTTTTTAACTGTTGTTCAACTAATTCGCTCCAATAAGATGATCCTATCACTAATAATTTGTCATTAAAATCATAATCTGCAGAGTGTAAAGGTCTTCCATTAGAATCGGCTGTTCCATTCCCCATTAAAACAAAACATCCAGGTTTAGCCTCAGACATAATAGAAAAATCTTCAGAAAATGGTCGAGGCTCAATATCTCCATTACTATTCTCTTCACCTAATAAATTTTTTGCAGCTTTTGTTGCTGATTCAGCTTGTTTTGGTTGATTGAAAGTCATAGGACAAGTAGTCTCATAACTAACTTCATATGAAAAGCCATAAGCATCGCAGATCCCTTTAACGAGTTGGCACATATTTTCTTCAATCATCTTATTTGTTTTTTCTGAAAAAGCTCTGGCATCCCCTTTAATCAAACCCTTACCAGGAAGTATATTTTTTTTTCCATCAGTAATAAATTCAGTAACAGAAACAACTCCTGCATCAACAGGATCTAATTTACGAGAAACAATGGTTTGTAAAGCAACAATAATTTGACTTCCAATTGTAATTGTATCTTTACTCATATGAGGTAATGCAGCATGTCCACCTTTACCTTCAATTGTAATTTCAAATAAATTTTCACTAGTAGTGATTGCTCCTTTTCTAGTTCCAAAAGTACCAACTTCCATTCCTGGAATATTATGCATACCATATACTTCATCTATTGAAAATTTTGTGAACAAACCCTCATCAATCATAGTTTTTGCACCAAAACAATTTTCTTCATCTGGTTGAAATATAAAATACACTGTGCCGTCAAAATTACCGTGTTCAGCAAGATATTTTGCTGCACCAAGTAACATAGTTGTATGTCCATCATGACCACATGCATGCATTCTGTTTTCAATTTTTGATTTATAAGAAAATTTGTTTATTTCATTAATTGGTAATGCATCCATATCCGCTCTAATACCAATACTCTTACTACTATTTCCTTTTTTTAAAACTCCAACAACGCCTGTTTTTGCAATACCTTGATGTACCTCTATCCCAAAATCTTTAAGTAGATTTACCACTTTATTTGAAGCATATTCCTCTTCAAAACTGATTTGCGGATTCATATGCAAGTCATGTCTCCATTCAACTAATTGGTTATGCAGACTTTGTGTTTTCATTTTATTTAAATAGAGTTAAATTCTTTTATTCGATCATCAAGTGAAAGCATATATTGATAGTGTTCATTCCAAAAATTTTGATCTCTACGTTTTTCAAAATCATTTATATTTATTCCTTGTTGCTCAACCCAAGTATAATAACCAAGATTAAAAATTCTTTCTTTATCTTTTTGATTTAATTCTAAAGTATTATCAGTACTAACTCCTTTTAAAAACTGTCCAAATATTTCTCCGCATGAAGTTTCATCATAAATTCCTTTAAATTCTTCTTTAGTTTTATTTAATTCTGAAAGGTATAAATCTGCTCCATCTGTTGCAACAGTAATAATAGCATCATCTTTTCCTAATTTCATATATTTAGCAATTTTAATAGATGCTAAAATATTTGCTATCGTGGAAAAACCAAATTCTGGCAATCTTTTTATAAAATCTATTTCAAAACCTTTTTTTCTATTTAAGTATTGCTGACCAACATCTGTATTAAAAATCATATTAAGATTATTAGTTGCTTGATCTGTTATACCAACAACAAAATCAGTATTCATTACATTATGAATTAAGGGGACATGTTTATCACCTATCCCTTGAATATTATGTTCTCCATAACCGTTATTAAGTAGAGTAGGACACTCTAAAGCTTCAACTACAGCTATTTTCGCATCTAAATTATCTTTTAAATAATCTCCTGCAGCCAATGTACCACTTGATCCTGATGCACTGACATAAAATTTTGCTTTCAAATTTGTACTTCCCTTAACTTCCAAAAAAGATTTTTCAAATGAAGGTCCCGTTACTGCACGGTGAATTGCATAATTATAATATTCATCAAATTGATTTATAATATCATTATTTGGATTTTTTTTCAGTTCATTACAAGCATCATATATTTCTTTAACATTACTTTCTGTGCCTGTTGTTTTGATAATATCATTTTTATCATCTACCCATTTTTCTAGCCAATTAAAACGCTCTTTGCTCATTCCTTCAGGTAAAATTGCTACACTTTTTAATCCAAGTATTCTTGAAATTGCTACTCCTCCCCTGCAATAATTTCCAGTTGATGGCCATACAGCTTTATGTTTTTCATAATCAAAACTTCCATTCAAAATCCTGGGTAACAAACATCCATAAGCAGCTAAAACTTTATGAGCAGTAATCATTGGGAATAATCTACCAATATTAACTATTATTTTAGCCTCAACTCCTGTGAATTCATTTGGTAAAACAATATGTTCTGGAACTGTAGAAAAGTTTGAATGATCTCTGTTATTAAACCAATGAACTCTAAATAAATTTTTTGGATCCATAGCATCTTTATCCAAAGACTTGAGTTGTAATTTAATATCATCATGAATAGAATGAGGATTTTGAAGTTCTGAAATTTGTGGAAGAACTACACCTTTATCTTTAAAATACTTAGAAGTTTTATGTATTATTTTTTCATTCATAAAAATACTATACTTTTGTGCCTAGATTTTTACTCATTGCTAAGTCAAAAGTATACCTAGCAATTGCAGTATCTTGAACGCCTGTACCTGTCAAATCACATATAGTAATATCATCATTATTTTTTCTACCTAAACTTGGATCTAAAATTATATCGCCTAACTCTATAAATTTTTCTTTTGAAGAAACTATATTATTTTCTATTGCATGATGGAGCTCTCCTAATATAGCTGTTTGAGATTGACTATCTGGAATATAATTATCACATTTTTTTAATATATTTGGATCTAATTCATTTTTTTCTTCAGCATCAGATCCCATTGCAGTTATATGCAAACCTTTCTTAAGCCAATCACTTTTAATTAAAGGCGATTTGCTAGGAGTAGTTGTTACCACTATATCTGATTTATTTATCAATTCTTCAGGTGATTGACATATTTCTATTTTTAGATCCAAATATTCAATTTCTTTAACAAACTTTTCAAGCTTTGTTGAATTTCTTGACCACACAAATGCTGTATCAATTGATCGTACTAATTTTAATGCTTCAAGTTGCAATCTTGCTTGTAAACCTGCTCCAATTATTCCTGCTTTTGTTGATTCTAAGTTTGATAAGTATTTTGCTGCTATTGATCCGGCAATAGCGGTACGCACATCTGTTAAATATCCTTTATCTAATAAAACAGATTTTATAACACCTGTTTGAGAGTCAAATAATATCATCATACCATTACTTGATGGTATGCCAAGCTTTGGATTATCAAAAAATCCTGAAGCTACCTTGATCGCATAACTATCTAAACCCTCAATATAAGCTGCCTTTACATCAGTTTCACCATTATATTTATGAACGTCAAGTCGTAAAATAGGTGGCATGATGGTATTGCCTTGCGCTAGATTTTTAAATGCATCTTCTATAATTGGAATTAATTTTTCATTTAATTGAACACATTTCTTGATATCATTAGATTGTAAAATAATTGTCATGCAATTATTTCAGAAAATAATTTGTAATCAATATTGCCGCCACAAATTAAACAAATAACATTTTTTCCAAGATGGGATGATAAATTATCTTTAGCAACCATAACACTTGTTGCTGCTGCTCCTTCCGTAACTAATCTGTGTTCAATAAAATTCAATCTAATACCTTCAGCAATCTTTTCCTCACTAATCAATACGAAATCATCAACTGAATTTTTTACAATATCAAAGGTAAATTTATTTTCTAGTCCTATGCTTCCACCTAAACAATCAGCTAATGTTTCTAACTCTTCTACATCTACTGGTTTTCCTTTTTTTAAACTTTCATACATAGATGGTCCTCTTTCCATAGATACTGCTATTACTTTAATATCAGGCTTTTGTAATTTTAAGGCTAAAGCAATTCCACCTATTAAACCTCCCCCTGAAGTTGGAATAATTACTGTATCTACCTCAGGAAAATCTTTTAACATCTCTAAACCAACAGTTCCTTGACCTGCTATTACATCTTCGTCATCAAATGGATGAATTAAAGGAATATTTTCTTTTTTTGAAATTTCTCTTGCATGAAGATCTGCCTCATCACTATTTGCACCATAAATTTCAACATTTGCTCCTAGAGCTTCAATAGCTTCCTTTCTATATAGCGGTACCATTGTTGACATATAAATAGTTGATTTAATTCCAAGTAAGCTTGATGCATAAGCTACTCCTTTTCCATGATTGCCTGTAGAAACCGCAATTACACCTCTATTTTTTTGCTCATCTGACAAAGCTAATAATTTATTTGTAGCCCCTCTTAATTTAAATGATCCAGTTTTCTGTAAAGATTCTAATTTTAGTTTTACAGTTCTGTTTTTCGATAAATAATCAGAATGTACTAAAGGTGTATGATTAATATAAGGTGATATTTTTTTATGAGATTCTAAAATTCTATCTAATGAAATCATTTTATAAATTATAAATTTTATATTATATGTAACTCTCTAGATGTTTTAGATAAAACCTCAACCCCATCACTAGTTATAATAACATTATCAATAAGCCTTACTCCAATTTTATCATCATAACTAAATATTGGGGGCTCAACCGCAATAACCATACCTGATTCAAAAGTACGATTTGAAGAACCATCTACAATTAATGGTTCAACCCAAGTTGGGGGAAATGCTATTCCCACAGCATATCCCGTCATATGTAAACGGTATTTATCCATACCGGCGGACTTTATAATTGATACTGCAGCATTATGAGCTGTTCTTACCTGTTTGCCTGGTCCCATTTCTGCAATGCATGCATCTCCAGCCTCTTTGGTAATATTAAAAATTTCTTGCATCCTACTACTTGGGGTTCCTAAACAAATATTCCTACCTATAGTGCAACAATATCTCCTATAATGTGAACCAAATTGTAGATGCATAAAGTCACCAATTTGTAGTTTTCGATCACTCGGCTCACCATGAGCATACATAGAGCGATTTCCAGTTAAAAAATTCATAGGACTTGAAGGGATGTCTCCTCCATTTGTAAACATTTCGTAATGAATTGCCGCAGACACTTCTCTTTCTGTGATTCCTGATTCTATTTTGTTTAGTCCGGCTATAAAACTTTTATCTGCTATATCTGAGGCTTTTCGAACATAATTTAGCTCCGCTTCTGATTTTAATAGTTTTATTTCTCCTATTAAATCAGTAGAATCATGAACTATAGCAGGTCCAAGCATCTCAGTTATTTTTTTATACTCAAATGGATGTAAATAATAATAAGGAACCTCAATTCCTATTCTTTTATTTAAAAATTTTTTTTCTATCATCAATTTATTTAATGCTTCAATTGGATCTTCTGATTCTTGTCCTCCCCAACCATAAACTTCATCTGCTAAAGAATAATCATGCATCATTTCAACTTCGCTTCTTCTTGTAAACATAACTGAAGGATCTGAATCTATTGAAAAAAATAAAACTTCAAATTCCTGATATCCCTTTGCAGGAGTACCGATTAAATAATTAATATTTGTAGGAGATATTACCATTAAAAGATCTATGTTAAATTTTTTCATTGAACTTCGAACTTTTTTCCAACGTTCTTGAAATTCTTCTTTAGAAAAAAAATCTTTGGACATTATTTATCAGGTAACTATTAAAGTTGTGGGTGTTCTATTAGTTAATATTTCAGCACCATTATCAGTTAAAATTACTGTATTTGAATAAAAATAATCTCCCTTTCCAGACCACATTAACCAAGAATGAGTATGAAAAACCATCCCTACTTTTAAAACTCTTTTGCTATCAGGTGCTAATCCAACAACCTTACTTCCTCCAACCCAACTGGGGGGGAAAGCTATACCTATCAAATAACCACAATGATGACGTCTATATTCTGAAAGTCCGGCATCATCTACGACGTCCTGCCAAGCCTTATATACATCTCCGGTTGTTGCTCCAGGTTTTATAGCTTTAAGTTGTGCTTCTCCAGCACGATTACTTAAATCTGCAGCAAAATCTGCGTCGCTGGGTTTTTCTCCAATAAAAACAAGACGTCCCATTGGGGCCTGATATCTTTTATACGAACCAGCATGTTCAATATATAAAGCATCTCCTTTCTTCATTATATCGCCTTTCCATGTTGTGTGCTCTTCATTAAGACGATCGGTCATTCGAACGAATGGGCCAAATCCAGGATATTCACTTCCTGCTTTTATCATTGCTGCATGCATTTCTGCAGAAATATCAAGATCACTAGCTCCATCACGTGCAGCTGCAATACCAGCCATAGCTCCGGCATCTGCTGTCTCAGCTGCTTTACGTGTATACTCTATTTCAAGAGGTGATTTAACTTGACGTAATTCATCGATCAAACCTGAGCAGTTAGAACATTTTGCTTTGTCTAATTTAGATAACACTTCTTCGTAAATTGCAGGAGTTAGGAAAAGAGAATTTTTTTCTATGCCTATTTTTGAATTATCGCATTTTGAATCTTTGATCGCTTTAAATATAAAATCTGCAGGATTTTCAAAATCTCTAAATCCATAAAAGTCAGCATTTCGAACATATCTTTCAACAGACACCTGTTCCATTTGTCTACAAATAAGAATCATTCTACCTTCAAGAGGAACAAAAAGAACATGACATGCAAAAAACCCCCAATGATCTAGACCTGTTAGATAATAAATATTTTCTGGAACAGCTACTACAATCCCGTCTAAGTTATTTTTTTTCATTTCTTCACGTACTGCATAAATACGTTCTTCCAATTCTTTTTCAGGAAATGCATGCGTAATTGACATTTTAGTTCTCCTATTTATTAAAGTTTATTACAAGAATTTAAAATTAAGTTTTAGGATAGAATATATTAATTAATTTTTCTATTTTTTAATATAATTTATTCCTAATTTTTATTGCAACTATCTGGAAAAGTACCGAGTCATTTATCTAATTAATGCTTTCATAATTATTATACAGCTACATTAAATAATTTTCTGTCCACATCACATAATCTTTTTCCACCCTTTTCAGTAATAACGATAGATTCAGAAATTGCTGCACCAAGCTTTTCTAACCAAATTCCAGATTGGAAATGGAAACACATGCCCTCCTCTAATATAGTTTTATCACCAACTCTTAAGCTTGCTGTTCGCTCTCCCCAATCGGGTGGAAAGTTTAAACCTATTGAATAACCAACACGACTTTTCTTTTCAAACCCTTTTTTATTTATTTCTGTCTGCCATATTGATTCAACTTCTTCACAAGAAGTGCCTGGCTTTGCCACTTCAAAAGCTCTATTACCTGCTTCAATTATTGCAGTTGAAAGATTTGTAACTTCTTTTGGTACATTACCAATATAAGCTGTTCTCGTTAAAGGGGCATTGTAGTGACGTCTCGCAGCTCCAATTTCAAGAACGACAAGACCTTCTTTTGGCAAAGGCTCATCTGACCAAGTTAAATGAGGTGTGCTAGTGCTTTCTCCGACCTGAATAAGCGGACAAAGTCCTGTATAATCACCATATTTTCCTTCCACTCCATTTATTTGATTTTTATAAATATCAGCTATAATTTCATATTGAGGTACGCCTGGAACTAACTTATTTAAGGCATGAAGCATTGTGTTGGTACATATGACGCCCGCCTCATACATGTATTTTAATTCTAAGGGAGATTTTATCAATCTTGCCCAATTAACTAATTCTTTGTTATCTAATATATCAGCGTTTGGTAAGCCTGTATAAAGATGTTTGTGTGCCCTTGCTGTAAAATAATGGGCATCAAAATCAACGCCAATTCGCGCTCTTTCCCATTTTCTAAGTTTAATATAATCACAAAGTTCATCAAAGGGATGACGTGTTTCATGATGAACTAATGGTTCTGAAAAAGGTACAATATTACTCTCAGGAATATCGGTAGTTATAGTTGCTGATTTAGCATCTTGTTCTCGACCAAACCAAATAGGCCATTCTTCGGATAAATGCACAAGTACTGCTTGTGGAGTATAAAAAGACCAACCATCAAAACCTGTTAGCCAACACATATTTGCAGGATCTTGACAAATCAACATATCAAAACCCTTTTCATTCATGCGCTGTTTAACCTTAAATAAACGGGCTTTATATTCAGAGCTATCAAATGCTTTTTGGTATGTCATATATAAATTAAAAGTTTGCGAATATTTTTTATATAAAATTACTTATTCAAATACTTTAAAAAATTATATTATAAAATACAAATAAATCTATAATAAATTATTTTAATGAGCAAAAAATATACAGCAACTCACTGGGGAACATACGTACATCAAACAAAAAAAAATATATCACATTTTAATTATTGGGAAAAAGACAATTCTCCATCTGAATTTGGTTTGAACTTTGTTAGTGCTGCAAAAGATAACTTAAGAATTAAACAACCTTATATTCGCAAAGGTTGGCTAGAAAAAAACAAAGGGTTCAGGGGTAAAGACACTTATATTCCTGTCTCTTGGGAAGAGGCAATTTCATTTGCAGCAAAAGAGTTAAAAAGAGTAAAATTAAAATATGGTAATGAAAGTATATTTGGCGGTTCTTATGGTTGGGCTAGTGCAGGAAGATTTCATCATGCTAAAAGTCAGTTAAATCGTTTTTTGAATTTATTTGGAGGCTTTTCTTATTCTCAACAAAGCTATTCATACGCAGCTGCGCAAACATTGTTACCTCATATCATTGGCAAAAGTCTCTATGAATTACTCGATGATCATACTTCCTGGCAAGCTCTATCAAAAAATACTGAACTTGTATTAATGTTTGGTGGCATGCCTCTAAAAAATGCTCAAATCTCATCTGGAGGAGTAGGAAAACATACTAGTGAAGAAGGGATGAGACTATGTAAAAATAATGGAGTAAAGTTTGTCAATATTAGCCCTCAAAAAACAGATGCACCAAATTTTCTTAAAGCTGATCAAATTTTTATAAAGCCCAATACTGATACAGCTTTAATGCTATCATTAGCTTATTTGTTAATCGTAAATAATACATATGATAAAAATTTTATTAAAAAATATACAACAGGTTTTGAAGAATTCAAAAAATATGTAACTGGTAAAAAAAACAAGCCCTGTACTCCCGAATGGGCATCTTCTATAACAGGTATATCAGTAAAAAAAATAAATTATCTTTATGAAAAGATAATAACTAAAAAAACATTAATATCTATGTCTTGGAGTTTGCAAAGAGCGTCAAGAGGAGAGCAACCTCTATGGATGGGTATTACTCTTGCTAGTATGCTAGGAAATATAGGGAAGGCATGTGGTGGCTTTGGGTTTGGTTATGCAGCAGTAAATAGCACAGGAGATATATTTGAAAAAATAAAATGGCCAAGCCTCCCTCAGTCTACAAATAAAGTTAAGTCCTTTATCCCAGTGGCAAGGATAACTGATATGTTAAACAAACCAGGTAAATATTTTTTATATGATGGAAAAAAAAGAAAGTATCCAAACATCAAATTGATCTATTGGGCTGGAGGAAATCCTTTTCATCACCACCAAGATTTGAACAAACTTGTAAAAGCATGGCAAAAGCCTGAAACTATCATTGTCAATGAAATTTGGTGGAATGCGCAAGCTCGACATGCCGATATCGTATTTCCAGCAAACACAGCACTAGAAAGAAATGATATTATGTTAAATCCAAGAGATCCAACGATTATTGCAAATCACAAAATGTTAGAAAATATTGGAACTTCAAAAAGTGATTATGAAATATTTTCAGCTCTATCAAATAAATTAGGATTTTACAAAAAATTTACCAGAAGTTTAAGTGAGAAAGAATGGTTAAAACTATTGTGGAACAAAGCAATAATTGAAGCAAAAAAACATAATATTAATTTACCTATTTTTAATTCTTTTTGGAAGAAAGGATATTTTGAGCAACCTGCTTTAAAAAAAGAAAAAATTATGTTTGAAGATTTTATACTTAATCCATTAAAGAACAAATTAAATACCCCTACTGGAAAAATAGAAATAACATCAAAAGATATTAAGAAATTTAAACTTAAAGATTGCAGATCTTACCCTAGTTGGTTTGAGCCATACGAATGGCTAGGTAATAAAAAGAATTTTACTTTGCATTTAATTTCTAATCAACCGCAATTCAAATTACATGGACAGCTTGACAATGCAAAATTAAGTAAAAAAAATAAAATAAAAAAGAAAGAGCCCATTATTATAAATCCAATAGATGCAAAAAAAAGAAAACTAAAAAATAATGACTTAGTTGAAGTGTACAATAAAAGAGGAAGAATGTTAGCAGGTGTTAAAATCTCAAACAACGTAATGGAAGGTGTTGTTGTTGTTTCCACTGGTTCTTGGTTTAGTCCACATAAAAAAGAAAATTTAGAAATACACGGAAACCCCAATGTGCTGACTGGAGACATACCGACTTCTTCCTTAAGTCAGGCTCCAACAGCGCATACTACTTTAGTGGAAGTAAAAAAAATGTCGAAAAAATTTAAAAATTTAAAATCTTTGCTTTACGATTTTTCCCACTTATAAAAATTATTTAATCAAATAAGCGAAAAAAATAATATAGAAAAATGTGTTCAGAAGAAAGCAGGTAAAATAAAATCTCTGCACTAACTTTATCCTTTTATTTTATCACCATTTGGATCATAAAAAGGTTTTAGAGATGCCTCAGCTTTGTAACAAACTCCGGCGGACTCAATTTCCCAATCTCCAGTTTCAACAAAATCCTTGTTAATACCTTGATTAGATTTAACGTATCCTAGAGCAACTGA
>Ga0209228_1000602_pt1 | contig 18737 bp, 17 predicted proteins | sample METZYME_3_150m_FD_187547 | JGI IMG/M metagenome (GOLD analysis project Ga0209228, IMG submission 187547) | Marine microbial communities from oxygen minimum zone in mesopelagic equatorial Pacific - METZYME_3_150m (SPAdes) (version 2) | ecosystem: Environmental > Aquatic > Marine > Oceanic...
GGAGCTAGTAATACCGTGCCCTCCGATGATGAAACTACCTGTTAGCCTCCAAATAAATAAGCTTGGATTTGAGTGAAAGTCCGGCACCTCCAAAACCACCTAAGTCCCCACTTGAAGCTATTACCCGATGACAGGGAACAAGTAGGGCAAGCTTATTCCTCGCCATCGCTTGACCAGCGCCACGCGCAGCTCTGGAATTCCCTGCCTGTTCAGCCAACCACTGATAACTGCGTGTTTCTCCAAAAGGAATGGCACGGCAGGCCTCCCATGCTTTTCTAAAAAATGGAGAAACGTCACGAGTGTCGATAGGCACCTCAGACAAATCAACTGGCTCGCCTGCGCAATACGCAAATAAAAGTACACGTGCAAATTGCAATCGCTCAGGATCATGCAAGGATTCTGTTATTTCAGGGCGCACCAATTCGAGTGCGGATTCAGGAGAATATTCTGGAAGGCTGGCTCTAACAATTCCGTTATCCCCGCCGACGATTGCGATCCAGCCCATATCGGTTTGAAAAACGTCGTAACTTAAATTTCCACTAAAGCCCAACTTATTTGCCTAACTGATACGCAATGTTCCAAATTCCCAGCATTGACGGGTTGATTTGATAATAAACCGGACAAAATATGAATCGTCAATTGACTCTAAATACTAAGTTGAACCCACGGCATCAACGCATCGATCACAGATAATGAACAGATCGACACTGTGTCCCACGATCTGGCCTTTTACTTCTCGCCCTACGGGTTTTAACATCATTTCCACATTGGAAAGTCGAATTTCTTGCACATCCGCGCAGTTCACACAATAAGTATGGTGATGGTGCTCAACCCTGGCACGAGTATAGATTGGAGCACCCAAAGGGGTATTCACCCGGCATATGGTTCCGCCATCGACCAAAACTTTCAACGTGCGAAATACGGTCGCACGTCCTACTTCGGGAAGGCTTTCGCTGATCTCTTCAGCAGTAAAAGTTCCACTACGACTTTCAATCTCAAGAGTCAAAGCTCTACGGGCTTTAGTAATTCGCAGCCCCTGATCTTGAAGAGCGGCAATAAGATCCGCTTGCATTGATTCAGGTTTCATAAACTTTAATACTCAAATTAGTGCTCGAGATCCAATTCTAACTACGTCCATAGTACTTTGCAGTTATACGCGTACGCGGAAATCACTACCCTTTATCAATACTTGCCACAGTCACCGGAGAATTCATCTGAGAAGATGTTTGAACAGCGCGTGCAACTTGCAAAACATACTTCCCATCCACCGCAGATAATGGTGCGTGATTTCCTGCAAGCATCGAGTCTACAAAATCAAACATCCCGTCCCTGAATGAAGCACCCCAATCCCATTCAATCTCATCCAGGCCGACTTCAGTGCGTTTGCCATCAGCGTAAATTACAAGTGGAGGCATTTCCAGCGCCTTACCGGTACATCGATTCACCCAAATAAATCCTCGGGTACCTGATAACTCAAACCACTCATCCTCAGACCAGTAATCAGATTTAACAACCATCTCATCTGACGCCATTGCCTCCCAAGAACCCTGCCGATCCCCTTCCGAATGTACCCAACTTATATTTGCAGGTGCATCCCGCACCCATCCTTTTTCATTTTTGGATTCTCTGATCCATGCAAAAACCTGCTCAATCGGACCCAACATATGAACAGCAATCGCAAAAGCATGATAACCATAGTCAAAAACAACTCTCCCGCCACCGCTCTGCGCATCGTCAAATCTCCAAGAAAGCGTATTTGTGGGAACTTGCCAGCCATATTTCAGAGCGCCTTGAACAGACTTGATTCTGATCGATACTGGATCACCGATAGCGCCCTCGCGAAGCAACTCTTTAGCCCTTACCAAAGGAGGGTAGTACCGAAAGTTCTCGAAAACGCGCAAATGGCCTGACGACTTCGCCTCTGCCTGAATCATTTCATCACATTCAGCCTCAGATAAAGCCATCGGTTTTTGAACCGAAACATGTTTACCGGCACCCAATGATTCAACTGCCATCTGCCTGTGAAGGTTGTGCGGAGTGATGATATCGACAGCATCGATTTCCTCGAGTTTGAGCATGTCACGATAATCGGTAAAGTATTTTTCAGCTCCCCACTCTGCAGCTCTTAATTCGGCGACATCGGCTCTATTATCAGCAACTGCAACGATACGAGCTTTAGGATGCTTTAAATATCCTGCGGCATGAAGCTCAGAGATCTTGCCAGCACCGATAATGCCAATATTCAAGCAATCATTAGCCATTTTAAATTCACTCCTGAAAACTTAATCCCAACCTCGCGCCAAGCACTAAACTGTTGTCGGCTAAAACATTGCTTGCCATTCAAGGTAAACCATGCGTTAGGTTTACTCCACATTGCCCGCAGAATCGAGCGTCATCAGCAATACGCAAGCCACAGCCAAAACAAAATGAGATTTGATCTTCCACAGCCGTTCGTAAGCGCTGCTGAAGATTTGTCCCACAGCGGGCGCAGTAACGAGCATATTCGAGATTGCGCAAACTACAACTGATGCAATCCATGAAAACTCGTGCTCCCTCGTCAGTCACCTGTCTTTTCGGTAAAAAAACCACGCACTCGAGATTGATAGCGCTGATACAACATCCCAGCAGACAGCAAGAGCGTTCCAAGGACTATATAGGCTGCAACCCGGTAAAACTGTTCAAGATTAAAAGTGTCATGAACAAATAGCTTAATCACGGCCAAGGACATCAAAGCAAGTCCGCCAAGACGTATAAATGAAGACCTCGCAATCACACCAGCAATTAATAACAGGGTTGAATAACCCGCCCACAAAACCGTGATGGACAAGAACTTCCATTGATCTGCCGTATCAGCAGATGAGGCCTGTGATTCAATGAATCGACCGAATTCGATCGACAGCATCCAAATTGACAGAAAATTACTAGATAGCAACAGGAATATTTGAGTTGCGTCATACGTAGTAACTCGGTAAAGCCAACGATAGTTCCGATCCAGATCTTCTTGACTGACAATCCATTCTGGGATCGCAGCTACCCGAAGTGAAAAAACGTCTTTATATTTGTTGTAGAAGATCAAACTTAAGTACAAAAGGAATATGAACCACAACGTCGTCAGAGGCCTTACTGCATAACTTGAATCTATTGGGTTGATAGAAACCAAAGCTACCACTGCAAAAATAAACGAAACTAAAGCGAGGAACTTCAATTCATCGCTTTTTAAATACACGGAAAGCCCGAGCAAAAAGGCCGCGTTAGTAGACATACCAATTAGCAGCGGATAACCATCAAATTGCATTGGAACACTAATGAAAATACAAATTAGCCCAATGCCACCGAGCATCATTGCCATGACAGGTTGATTTTGATTGGTTCGGAACGACAAGTAGGCAACTAACAGATGCGTAATGCCCAATCCAAGTGTCGGTATAGCCCGCCAGTTTTCAAAATTCCCAGCGTCCTGATCCAAAACCCAAGTGTAAGAAATTATCACGTAAAAAAGCGCGTTCCATATCATCGGAGAAACATCTAGCGCTCTCGGCGACAAACGACGAATCAAATGAAATCCAGATACGGATAAGAACAGTAAGAAAAACAAAATCGTCAGTGCAAAAATTGCAAAACCAATAGACAAGTTTCGATCTTCATATTCACCGAACCATAGTGCAAATCCCGCATAAGATCCGATTACTGATACTAATTTGAACCATCGCCAGTTTTTGAATAGAGCTACCGCTATAACACCAAGGTCTATCACCAGCACATAAATAATCAGAAAGTATTTTTGCCCTGCAAAAAGCTTGTCTATCTGAAAATCCGGATCTGTTATTCCGGCATACAAGAACGGTGCTAACAGACCACCTGCAACTCCCAATAAAGCCAATGGCTGGGAATTTCTTTTAAACGCAAGCCCCACCGAAATCAAACTGACTAACAACAACAAACCTACTGCAAGCCAAACATCAACCGTCCCACGCGATAGAGCCGCCAACAACGATGAATAAAGAAGGGCTACTCCTCCTCCGCTCAATGCGTGCGCATAGATCGGGTAACGAAACCAGAGAAGTTCTCCAAGCACCAAAAATCCAATACCAGAAATCATGCCGACAAGAACAAGTAATTCCTGGGTAAGAACATCTTCATCTATGGCCAACTTCATTAAGAAACTTATGCCAATGAAAATTGCAACTACACCGATTCTGACCAGCCAATTGCTACCAAAAAGGTTTTCCAGATTATTCAGTCTGAGTCGTGACTGTAGAGGAACACTTTTGGGTATACCAGTGCCATCACTCTTCTTTGAGGCATCATGATCTGTTTCAGAAATTTCCGCAACAGCCTCCGCCGTTGCGTCGACGGGTCGATCTGATTCGGTTTCCTGTAAAACTGGTTCAGATAAGCGAATCCCGCAATAAATACAAAAAGTATTAGTGCCGAGATTCTGCCGGCTGCATCGCTGACAATTTACGTGCTGTGCCAAGGTCATGCCAATCTATGATTCTATTGATTGGAATGCAGGTCCATATTTATTTTCGCCCGGATCGCTGCGTTTCACTGACCATACGAACAAAATTACAAAAGGAATGATCAGGAAAGATATCGCGTACATCCATAACCACCAGCCGGTCCGGTTAATGTCATGCAAGCGGCGTACTCCAACAGCAATACCAGGAATCAAGCTGCCCAGTCTAAAAACTGTCGTAAGCAGGCCCGTTTGAGTCTCCTCGTGATGAGTGCCGATACCAATATCGGCAAAGGTGAGAACAACACTGCTAATAAACACAAACAGACCCCACCACCAGTATTCAGATCTACTGGAACGACCGGAAAAGTCAAAATACCGTTGAAAACCTAGAGATATTGCTCCGGCAAAGCTAACCATCGGTATGAATCCTCCTGAAAAGAACGCTAAAGAAGCAATTACAATAAATTATTCTAGACTCAGCGCCCTTTAGGAATCCAACACAGCAGAGACAGGTTATTTGAAATTTAGTTCAAATTACCGTTAGGCCACACATGCTCATTGTCCTCGGGATTTTCAGCCTCTGGAGCCTGCAGTACTCTAGGTGCCTGCTCAATATTTGTAATCGACAGTTCCTTATCAGAACCCACTTTGAGATCGGTGAACCGGCGCGCCTGAGGTAATAGGCTACGCTCGAGCGAGCCGGTGGCATCATTGAAAGCCCGCACTGCCGAGCCCAAGCGGTTACCCACATTTGCAAAATGATCTATAAATCGCCCCACACGCTTATGAAGTTCTTTCCCCACTTCCGCAATCTCGCGAGCATTTTCAGCGAGAGATTCCTCAGTCCACCCAATTGCGACGGCCTTCAGTACTGTAATTAACGTAATTGGTGAGGCAATAAAAACATGCCGCTCTGCTGCCCACTCAACCAGGTTTGGATCCTTATCGAGCGCCGCCATAAATAAAGAGTCTGCGGGAACAAACATCACCGCTAACTCTGGTGATGATTCAAATTGGTCCCAATACTGTTTAGAGCTGAGATTGGTGACATGAGCCCGCATCTGTTCAAGATGAACTCCTAGGGCCTGTTCTCTTAATTCCTCATCGTCTGTTTCAATTGAGTTCAGATATGCGTCCATCGGGGTTTTTGCGTCAACAACAATTTGCTTGCCCCCTGCAAGTTTGATGGTCATGTCAGGACGTAATCTTTTATCTTCCGGTCCCTCAACGGTAACCTGTTCATCAAAATCACAGTACTCCGTCATACCCGCTATTTCGACTACCCTCCGAAGCTGCATCTCGCCCCATCTACCTCTGATAGCCGGACGCCTCAAAGCATTAGCAAGTTCGCCCGTTTGCTTGGAAAGATTCTCCACTTGAGACTTAAGTGAGCTTTGATCACCGATACGCGCTTTTTCTATCAACTGCAAGGTCTGACCGACCTCTTTAAGCGACTCTTGAACCGGCTTCACAAGTTGTTCGAAGGAATCCTTTTTTTTGTCTAAATCGGTTTTCGCCAGTTGCTGAAAGGTGCCGAGATTTTCCTTGGCGAGAGTGAGAAATGATTCCGAATTATTTTTCAATGACTCGGCAGCCAAGGACTTAAACCGATCACTCATCTCTGATGCGTTTGCGTTGATTAGCTTCGCCGCATCACGTTCGGCTTCCACCTCAGCTTTTACAGTCGAAAGTTGGGATTTCCAACGCAGCGCTCCAATAAGAAGCCCTGTGATAATCCCCACCAATACACCTGAAAATAAGTACACAAATTCCAAAATAATCTCTCTTCGAAACAAACCTAACTCAAACACATAACAGATCAGTCTCTAGACATTGGGTGATTAAAGTGATGCCCCAACACTCAGGCAATCTCCCTAAATTAATTCCTTGGCCTCTCGAGAAGAACGGTTGCACCCATTTCAATATATTTTTCGCGCTGTGTATAGTCGTTATTACGGATCATTAATTTAATACCCGACTCATTGCAGGCTTTTACCGCATATTCAATACAAACTTCATCCGACGCTGCCAACGGATGGTTTGGATTTGCTTCACGGTCAAATGCTAGATCATTGGGACCCCAAGAAACACAATCAATCCCTGGTTTCGCTAATCTGGGAATATTTTCTATGGCGTTAATCGATTCAACCTGAAGCATCAATACCCCAAAGCTATTCCACCAATTCGCATAATCAACACGATCAGAATCAACTGTAGGAAATTTTAGGTGACGCTGATCTACGCCAACTCTCGTTACCCCGCCCCAGCTTCGCTTCCCAACTTGTGGATAGTAAAAATAATCCACAGCATCTTGCGCACTATCCTCGGTCTCGGTTTGCGGAACCTCAATACCACTTGCCCCTAGATCTAACCAGTTACCGATTCGGTAGGTCATATTCGTATGTAATATCCGAAAATGAACAGGTATTGATAAATCTTGTGCCGCAACAAATATGCTCGCTAACTGTGATTCAACCAGAGGACTATGTTGCGAATCTACAGCTATAAAATGGTACTCGCCGTCTCGGCTCCAAATGTCTTCAATTAGTGACTTAGTTGCATCCCATGGCACACTCACACCAATCGTGATATCGCCTGATATTATTCTCTGTTTTAAGTTAAGTTCTTCTACCAAATTAATGTTTTTCTAAAGACTATCGTAGGTTAATAACAACATCATAGCTCAAAACCATAAAACCCTAGACAACATACGTCGCTGACATAGGTTGACTGAATATCATCCACTAACGCCAGATCCGGCTAGTCCACCAACCTGGGTAATTAGCAATACAGATATCGGTAACCCGACTCCGCATTACTCTTGGTGTAGAGTGACCGACCTCATTGGAGGCGCAAACTGGTGCGGTTCAAGGTGTATAGCCTCTTTCTGGTACACCTGGATCCGGTAAGACCCCGTGTCGGTAATGAAAAGATGACCCTCGGAGTCAACCGCTATAGACCTTGGCTGGCGAAGCAATTTCTGAGGTTCCAAGATAGCCATGTCCCTTATGCGGTTTGGACTGGCGTTAGTCATCATGTACTCTCGTGCTACCTGGGACAGCGTGGCATCACCGACAAATTTATCAACATAGCCGGCTTCTGCATTGAACAACTGAACACGGTTGTTGCCGCGATCACAAACATAAATATCGCCGTCCAAATCGACTGTAACGTCCGTTGGTCGGTTAAATTCTCCATTCCCTGCACCAGAACGACCAAACTCCAGGACGAAATCTCCTTCAGATGTGAATTTTTGAACGCGATCATTACGCCAATCAGCCACGTAAACGTCGCCAAGTTCATCAACTGTTATCCCCCAGGGCAAGTCGAACTGCCCTTCACCATCACCATGGGTGCCCCAACCCAGAATCAATTTTCCATTCTTCGTAAACTTCTGCAACCTGTGGTTTTTTGAATCAACCACATAAATATTCTCTTCGGCATCGAATGCAAGACCAGCCGGGCGGTCCAACTGACCCTTTTCAGCTCCATACTCGCCGAAGCTGGATATAAATTCACCATCGCTGGAAAAACACGAGATCCTGTTTAAGGCCTCATCAGAAATAAAGAGATTCTCCTCTGAGTCAGCAATTATCGATACCGGCCACTGAAGTTTTCCTTCGTCGTCCCCTACGTCACCGAAATTGCCACCATCCTCATCCTCAAATGAATACTTCCGCACCAAAGCAGTACCGTCCTGACGGCATAAAACATACATCCACCCCTCAGATCCTAAAGCTATATCGATTGGGAAGTTGGTCAATCTGCGCATACCCAACGATTTGAGATACGGAAAGCCTGCTCGTAATAAACCATATGGCCTGGGCATCAAATATTCTCCAACTTATTACTAAGCCACACGGAATGGCTGCAGCTGTTCGTATTTGCCGCGGACGATATCAATCGAATCTATGCTCATCCATTGCTCCAGAAGCGTTGCGTAGACACCACGGAAGTCAAACGTGTGCTCCAGATCTTCTCCATTGGCGAAAGTCTTGGGATCAAGAGACGGATACTCACTGTAAAGCCCACCCTCAACGCGATCGCCGATAATAAATGCACCGCCACCGGAACCATGATCTGTGCCACTGCCATTGTCTTGGACACGACGACCGAACTCTGTGAATGCATACACGACGACTTCTTCAGCTGAGTCGTGCTCGCGTAAATCATCCATGAAATCCCGCAAGGCTCCGGAAAGCTCCCCTAGAAGCTTCTCGTGAGCTGGCATCTCTACCGCGTGATGATCATATCCGCCATGTTGAACGTAAAAAATACGAGTCCCAAGACCAGCTATGTGTGTCCTTGCCACATCTCGCAAGCTCTTTGCAATGGGATTATCAGCATACTCAACGGTCGACTCATAACCACCCGGAACCGTTTGTAGTTGATCGATCCCTGTTAATACATCATCGCCGGTCTGCTGGAGGTAACTCATGGTCGCACCACTGCCGATTGCCGGCGTATAAAACCGCTTGAAAATATCCATCGCCTCAGCTCGGTCTTCCTTGATATCAACCGATGTCATGAGGCCATAGGTATCCAGGTCTCCGACGGATGTGACCCGAACCCCGGGAGCGGCCATAGCGCGGGGCAAACCACGCCCGAAACTCACTCCAGTTAAAACATCCTTACCCTCAGGATCAAGTTGCCTGATTGCCTTTGCAAGCCAACCCTCTGTGGCAATCGCATTCGGTTCAGCAGTGTGCATAATATCCATTGCGCGAAAGTGAGAGCGGTTGGAATTCTCGTAACCTATGCCTTGAACAATTGCCACGTCCCCAGCATCAAACATATCCTTGAGTGGTGCCGCCGCAGGATGAAATCCCAATTGATCATTCAGCTCAAGCACGCGGTCTTCGGTGATTCGAACCGTCTGCCTAGAGTCGTAATACAAACCAGACGTGTACGGAACCAGGGTATTCATAAAGTCATTGCCACCAGTCATTTGAAGTACAACCAAGACTGGCGCTTTTCCCTTTAGATTATTAGCCATTTAATTAATTCCTGATCTTTCAAAGATTAAGCAAACTGGTATTCGGGCGTGGAAACTATGAGGCTGATAATACGCACTGCCCTTAAACGATCATCAATACCCTCAGAATCTCTCGCAAATTTCATCAGCGCCTCGGAGGTAGAATCCTCCACCGTAATTGGTCCCATAGCGTCGAGGGCACTATCAACAAAATCTTCTGGCGCAACAAGTGAGCCGCAATCTAGGATGCGATCAATAATCTGTTGAACACCAGGCGATTCCCCATCACCAATCTCACTAACTGCAAAATTAACCCGCTCAGTTAGGTTACCGCCATCAATCCATTCTTTTCCGGTGTGCCAACCTTCGACGGATGGGGGATCAAGAAGTTTCTGACCCATCACGACAGTCGTCGAATCGGCATATGCTGAAAGACCGGGTCGAAAATCATCGAAATTACCAACCATTTTCAAGATTCCAACTACCAATTCAATAGGGCTTTTTACCTTCTTGAATCGAGCATCTTTAAATGCATTTGAATTGAACATCACGCGAAGCACCGATTTGATATCACCACCAGAGTTCATGAAAGCCTCTGACATTGCATCGATCAGGTGAGGGTCCTGCGGTGCCACTTCGTTCCAAGTAGGTACCTGGGGTTCATCTGCAACGAAGAAATTGTAGAGGTGACGTGAGATAAACGCAGCGCATGCGGGCTGGTCAACGATAATGTCTATAACATCACCCCCATCAAAATTACCCGTATGCCCTAAAAATTCCTTTTCAGAGTTGTCATGATTTTCCTCTTCAAAGACAAAATCACATGGGTAGTAACCGTGCGGGTATAAGGGTGGTGATTGAGCGAAAGTCCAACCTGTAAAGGCACGAGCTGCATTTTTGATATCTATTTCTGTGTAATTGCCGACTCCAAGTGAAAAAAGTTCCAGCAACTCACGTCCATAATTTTCGTTAGGCTCAGATTTATGGTTTTCGTTATTGTCAAGCCAAAAAATCATCGCAGGATCGCGAGATAGGTCAAGAAGTATCGTGCGCATATCAGACATGCCGTTACCGCGAAACATCTCTATTTGATTCGAAGCAGAAAGCACATGCTCGTTCTTAGCAAGTCCGGTTGCGAAAACATGATGCCAAAATAAAGCCATCTTTTCCTGCAACTGATTTTCAGAATTAATCATTCTGAAAATCCAGGTTGCCAGGTAAGCGTGAGGCGACTCGCCTCCCATGTAACGACTTACCTCATCATCATGAACACCGTTAGATGACAACGGATTTAAAAGAAATTCTACGATGTCAGCATAATCCCGCCCAGAAAGTCGATCGACCTGTTCCCGAGTGATACCAAAACCAACACGCCTATAAAGATGAGCAACGAGGGCTGGATCAGTTTGGGTTTTTACCGCTTGAACCATGATTCGACGTGACCTCCGCAAAAACAATCACTAAAGACCGAATTTAATACGATGCTCTAACCGTATGCCCGCATCATAATCGAAGTTGATTTTATTTTGTAGTCTTGATGCTATTCGAAAGGATGCCGGAGAACACATCGTTTTATTTGATCGCTAAAAGACACGGAGCTATATTCTCTTTTTTGAAGTCATGCCTCTGGCGAGAGGGAATGAAAATTTCGTAAACGTCGCCATTTAGAAGTACCAAACAAGTGATGCAATCGAAACAAATGATTGCCTTACAACTCTAAAGGCGAATAAGATACCGCAATATTTGAAAATTTCTGGTGCGTATGCCAATTGTTAGCTACATGCTTTTTTCAATAAGGGTCTCTGAATATTACGGAAGGTCATTAGAATGCATTTGCTCGAGGTAATAAATCCCGTTGCACAGCAACGCGGAGTTATCAACTCTATGAACGCTAGCCCACGACCAGTATCACTAGACGGAAAAACCGTCGGACTTTTATGGAGCGGGACACATGGTGGAGACATTGCACTAAAGCGTGCAGGAGAGATGCTCCAAGAACGGTTTGATGATGTAACCGTAAATTTCTACACCGGTGGAAACTACCCAGCACCACCTCCAATCGTCAAACAGGCAGGAGAGGAGTGTGACGTCGTAATCGGCGCCACAGCCGACTGAGGGACCTGTGCGTCGTGGATGGTCCACGACATGATAGAGCTCGAGAAAGTCGGGCGTCCGGCCGTCGCGTTAGTCTCCGGTAGGTTCGAAGAAGACGCCGTAGCCAGTTCACGTGCTTTTGGTATGCCGGATCTCCAATGGGTAATTGTTCCGAGGATCTACCGAAACCTAGAACCGGAATTATGCATATCTCAAACAGAAGACGCCATTGATGACCTCGTAGGGTGTCTTACCAGTTCTATCTCTGAGCGGAGCTCTGGTATCGATACAGTGAACACACGCGTTTATGAAGGTGAAGACCGCCATGACGCGATCCTTAAGATGAACGAAGATTTCATGTTGGAGGATCTTGGTGATGGTTTATTACTCCACCCACCAACTCGTGAGGCTGTTGATCAAATGCTCTCCGGAACCTGCCTTCCAGCTGATCATGTAGTTTGTGATATGCCGCCTGGTTTTGGGTTAGCCACAGTAGAAAAGATTGCTATTAACGCAGTGATGGCTGGAGCAAAACCTGAACATTTGCCCGTTGTTATCGCTGCAGTCAAAGGCATGTCCAAGCTACATAAAGACGGCGGTAAATCGCTTTTGATGTCTACCAGTCCTGAGGCACCACTGCTTGTAGTAAATGGTCCTATTGGTGAAAAGATTGGACTCAATCCAAAATCTGCATTAGGCCCCGGCAGAGATAACCAGGTCAATACTATTGTGGGACGCGCGTTCGCACTGTGTTTCCGAAATATTGGTTATTGGTACCCGGGCTTAATGGATATGGATACTATCGGGACTACTCGCAAGTTCATCCAATGCGTTTCTGAAAACGAAAAGATGAGTCCCTGGGATCCGTTGCACGTTGATCAAGGTTTCGATGCGGACGAAAGTACTGTGACCATTTTCGTTACCAATGGAGAACTTGACCTGCAAGATCAAGGGAATCACACAGCGGAAGGATTACTACGCACTCTGGCTTATGGCTGTGTCTTTGGAACCCGTAGTTTGCAAGGCGGTAAAGTTGGTATACGCGGTGGAGCAGAACGTTTGATTTTCATGCCGCCTGACGTTGCCCAGCCTGTAGGAAACCAGGGGTTTTCAAAGCAAGCGGCCAAAGAATTTATACATGAAAACGCTGTAGGTAGTTTTGGACACATGATCGAATACATGCCATTTGAACAGGATGGTGGTGTTCGCGAGTCACGAGTTAGTGACGATTGGCGATGGCTTGAACAACTTACACACCAACAGCGACAAGAAATAACTATGAACATCATGGATTCAGCAGAAAATTGCCACATCGTGGTAGTAGGTGCCGATCGAGCAAAAACTGCTTGCTTCCCATCCAGCGATGGCCCATATACGGAAGGAATAGACCAGTATTTAGCTTGAAGAATCGAGCTTTCCTCCAGGTAGATGTTTGTCGCGTTAACAATCAATTCTTCATAAGCAGGCCTTTATAAAGCGATTCCCACGTTGGGATTGCCTGCATTAATGAGAATGCTTGGCACAACACATCATAGAAAATGAAAGAACATACAACCCGATGCTCAAACACTTTTTAGTACCTGAAGAAGACCAGGTATTAGTTTCTGAAAAAACCGCACGAGCCGGAACACAGGCAATTTTCGAAAAAATGGGTTTGCCGTCGGACGAAGCCAAGTCATGTGCAGATGTTCTGATCACCAGTGATCTAAGGGGCTGTGAGAGCCACGGGATCTCAAATATGCTACGCGCCTATGTTGAAAGTTACAGCAATGAGTCTTACAACGCACGTCCAAATGTTAAAACAGTACGGGAATCGTCTGTAACAGCAACCTGGGATGGAGATCAAGGACTCGGATTGCACCTTGGTCCAAGCGCAATGAACCTGGCGATCGAAAAAGCCCGAGAACATGGCATGGGTGCTGTCGCAGTTAAAAACACTGCTCACTTCGGAATGCTCGCCTATTATGTTTTGCAAGCAATACAACAAGACATGATTGGAATGGCAATGGTTTCGGCAGGTGGCGGAGCAATGTTGCCAGTACACGGTGCCGAACCGGCATTCGGAACCCAGCCTATCGCATGGGGCGCACCAGCAAACAAAATGCCCCCTTTCGTATTTGATGTAGCCACCACCCAAGTTGCGGCAAACAAGTTGGCACTAACCCGGCGAATAGGTTCTAAAATCGAACCCGGATGGATCGCCAACCTCGATGGATCACCAATCATGGAAGCAGTTGACGTGCCGGAATTCGGGCAGTTCAAAATGCTGCCATTTGGTGGGATCCGAGAAAACGGCGGACACAAGGGATACGGATTTGCAGCAATAGCCGACATCATGTCGGGAATATTGTCAGGAAACGGCCCGGGCTTTATTGCTGATAGAAGCTATTCATTCTTCGTCATGGCCTTCAATGTTGACGCTTTCCTTGATGTCGACGATTTCAAAGACGACATGGATAAACTGCTGCACAAGCTCGCTAACACCAAACCCGCACCCGGTCACGAACGGGTTTTCTATGCAGGGCTACCAGAACATGAAGAAACTGAAATTCGTCAGAAAAACGGAATCCCATATCATCGAGAAGTCGTTGACTGGTTTAACTCGATAAACTCGGAATTAAATCTAGGAATATCAATGCCATGAGGTAAATCAACATACGGTCAGTAAAGAGATAAGAACCGTAACTTGCCGGATCTTCAAAACTAATGATTATGTTTAGCTGGCAGCCAACCTAAACTAGACGATTAAGGGGTGAACTTATGTATGGAACTATATTTAACTTGAATGTTAAACCTGGCCACGAACAAGATTTATTAGAACTTATGGATGGAAACACTCCGAAGGGAGGAGTCGCATGGTTCTTAATGAAACCTGACGATGATAATGCGGATTTAATTGGTGTCGCTGTATTTGAAAGTAAAGAAGCACATATAGCTAACGCAAACAGCCCCGAACAAAATGAATCGTTCAAGCAATTAATGGAGCATCTTGATTCGGAACCAACCTGGACAGATGGAGAATACATCCAGGGCGTGATGCTTTAGATTAATATTTCACCTATAAACACCCTGACAGCGATTGTTTGATTACATCCAAAGTATTACGTAATTTTAAAAATGGTGTAAATCGGCAACAAATTATTGAACAAGCACCTAACAAACTACAAATAACCACATCTTTACTCGCAACACAGATTGGTTAGGAACTTATGGCAAAGTCGCAACCAATTGGAAACTACGAAATAACAACAGTAATAGACACACTTCCGCCTCCTAGGGATCCTGGTCAAGTTTTCCAATCTATTCCGGCGGAAGCATGGGATCCATACCGATCGTTTGCGCTCGATGCAAACGGCATGTGGGTCACGGAATTCAAAACTCATCTCATTCGAGCCAGTGACAAAAAAGGCCCGATAATCTTAGTCGACTCTGGATTAGGGCCTACCGATGATGATCAGGGCAAATTACTGGACAATCTAAATAGCCTTGGAGTCCAAGTAGATGACGTTGATGTTGTGATCACTACCCACTGCCATGGCGATCACATTGGCTGGAATGTTAGTTATAAAGACGGAAAACCAGAACTAACTTTCCCAAATGCAACTCATTGGGTAGCAAGAAACGACTGGAATCACCACACTCAGGAAGGCAACTCAGACCCTGCGTTCGATAACTCCGTCAGGCCCCTGAAAGAGTTAGGTGCCTTAAAGTTGGTAGATGGAGCAGAGACAATTGCACCCGGTATTTCTACCCTGCCCATGAATGGACATACTCCCGGTCATCAAAACGTACTCATAAAATCTAAAAACAGTACGGGAGTGATTATCGGAGACCTCTTTCACAATGTCGCACAGGTAACTGAGCAAACCTGGTGCCCTGTTTTCGATTGGAACACTGAAATGTCCACTGAATGTCGGCGCTCATTGCTCAGTCGCGCCATGAATGAAAAGTGGATCGTCTTCGCTGGTCACTTGCCAAACGGGTCAAGTATTGGACGAGTCATCAATCAAAACGGACTACCCCATTGGCAACCCGTTTAAGCAATAACAGCAGTAAATGAAATCCCTGTTTCAACCTGAGGTGAATCTTGGCAGTCATAGATCTCCAGATAGATAAACGGTTCGCCTACTCTGGTGGACGACAATTCGGTAAGACAGGCTCTTACGAACAAATAGATGGAACGGTAACTTTTGCTGTTGTTCCATCTGTAGATGCCAATAAATCCATTGTCGATCTGCATCTTGCGGAGACCGATCAAAACGGTAAAGTTAGATTCAGTTCTGATTTTTCAATTATTAAACCTGTCGACCCCAGCCGGGGATCGAACGGTTTGCTAGTTGAGCTACCAAACCGTGGTCGTCGCAGAGTTATAGACACCTTAAATAGAAGCGGATCTGAAGCCAGTGCAAGCCCTCATTCAGGCGATGGTTTCCTCTTTGAAAGAGGATTGACAGTAGCCTCTATCGGTTGGCAGTGGGACGTGTACCAAAGCGCCGTACTAATGGGGCTAACCCCACCCGCGGCTGATTTATCCCAGGAACCCAACGTCGGACAAACTGTTGTTGAAATCAGACCTAACAAGATTGCAACAACATGGCTGTTAGCCGATCGAGTGCACAAACCTCTCAAGACCAATAACATTTCAGACCCTAACGCGACTCTTTATGTGAAGGATTTCGAGGATGGAATAGAAACCGTTATACCTCGCGAAAACTGGAGGTTCGCACAAGAAACATCCGACGGTATTCGGCCCAGTGAAGAACACATATACCTAGAGGATGGTTTCGAACCAGGCAAGTGCTACCAAATTGTCTACGAAACAATCGATGCTCCTGTCGCGGGTAGCGGCCTCATTGCTCTTAGAGATGTGACATCTTTCCTCAAATACGAGTCGAGACAACCTCTGCCAGATCTAGGCAAATTCAATCATGCTATCGGCTATGGAGTTTCACAAACCGGGCGCATGCTCAGGCATTTCCTATATTTGGGTTTGAATGTCGATGAGTCGGGTAGAAAAGTATTCGATGGCTTACTTCCTCATGTCGCTGGCGGAAGAGTAGGTGCGTTTAATCACAGATTCGCGCAACCATCCAATCAATCCTATCCAAGCTTCGGACACCAATTCCCATTCCATGATGAAGACCTCATAGACCCGTTTACCGAAAAAAGTGATGGATTACTTAAGAAGCTAGCTGTCAGTGACTCAAGACCAAAGGTCATTTACACGAACAGCTCCTCAGAATATTGGCGAGGGGACGGATCGTTGGTGCATACAGATCCGTCCGGTTCGATTGATGTAGAAAACGCATCAAACTTTGTACGTGTTTACCATTTCGCAGGCACACAACATGGAGCAGGAACTATACCGCAATCTATCGAACCAGGAGCGGAAGATGCGCTGCCCCTGTTCGCACCAAACGTAGTTGATTACTCCCCGCTTTTAAGGGCAGCATTTATAAACTTGCAAAAGTGGATCACTAACGAAGAAGAACCCCCTGACAGTAAGCATCCCAGAATCGACGATGGAACTGCAGTGAAAAGAGGCGAAGTACTTCACGTATTTGATCGACTACCCGACCAAGTTACGCCAGATAGATCGAAACTTTGGGTCATACGAGCCATGGATCTGGGTATTCAAGCCGAAAATGGAATCGGGATATATCCAACCAGAGAGTCCGAGATATATGCATGCCTAGTGTCATCAGTGGATTCGGACGGAAATGAGCTTAGTGGCATCCGACTTCCTGATATCACACAACCTGTTGCAACTCATTCAGGTTGGAATATGCGTCACCCAAAAACAGGAGCCCCCGACCAGCTTGTACCAATGATTGGGTTTTCTAGGTGGTTCGCGCCAACTGAAATCGATCGAACTGACGCGAACGATCCAAGACGATCTATTGAAGACAGATATATCGATCGCGATACATACATTGACCTAGTCACACAGGATGCTAAGCAACTTTCAGATGATAAATACATTCTGGAAAATGACATCGACATAGTAGTGAAAAACGCGATTGCCCGGTACGACTTCGCTATCAACCAATGACGTAAAACCTGAATTTTATCGGCAGGACATATGAACAAAATGTTTATGCCAATACAGATAAAACCCAAAGCATTGAGCAGACAGAAATCGAAAGACTTAACAGCGCTTGGAGACAATCTGCGAGAACGCTGATCATACACAGGGTACGAAATTTGATTCGGATTTAATAATCGAATCATATCGCGCAGATCTGGTTGTAAGGTAATGAGAAATTCATGCCCAACATGATCTGCAAAAGAACAGGTGGCAATAATGATCAATACATTTTTATTCATTACCGTCTTATTAGTCACAATAATGACCGTCAATTGTGTGGGTGGAAACCAGTCAACCGATTCAACAGGCAACTTAGATTCTGCTGAATATATAAATCTCTTCCCAGACAAAATATATTCCGAAGAGGATTTTGACCATCCATCAGTCAAATTTAATAAAAAATATGATGTCTCCGAATTGCCGTTCGCAATTTCAGCTAAAAGAATAATTTTTAATAAAAAATACGTAGAAGCACGCCTATATGAAACGTCTGATACCGCCGATACGGAAGGGAAAACCTATGCCGAATCAGTCACAGGTCCCGACGGAGTTGTCAGTGGAGACGCGGTCATGTGGAAGGAAAAGGAACGCGATCGTCGAAAATGTGTTCCAAAAGCCGGACTATCCGAAGCCGGATGTGATCAAGTAGCCCGTTATGGTGGGTTCTTAATCTCGGGGAACATGGTGTTACTTTGTGAAGGCTTAGATATGGCCGACGCCCACAACCTATGTCAAAAACTAATCGAACAATTGAACGAATAACCTCGAGGATTCCTCTTGTTGAAAACTACTAGGTTATCTCCCTTCAACTCTTGAATTACCTACGAAGAGGCCCTCGCATATTACGAGGGCCTCTCAAATTCAAACTCTATCTATAAGTTTCAGAAAAACTTTTCTTATAATCACTCTCGAGCTACTCCTTGGAGCGAACAGCGGGGATCGCTATAGCCAACGCCGAAACAACCAAGCAGATGTAAGCAACAAACATAATTTGTAACGTGTAGTCAATCAAAGGTACAACTAGACCCACCACCCCGCCAACCAACATCAATATACCAACGACCACGTTAAGTGACGTCTGCATTGGAAGGGTGCACCAGATGAGGAATGTAAGTCCA
>Ga0209228_1000605_pt1 | contig 18667 bp, 21 predicted proteins | sample METZYME_3_150m_FD_187547 | JGI IMG/M metagenome (GOLD analysis project Ga0209228, IMG submission 187547) | Marine microbial communities from oxygen minimum zone in mesopelagic equatorial Pacific - METZYME_3_150m (SPAdes) (version 2) | ecosystem: Environmental > Aquatic > Marine > Oceanic...
GGTCCATATGATTTTGCTATTGATACTCTTGTTAGGGATGCTGATGGTACTCTCACTGGTTGCCTCTGCACTCTTACTGTTGAGATTGATGGACGAACTACCTCGATACAAGAGGTTGGTGAGTGCGAAAATCCGAACAATTGGAAGACGGACGGAGCACGGCTGAAGGCTTGTGCTTCGGACGGTATTAAAAGGTGTGCGATGAGAGTGGGCTTAGGTCTGCATCTCTGGCATAAACATGATGGGCACTATGTGCTCGCAGACATTCTCGAAAAGAGAGAAGGAGAAGAAAGCAATGAGTAATATATCGATAGCAGGTAACGTTGGCACGGATTTGGTGTTGCGCTACGCCAAGTCAGGTAACGCATTCATTACCATTCCTGTAGCTGTAACAACAGGGCGTGATGACACTAAAGAAACTCACTGGTTTGATGTGAAATGTTTCGGTGATCTAGCAGAACGCATGGCTGAGATACCTAAAGGTAGCCGTGTTATGTTTATTGGTCGCATGAAACAAGACAAGTGGGAATCAAAAGAAGGTGAGAAACGCAGCAAACTTTGTCTCTATGCAGACGAAGGTGGCCCGTCATATCGCTGGTACCCCAAAGGAAATGATCGTGGTAGTGTGACAGAACAGGCAGTTGAGACTGTTCAAGCTGCATTTGCTAACGACGAGGAACCATTTTAATGGACAATGAAAATCTTCCGAGTGTCATAGTTCCAGTGTTGGATAATCAATTATCAGTATTAACTGTAGTTGTGCCTACCGATTTTTCTACCAAGTTTCAAATGAGAGCGGCACAAATCATTGAGTCTTTCGAACGTCATCCTTCGGAAAGACAAATGGATGACAACAACAAGTTGATGCAAGCGATGTCATTTCTTCTTCAGACAAGTTTTGATTTCTATCAAGAACATATAGAAGAACCTGACTTTGATATCCCACCGGAGATCAGCGATTCGTGAGTAAATCCAAACAGAAGGGGACTGCGTGGGAAACTGAATGCGTTCGGTATCTCCAGCATTACACAGGCTCAGAGTTTATGCGCCTACCTCTTGTCGGAACTAAGGACGTGGGGGACATCCGGTGCCTTGACTTACCTGAATTTGTGTTCGAATGCAAAAACAGGAAGGATGCCCTCTCGTCCTTATCTGAAATAATGAGAGAAACAGAACAAGAAAGAATCAATGCAGAAGCAGGCTTCGCTGCAGCTTTAGTTAAACGTCGGAACTTCGGAACCGGTGGTGCCTATGTTGTGATGGAGTTACATAATTTTGCACAACTAATTAAGGAGAGAATACATGGGAGAAGTAATCAAGTTGAGAGCACCACAAGCCCCAGCTTTTACTGACACCACCCAGATGTTAAATCAGTGGTGGAAAGAACAGGAGAAAAAACCGTTAGCCAAGCCAGCCAGAATACGGCACGTGGTAGAGATAGCTCATCATGCTGGCTGGACGTTAGAAGAATGCTATGACGCTCTGAATGTAACGTGGTCTTTCAGTGAGGCAGCATTCGAGACAGCGCTCAGAAAAATTAAAGAGGAGCATGAGGAAATGGAAAGGCAAGCCACTAACATTGCTTCCATATCAGCAACCAGCGAAGCACTAGAGTTGGCAAAGGAAGAGTCGTTATCCATAGAGGAGAACGCTCAAAGAATGAGAGAGCTAAAAACTCGATACAGAAGTAAGGGCAAACCGGTTCGATAGACCCGGCAATGGGATGCTGGGAGTGTTTCCTCTCCTTTCTTCTCTCAGCATCCCGCCCTAATACTCACTAAGCGTGGTAAAATTAAATTAAGGGAACGTGGTTAGGAGTAGCCATGAAAATAACAGTTGAAGAAGTGCCTGCTCGAATTGTTGGAGGGCCAACAGTCAAAGGGTATGCAGTTCTATGCGATAGACAAATACGGGAATGGTTCCGTAGTAAAGAGGAAGCTGACCGTGTAGCCCATCTATTCAAAGATGATGCTTCCAATCCTGAAGATTATTGAAATGGAAATGGATAATTACGGGTCAATACATTGGGAGAAAACTGACTTCAGGAAACATGGGACGATTGCGAAGTATCTAATTGGTGGATGTCGATGCAAGAAATGTAAGACTCGTATCCTTGCCAAAGATCCTGAACGTCATTTGCCTTCGCAATACAACCGATAGATTCTGGTTAGACTAACTCGGTACGTGCTTCATTATCGGCCAACCTCGATCTGCAATAAGAGCGACAGCGTTGGCATTGATAAGACTGGTAAGTCATTGTCCGAGTTCGCCTCGTACCACGCTTTTGCAGCTTGGTGTTGCCGCACGTCGGACATGCATTCGAAGTTGCGTCGATCACGTTTCTATTGGGATGGTTAGTAGCCCAAGGACGTAACCGTTCGTAGACATCTACTAAAAGATCTACGTCTTGCTTAGCGTATTTCTTCATGGTTGCCCATGCTTTAACGTCACCCTTCATGCAACCTGCCCATGTTTGGAATCCTCCTGTGACTTCTTTACCCCCGAGTCCAAGGTGTTCTCCGAGGTGTCCAAGTCTATTGCTATTAAATTTGAAATATCGTCGTGCGATTTTTAATGTGTCAACAGTTTGGTAATGACTGGTAGGTCCGAAGTTGTGGTGTGCGAATCGTGCGTTAGCTTTTTTTATATCGAATGCGTCAGAGTTGTGGCCAATAACGATGTCAGCTTCGTCTAGTAGTTCCCAGAGTTTGTGAACAACATTGAAATCGTTTTCTAAATCTTCGGAGTAGAGATCAAAGTCGTTGAGTGAAACTACTTGTGTTTTCTTTTGGCCTTCCCATTTATAAGAGAAGCAAAGTATGTACCACTCTTGTACGTGGTCGATAACATCTTGTTGCCATTGACCCCACACGTAAGACATGTTAGGTGCAGTTTCAATGTCGAAGAAAAGAATCTTAGCCATACACCCTTATCAAACTGGAACAGTAAGTAGCCTTGCCAATAGAGTACCTTCCCACCATGATCCATCGTCGGATAGGCGTTGAGGTTGCATCTCTAGTCTTTCAATGGTGACGGTATCTGTTCGTGTTCCTTCTTTGTAGCTAACAGCGGTACCGTTTTCCATTAGTGTTCGAAGATTAGAAAAGGTGTTGCCTGCTACTAAAGAAATTGGGGCACCTGAGTTGCGAGAGGTGAGAAGATCTCGTCGAAGAACTATGGGAATAATTATTTCGTCTATGCGGCGGGGTACTGCGACTGCGGTTAGCTGCCAGTCGTGACAGATTGGAGCTATCGTAGCGTCACTTGTTCCCCGTACCAGTGTGACTGTAAGGTCAAACGAGATAGCTGTATCTGTGCTTGTACCGAAATCAAATGTTTGTGGTACTTGGGTCGCCATGTCTAAAAGAGTTGAACTAACGTCAGCATTATTTGTGGCAGTTAAACGAATCTCACCGGCAGCTTCAGATGTAGGGACACCAAATCTGTATTCGTAACCAGTTTGGTCGTAAGCAATTCCTGCCTGTCTGTAGTCGATTGATGACCGTTCGAATTGGGAACGATCAAGATCGATAACACCTGAACGTAAAAGTTTGGGGGCTACCGTTGACCAAGTTATTTCACCTGCGTTCATGGTCCCACTTGCAACTCTTGTATTGTTTTTTGATTCGTTTTGTAATATGGCAGCGGCAGATGCTTTCTTTACACCAAAAAACATTTTAGGGTTACCAGCATTATTGACACGGGTCATGCTGCCAACCAAATCTGTAGCTGTAGCAGAGATAGAAGATACAAGATCCGAAGCATAAGCAGGGACAAGAGTGTCAGTGAACCGGGTAAGGTCAGCACGAAAAAGATTTCCGTAAGCACCACCCCACCAAACGAAACGACCGTCAGCTTCAAGTGAGTATGCTTCTCCACCTGTGTCTATAACTGAACCGATTGTTATACCACCAGATTCAACATCGATAAGAGCAGTACGAAATCCTTGTGATGTAGCTAAACAAAGAACAGGTCCATAAGAAAGGATTGCGTTAATGGATTCATTACGAGGTAAAGAACCTGCGACTATTGGGGTGACTAGTGTGCCGTCAGTTGAGTTGACACTAATAAAATATACGGTTCCCGTGTTGTCTGTGTTTGCTGCAGCATAGATACCGTTAGGGCATCCTTCTACGGCTACCCATTCGCTGTTGGAAAGAGGCAAAGAATAATCTAAAGATGATGTGGCTTTTGCACCGTTGGCATCAAGTTCGTAAATGGAATTGTTTTTAGTTCCAATGAGGCGTCCTGCTGCGACTTTCAGTAGATCAACATCTTCTGCTGATCCAGACCATGAACCTGTAGCTGTGCCGATAGTAAGACGTTCAGGTGGTGTCGTACCAGTCGAAGAGACATATACATATTCACCATCACTTGTGAAGCTAGTGATAGTTGTCCCACTTGTGAACGCTGTCGCCCATGTGGGAGATCCAGCTAACGGATCAGAAGTATAAGAAAGTGTTATACCATTCGCGACATACAAATACTCTGTGCCAGTAGAAGCCTGAACTACTCGGTCAACAATTATTTCACCTGTAGTAAATGATGTTGCCGGTAATGCGCCGGGGGTTTCAGCGATAGGGAGCAACGTGATTTGTCCCCGAGTCCAAATATCAACACCAACAGATTCATAGAACCGTCGCCGGTCTGAGTCTTCATTATCTAAATAGAGTTGACCAGCCCCATAAGACCAATCGGTTTGGGAACGTACCCAAGCACCAGTTGTATCTAAAGTATTTTCGCCGGGTTCCCTGCTGTTGTCTCGTTGTTGACGTGAAACAGGAACAGTTGTTCGTCGATATTCAGCCGTATCTACAAGATAAGAAATGCCGTTTAATTCAATCGGCAACGACTCGGCGTTGAAACTCATCTCGGTGCATAGCCCCATTGGTGGCTACGAACAGCCGAATGACGAGGCCATTGTTGTGGGTATTGTGCAGCTAACCGTGCAGACTCAGATTCCAGTCTTTCCTTACGCCGCCCCATAAGGTCCCTGAAGGACGCTGAGATAGCTCCGGGGGGTACCTCTTCGGCCATGCGTGACGTGCCCTGTGCGTCGAGGAACTCACGTCTGATGGGACGTGTGGTCATCAACGCCATAGCTGCACCAAGTGTTGGCAGATCATAGGCGGTAGTTGGTAGCCCCGTAAGGGAACGATCCTTTGTGAGATCTGTGATATCTACCGGTGTAAGAGGAGACTTGTATAGAACTCTTACTGTTCTGCCGGGTACTGCACCATCATAAAGAATCAAAGCATTACCACTAGCAAACGAATCAGTAGCTCGATCTCGTTTCAGTCGCCACGAAATTATTTCAGGTTCATTGGCTAAAGCACCAACTGCTGCATGTGTTACTTCATAAATAGAATCAACAGGATAATAGCCACCCGAACCGTCATCTGTATCTAGGTCATAGCCAGCTACACCACCGTTGTAGGTAAAGGTAGTGGTGCGTATCTGGAACATGCCATGAGCCGGTGACGAAATGTCTGCCAGATCATCGTTGATTGAGGAAACAATACGGTGCGTCGGGAACTTGGGTGACACACGAACAATGTCGTTAGCAGTATGAGCCGCTGCTGTTGATCCACCGTAGCCACGCAGCACGTCAATGGTTGTCGAAGTGACTTGAAGAACGTACATCAACTCAGCATTTACTTCTACAACAACACCTTTAACAATAGAAGATGCGTAGCCTTGAACAATTATTTGTGAATCTCCTACCAAAACGTTTCCAGTAATAACGTCTAAGTCTTCAACGTAACCTGAAAGAAGCATGTCACGAACTTCGTCAACCCATATTTGTGTGCTCATTCGAGGATCTCCTGTAATTGAGATTCAGCTTTCTTCCGATTCTCTTCTTTAATAATGTGGCCTGCTTCAAGTTCCCATTTATTTCCGGCTCGGGTTTCGAGATCGGCAGCCCCGTCAATACCCTTAGGTTTAAGACCCTCAGATCGGAGTCGTTTATAGGCCGCCATATCCCTTTCTTTGTTTCGTTCTTTAGCTTTAGTCCCACTCCAATCGATCTCTTTTCCATCATGCACTCCACGAGTAGGTGTGGCTGACGCAGCAATATGAACAGAACCGAAATGTTTACGCACAACACCCCCACACCCATTGCAGTCATCTTCATATGTCTCTTCAAAAGAATGGTAAACATCTAAAGAAAGACCGCAGTCAAGGCAACGATAAACATATGTTGGCATTAAGTAACTCCTGCTCCTACATCAATGGGAAAACCACTAGCGTCTAGTAATGCTATCTCACTTGGAGTCAAGTCTGATGGTGGGAAGTGACCGCCAAGAAGCCAGCGTGTAACCGTTGTGGTATCCACAGGAAGATAATCCTGTACTGATGTGCCATTGATAATAAATAAGTTTCGTGCCCTGTTCCGTGGAGAATAATGTCGAGCTAATGCGTACGCTGCCGGAGTTGGTTTGTTGCGTAATCCGACAGGTGGAACAAGAGCTTCTGCCCCCGGATAGAAGCGATACATTTGGTGAGCATCGTTGCATGTGCCGTCAACAGTTATTGTCGCCGGAGTAGGACTCGACACAGGAACCGGAGTGTGCACTTGGCTGGTACAAGCAATGGTCTCTGGCTCAATAATGTTGACACCAACAATGGGGTCAACCCCAGCAGTAGCCGTAATGGTAGCTGGATAGCGGATAATACCAGTTGTGACCGTAGGAGAAGGAACTGCAGCGAAAGCCCGAACATCTACTAGATCGATATCAACATAGTTGACTGTTAAAGTGGGGCCGGGTACAGCCGCAACAGCAGCAATAGTCGCTGGAGTAACCGTGATAGGTATCCCACCAGTAGCAGTAATAGATGTAGTAACAGCGACAGCCGCCGGTGTAACTGCAACTAAATAAACATTGCCAGATATAAGCGCTTGGCGATAGTCGTAACTGTTTCTATAAGCCTGCCCAGATTGACGATACTCAAACTGGAAATTAGTAGGGATGGTTGCTGTGGCCGCAATCGTCGCCGGGGTAATAGTTGTAGGCGTCCCATAAGCGACGCCTGATTCCCTATATTCGACCCCCGACTGACGATATTGCGTCACAGAACAATCTCATTTCTTAACTAGTAACTGATGCCGTTTCAGGGTCGCCCACTTTTCTGGCAGCAACAGCCTTGGCAATAGCGATAAGCGCCGCAACTCCGGCGATCTTAAAGGAATCAGCCCAGTCAGGTCCGGGTACAGCCATAGCTGCAGCCCATGCCTGAGCAAAGGTAGAGATTCCACGCTCTAATGAATCTTTAATAAAACGCTGGTTGAACAACTTCTTGTCTCCGTATCTGCATAGCAGCCCAAGTTTTTGGACCAACTACGCCATCTGCAACAAGCCCTTTAGCTCGCTGCCATTGTTTTACTTTGGCGAGTGTACCACGCCCGTATATTCCGTCGGCTAAAGCTCCTACTACTCGTTGAACATGAACAACTGCTTGGCTACGTGAGCCTTTGCGTAGTGTTCCGGGGAATGGAACAAGCCCGTCCTCTGGTTCTTTAGGTAAAGTCATTGTTGGAACTGACGTAATCATGCGTCGATGAACCATTAAACGTAGTTCTGGCATAGAAAATGAGGGGTCAACCTTGCGTGAAGTCCATTCTTTGTGGCCTATCACCGCACAGTCGGGGTTCCATTTGTGTCCGTCGCACAGAAAGGCGCACACATCTATAAGTGCATCCATCTGTGCCTCGGGTACATCTTCTCCTAACCCGTCATTAATAATTGAAACACCTATTAAACGAGAGTTAGCACTAATCTTACCGGGACCAGCCGCATCTCCAAGCGCCGGATTGTTATGTTGCATCCTATTCAAAACAGACTGCAACCCACGGCCAGCATGATTAGCTTTAACATTACTAGCAGTTAACTTGACAATGGTACCATCACGTTTTATGAGGTAGTTGTATAAAGGTCCGGGTACCTTGTTGACACCTCGAACACACATTGCGACCACGTTGTCGGGGTCTGCGTTGCGGTTAGAGGCGGTGTGGTGTACGACTATTCCGAAGGGTTTTAGTGGCCGTCCGGCAGTGATTTTGCCGGGGGCATCAACAACATTCATTTAGATTTGCCATTAGTTTGGCTCTGTGATGTTGTCGATTGTTACCCAAGCTCCTTGGGCCGCATCCCACATGTATGGGTTCTCGTCAGAGGCATCATCAGGAAATGTTGACTCGTCTGGTGTCTGCCACATCGCCCAAATCTGAGGCGGTGCCATACGGTCGCCACGAGTGAATCCGTCAATTATGTCGTTAAAACTCATTCGATGGCACCACTTTCAACTTGAATCGTTGGGGAAGTTGCACCGTTTATCCATGTCGGCGTTGACCCAGTGGTCGTTTCTGTGCCGATCGTGTAGGTAAACCCTGAGCCGGTTTCGTTAGTAATATTCACGTTGGCAGTACCGCCAGATGCACCATCAGCAAACACGATGTAAGAACTGATGTCGGTAGCAGTCCAAGCAACATCATCAACAGTTCCACTTCCAAGCGAGGAGCCATCTTGATTTGCTGCGACCAATACCCCAACGACATTGGCCGTCGGATCTGTTTGGCCGTAACCGAAACTGACCACCGTATCGGTACCGACGACTTTGCAATTCTGTGCGTAGCAGGAATAGGTGGCGCTCGCGAATTGAGTGATCCATGTCAAACTCGGTGTAGCACCCGAGACATCAAGCCTCGCGATGACTGGCGCGCCAGTACTGCCGCCGACCTTGTTGCTATAACCACTAACGAAAAGGTCGTTGCCGTCAGCAGAAATATCTATACCACCGCCCGATAGCGAAGTTTCTTCACCGCCTGCTTGTTGACGTAAAACATAGGTCCAAGAATAGGTACCCCCTGAAGTGAATTTAGTGATCGCCATGTTGGCGGGGGTGTAGGAACCGCTGATAGCGGTTGCACCGAAATAAGATTGCACATACACGTTGTTGCTGGAGTCGATACATACTCCGGTAGCGTAAATACTGTTGCCGCCGCTGCTTTGATTTCGTATTTCACAGTCTCCGATTGTCCATTCGTTCTGAAAGTTGGCAGACTCAGCAGTCCACAGCATCGGAGCAACCATCTGGTAACCGGCTGAACTATGATAGCCCATAGTTGTAGCGAACTTGTCGCCGTTGAAACCTGAGCGCAGACCGGAGCCGTTAGTTGTGGAGTTGGAAATCGTGTCGTTGTTAGGTGCAGCATATTTTCCATACGTGGCCGAACCGTCAGAATCATTTAGAATAAGCATTTGCATGCGCTGCTTGTAACTACCATTACGCAAGTTGTAAACGGTTCCCATCATCCCGAGATAGCCACTGGTTTCGCTTTTCCAAATAACGCCATTTTGGAAGCCATAGGGGTAGGAGTTGTTTGCTTTGTAGTTCACGTTCCACTGGACGGCCTGCGACGAGTTCTCTTTGACTATGCCTTGGTTGTAATAGCCAAAGCTTGCGTCATATGTCTGCCCGCACGAATACATATTGTCCGACCCGTCAATCCACATGGCACCAGTGTTGTTGTAGATCCCCTGATACGTTGGGCTGGCGTGGGTAAAGTTCCAACTATTTTGCCCAGTCGTAGTCGTCGGTGCCGTTGAGTATCCACCACTCAAATCTAAACCAGCGGTAGCAATTCTATGGGTGTTAGAGGTTGAAGTGCCCCACCTGCCGCCGACACGAACATCAGTTCCACTTGCCAGCAACTCGATGTCATACGGATACGTTTCAGCAGCTACGCCACCAGCATTGTCCGGGTCACCCCACAACAGGACATACCCGAGAGCACCCGCACCACCACCGGCGGCTCCTAGCATTGCAACTTTTTCAACCCCGAAAGGCATTAGCTCATATCCTGCCCAGCGACAAACCCATACCAAGTAGGTGTAGCGCCGCCATCAATGGTCATAAACGTAAGAATATCTATGTCGGCAGCCCCCGTACTTAATGTCGGCGCAGTACCCCCAGCCCATTTCACGAGAGTAGTAGCACCACTCACCTGAAATACACCAGCACGAGAACCCGAACCGTCCTGAGTTAAAATCAGGGTAATGCTCGTACCGGCTTGAAGACCGGAAGCGGCAGGCAACGCAAAGGTCGCTGTCGCAGCATTCAAAGTCCACGTTTGGACGTTGCCGTTAGTCTCAGCAATCGCCGGTGTAGCACCAGTGTTCCCACCGGCGTACACGGTTTCGGAATAATCCTTGTGGGTGACCGCCGACATCGTTTGGTCGGCACCGGTAACAGCACCAGACAAAGTGGCTCCGGCAAGCGTCATCGACGTAAGCGTCGAACCCCACGCAGTAGTCGAAGCACCAGTCCCTACAAGAACCTGATTCGCAGCAGCGTTAGAGTCAGTGATCCCCAGTTTTGTTTGAAGAGCAACAACAGTCTTCGACAGATTCGTGTGCAAAATATCGTGTTCAAGGTTTGTTGCATCTAAATCCGAAGAAGAAGCAGGTTGAGGAAACTCAACCGATGCACTAGGTGTCGCATTCGTATCATCAAGGGTTGTTGGATACCCTGTTGCTGGCATCGTCATGGGTTACTCCTACGGGGTGAGGTCAAGCGTAAAGATACCGCTTGCATTCCAAGTAATTTTGAACGTACCAGACACAGTAGAAAAATCTCCACCAAAATCAATAGTACAAACCAAAGGCTTATTAGTCAGCGTGTCGTCATAAATGGTGGCGTAACGAGCACTAGTAATCGTGCTCGAAGCCCACTCCACATCCGCCGCATCCCAAGTAATCGTTCCCCCACTCGTAGCAAACGTGATAGAAGTCAACGCTTCTCCACCAGCGCTATACCCAGCACCAGACACTTCGTTAGTCACATCAGACTTAATCGAATGGGTGCTGTAGTTCGGTGTCCATGAAGCTGTAGACAACATGCATTTGAAACGACCCGAAGTCGTATCATTAAAATCGATATTAAAGTTAGCTGTTTGCTCTAGGTTGTATTCCATTGGCAAACAATAAAGGCCACTAGCCACGTTTAGCTCCTCCGGTCCCAGTTATGGGTTTGGGCCGAATCGTTACATCACCGTTTGGCTTTTGCATTCTTTTTCTTTCTTGCTGCAGTAGCAGCCTTTTTACCTTTAGCGGTATAAGGATACTTTTTTCCGTTAACGACAGGCATGGTTGAAATGATAGCAGAGGAAGCGGGGGAGCCGGGGAAAGGGGGAAAACCCGACCCCCCCACACCTCAATCAGCAACAACTATCAGGTGTTGTCGCCTATAGATGACGACGATTCAATTCGTCGCATACATTCCTGCCGGAAAATACTCCATCCAGCAAGGTGGTACCAGCCCACAGGGTTGAACCGGCGCAGCGTGTCAGTCACAGGACCGAACACAATGCTTGGTTGCTCACCAAATCCCGGCGCACGGCTGAAAGCCTTCGCCGCAGCTTGGCGACCACAGATAAGAGTCTGGTAAACGTTAGTTGTACTGGTTGCACCAGCATCATCCAATATGGGAGCACGAGGGTTCTCAATGTAGTTGATACCGTTGAACGTGCCGATTGAACCTGCACGAATCGGTGCACCGTCTTGGTACAGTTGGTATTGGATAACGTCAGTTACCGCTGTTTCTCCACGGAGGTCATAGGAAACATCCGGGTGGATGATTGCCATGTAGTTTCCGTTTTCCCAGCCGGGAGCGGAGTCGCCACGTAGCTGGGCTACAGCTTGACGTGGTGTAGTGGTGTCATACGTGTTGCCGTCAGCAACAGTGGCACGGGACGTAGGTTGTGCACCCGATCCCTTGGAGTAAAGGACGTTAGTGCCACCCATAAGCACATTAGAAACAACCTTGTCGATTGAATCGACCATGTTGTAGCCAATGATGTTGGCGGCGTCAGCATCAACATTCAAGAATGATGTGCCACGAATCAAAGCAGTCGTGATGACCGAGCTACCATACTCGTTCAACGCAACATCTACTTTGGAGTCACTGAGAGCAACAGGCGTAACGTCTGTAGCTTCAGTAAGCGTCCCAGTAACTTGACTCATGTTTGGATAGAACGTGAACTGAACAGTTGCCGCATTATGGCTCTGTGCAGTTGAACGAACATCACAAATCATCTCGTAAAGAGGCTGTGAACGCAAAGCAAAATAAGCAATCTGTTCGAAAGCCGTAGTTACTTGGTTCGTTAATTGACCGGTTCCGGTCGGGTTAGTTAAAGAAAGTGGTGGTGTATAAGCCACTGTGAGTCCAATGTTTGGGACTCCACAGATTCAAAAAAGGATTAGGTAGCTGCGCCCCACATAATACCGTTCGACTCTAACAACACACGAAGTTCATCTTCGCTATTTGTTGATCTAATCTGAGCGTCTAAATCAGGTGGTAACACCGGATCTCCGCCTTCACCAGCCGCCTGTATCCGCTGCTCTGCACTCAACATGTCGTTAAACACAGAATTTTGGGCCATCGGTGCAGCATCAGCAGCACCCAAGAACCCTGCTGCCGTAGCTTCCTGACGGATAGCTTCAGCATCGAGTTCACCTTCATAGCCCTTCACGAAATACCTGACACGTGCGTCATCAGGATCAAGTCCTGCTGAACGAAACGTATCAAGTCGCTGAATAGACGAAAGCTGATCTTCTAAAGCCGCAGCTTTATCTTCTGCTTCTTTAGCACGATTTTCCAGATCTCGTCGCCAGTTTGGTTTCGATTCGGTTGAACTGCCAGAATCACTTACATTGTTTCCAATGGAGTCATTGTCTGTCATATGTCACTCACCTATGTAGACGCATCCTCAGCGGTGGTACTTCGGATGGAAATTTTGTGGCTAGCTCGCCCATACGGGGCCGACCAACAAATCAATTATTACATACAGTTGCGTTTATGTCAATTACTGACAGCGCCAGCACCAATAATACCTGCAGATGTGGCAGCTAAACCACCGGTACCTTGGAACGGAGATGAACGTCGTCCTCTTTCACGTCGCAATGCGTCACGTTGTTCGGAATCTCCGAAATGTCCCCAAGCAATTTCGTCTGCGGTCATTCCTTCTTCATAAAGAGTGCCGCCTGTCAACGCCCCATATGGGCTAAGTCCAGCAGTAACTTCGCGTCCTTGGATATCTTGCCCATATGCATAGTCAGCGAAAGACCGGCTCAACGAATCACCAATCGCAGTTACCCCAGCAGAAATAATTTTTGCACCACCAACATCTTGTTGTGCTTGCTTAACACTCGCTGCACGTTTCGGATCAAGGAAATGCATCACTAAATCCGGGTGCGTGTACCCATAAGTGGTTTGGAGAATGCCTTTAGCCTTGGAATCTGCAGTAGTTGCTGACCATTCTGCAAGATCTACCCGGTCACGCCATTCTGCGAGAGACACATCGCCTGCTATTAACGCAGTAATACCGTCAGCGGCAACCGTTTTACCTGCCCCAGCTAAGAAATCGGGATCTATACCTGCCGCTGAAGCGATTTGAGTGTAGCCACGGGTAAGGTTTATGTATTCTGCTTCGGTGATAGCCGAGTAACCGTTCTTGCGTCGTGCTTCCATTGCCGGGAATACACTACGATAAGCGGCTCGGACTGTTGGATCGGTTCCGTATCGCATTTCGAAAACGATTGCGTCACCATCAAGTCCTGTTTCAGCCATACCTAACGCCCATTTAGTTAAGTCTGGGTTTACGCTACCGTCTGGATTGACTGCACCACCAAGCCCGAACTGGTTGAGAAAGCCTCGCATCATGGCTTTCGTACTAGTGATATTTCTTTCTTTTTGGTACGACAACAAAGGATCTTCCCCACCATCGCCTTCATCGTCTTCATCGTCTTCATCGTCTTGGTCGCCGGTACTGGGACCGTACTCATCGATTATTCGCCAATAATCTTCTGGGGTTGTAGCATCAGGATTGAAGTCCCATAGCTGCCCCGGACCCGGTTGCGGTCCAGTTCGCGGGTGATTGGGTGCGCCGGGATGATTTATTTGATCGGGGAACAAACTTCCATCAGCGATACCGGCAAGGATTTGTTCGTCGGTCATCCCTAAGGCTTTACGAGCCGCAGCGTATTGATCTAATCCGTCGGCTACTACTTCTTCTTCTACTTCTTCTTCTATTTCTTCTTCTTCTTCTATTTCTTCTACTTCTTTCGGAGTAAGTTGTCCACCCATATCAAGAACTGCTTGGCGAGCGTCTTGATAAACTTTCATTTGTAAAGCAGCTTCACGCTGAATACGATCAAGATCAATTCCAAAAGGCATTACGGTGCCACCAGTCCTAAAGCCTTGCCCATAGTCTGCATCAAATCATATCCTCTGTTAAGACCAACCTCAGATCTATCGTACTCATCGGTAGTGCGAAGATAATGAGCGAAGTTTGCGCCAGAAAGAACAGCCGGATCGTTACCTAAAGTCATTCCCATTTCACGTTCCGAACCATCCCACGATGGGGTATACCCGAACACGTTTCTAAAGATAGGGTTATAGCTGTTAAGAATAGTTGTTGGGGCAACTCCTGCACGAATACGCTCAGCAAAGTTGGGGTAAAGAGTTGCTGATTGTTCAGCTAACTCTGTTGCCAAAATATCTAAAGTAGTTTCACCTCTATATATGCGGCGTGACGCATCTTCAACCCAGCCTTCATCCATTTGGGATGGGTCCATAAGGTGTTGCCGTAATCTTTCATTGATATTGGCTACGTTTGCGGCGATGTCGCTGCCCGGTCGTGCATCAATTCCGAATTCCAGATCATCGTCTTCGCTAATCAGATCCTTAATTTTATCTACATCTGTTTCAGTCCAACCAGCTAGCCAAGCATCTAAAGCAAATTCGTTGATCTCGTCTTCGCCCCAACCAAGGTTGCTTAACGCAGCAATTTCTTCGACCTTTTCAACAAGATCTGAGATGAGATCTTTTTGGCGTGTCGTTAATTCGTCGCTATCACCGCCAGCTTTATACCATTCTTCTTTACGAAGCGCACGTCCTTGCTCACTATTGCGGTAATGCTCTGTGCTGGCATAAAGTTTGTTAACCCACAACTGCATTGACTGAATCCCAGCCTCACTTTGCAGATCAAACTCGTAAGGATTAGCAAGAACAAGATCGTAGATATTCCATTTCTGACCGCTATCTGGTGGAAATTCAACTTCGGCAGTCGAATCACCAACCAGCGATTCGAAACCAAAAGTAGCAAGATCAGGTTCGAGAGGACGAACGAGATCTTCAGGAGAGGGAAGATCCTGTTCTTCTTCAATAGTGCCCGGAATTTCGCCTACATTAACCATTATTGGGCCATCGCTCTCGCCAATATCGCACCAGCAGTAGCTTTATCAACCGCAGCTATCCCAGCTTCAACTTCAGGCAACTCGCCTTCATCTACAGCTTCCAAAGCACGAGCCGTTATACCAGCCTCAAATTCTGCTCCCGTAATATTCACCCCGATGTTTTCCAACTGGATTTCTTTAGTCCATTGATCGACCATATCCATAAAACCACCCACATTACGTCGCCCAGTCAACCCAATCAACACATCCCGAGCCATTTGACGACCATGATCCCTATTGATTTGGGCAACACGACCAGCCTTAACTGCTTGATCGAATAAATCATTTTGGAAATTTTCAATCGGAACCGCAGCATCTAAACCCTTAGGAATAAAACGGTCATCAAGTTCAGAGAACCCTCCCAGAAGTCTTGATGCTTCTCCTACAGCAGCATCAGACATATTCATTAAAGATCTTTGAACTACATCCCGATCATATATTGCATCAGGATCTGTATACATTCGGTCACCAAGAATCCCGTATGTCCACGACGTTATCCCATCACCCAAAGCTAAACCCTGAGCGATAAGACGCTGCGACTCTTCGGGCTGTTCATCGTAAATCGCCATGACATCGGACACGGTGACGGGGACATCTTGCTCAACTATTCGATTGAATTCGAATCCTTGTTTTTGGAGATTGGGATCAACTTCCCAACGAAGTCCTTCCACATTCACATCCTCAAATTTTGAGGATCGAGGAAGTCCGGTACCCGGCATAACTTGGGGACGGTAAGCATAGAACGCCACATCTTCGGTACCTAACATACCGGGAAGCTCAAATTTGTTCATGCGTGTACGTCGCACACCGCCTTTATCGTAGGGAAGATATGCGGTGTTGAAAGCAAACGTGCCGGGTTTCATTGTGTTCATTACGAAAGCGTCATTAAGGAGCGATGTTGTGCTGCCTCTCGGGTCGTCTTGACCGTATTGCATTTCGCCTACCTGTTGTGACATGGCTTGTTGAACTTCGAATTGAGCTTGTTCTTCCGTTACCCCTGCTTTAGTTGCTACATCACGGGCTGCTGCCGCAAGATCGTCTGCGTTTTTGAGAGTGCCTGCTTCGCTTCTGATCGCTACTTCTGCTTGGGCTGCATTCTGTACTGGGATTGCGGCTGCAGGTTTATCATCGTCACTATCATTTTGTCCCGAGGTAACTATTTCCCCTACAGACATTTCAGTATCTAGGCCAAACCAATCAAGAACCATTCCCCCCAACTGAATGGTTCCCACAACTACTGCCCACTTTGGTCCCCAAATTTTAGCAGCAGCATAAACAGCTATGCTAATAGCTGATTCCACAGTGAAAACTGCCTCTGGGTCAAGTCCGAAACCTGCTATTTCTGTCTGAATTTCTGCTTCAATACCACGTAACCTTTCATTATCAGTTGTTACTTGGCCGTAAAGCAACTCGTCTGCTAAAGCCTCTTTAGTTTCTGCATCAACTTCTGTTTCTTCAGGGTCGGCCATACTAAGTCGCTTCCACTAATTCAAGTCGGCGTGGGAGATTTTGGGTAGATATACTTTCCATCTTACTAAAATACCTATCATAGATCGGACCAAAGTCTGGGTACCGAAGAATACTCAACACCCCAATTTCCCAGCGTTGTCTCAGATCATCATTCTTTTTGTATGAAAGAAGAAGGTAATTGGAGTTGGATTCAATGTTGGCACGAGTAACCATCTCTTGACCGATACCGTCATGCAAGGTAAGGAACATTTCGATAACAGGAACTTCAGGTCGATAAGCAAAATCTTCGCTAGTAACTATTTCTCTGAACGCTTGAAGAATTCTGCCTTGTGTTTGGAAGTTCCCGATGTCATTGAATTCGGATGCCCAAATCGGATTGAGTCTACTTAACTCAGCGACAAACTGATCTTTCTTTGTTTTCAAATCAAAATTAGAATTAGCGTTTAAACTAGCTGACCCACCAGAATCTGCACGTAAACGAAGTTCAGCATCAAGAGAGTTTCTGAATACCCGATACTCACGCCAACCAATAGACTCCGATGATTCGGTAAGAATTCCCCCCGGATCTAAATACTCTTTACGCCCTGACCGAATTTCTTCATCACGAACAGCACGATTGTATTCAAACTGGACATCTATCGCTCCAACTGCACCAGTAACAAATCCACCTACTTCTGGGTAACGATCAGCGAATTCTTGATGCGCCAAATATTTTTGGTGACCTTCAAGAGTTCCTGCGACAACACCATTGGTAGCATATTTGCGTCCGGTGTATGCCCAAAGATCGGGATGGTTTTCTAACAACCAGTAGTCTGCGATCTCGGCACCATGCTCGTCTTCCATTTTGTGGAACTCTGAGATGATTGCCCAATAAGGTGACTGTTGCCTGAATGAAACTGGGACGGCTAAAGACCTAAACATCCTCATGCCATATATCATTTTGACTCGACGTTCAACTTCTTCATCAAGTGCACGTCGTTCAGCAGCACTATCACCAACTATGACACCGTTCTCATGTAGTTCGGAAAGATAGTCAAGAGTGACTCGGGCTGCTGTCGCTGCCCGACTATTCGTATCCATCCCGGCTTGCTGCAGTCCGCTTCGCACCCATGAAGGTGCGTGAACGTTAAGGAACCTAGAGACAGCGTTGCCGCCTTCGGCGTAACCGTATGGTAATGCCCAGTCAACAAACTCAGACATTTCTGGAACCTGTATAACAAGTTCAGTTGTTAGGAACGAGAACAGTGGGCCAGTACCGGGTAGCGCACCAATCATCGAAGCAGACGAAAGTTTCAGGTCAACGTTTTCTTTGGTGAGCATAGAGATGGGACCGAAGAGTTTGAATCCGGCGACACTTTTGTCAAACACTGGAGGAAGTTTGAACACCAATTTGGTTTGACCATGCTCGTCTTCTGAGGTGAGTAGATACCAAGGACGAAGGGCACGTGCAACGAACACGGGGTTGGCTGCGGCGAGGCCCACCCAGCGAGAGGCAACTTCTTGCCATGCGCCGAGGAATGGCATCAATTCGACCATGAGTTCTTCGAAACGTGAACGTTCCGCTAAGTCGTAGAGAACATTTTTTGTTTCGAATAGGGCTTGTTGCCGTGACTTTTCTGTGATTGTTGCGAGTTGGTTGCCGTTGATTGTGTAGGTGCCGTCCGGGTTGCGGTGTCGTTGGAGGTATTCGGCCATTGTTCGTTCGTATACTGCTTCGAACATGGTGCCACGTGATATGACATCTTCTACCATTGTCAGGTTTTCGAATCGTTCGGTAACGAATTCGTCGATGAGTGTGACTGCACGTTTCCGCATTGACATTTCTTGTATGGCGTCCATGTAGTCGGAGGTGCCGATACTTTTGCCGAAGTCAACGAGAGAATTCACATAACTTTGTGTAT
>Ga0209228_1000606_pt1 | contig 18652 bp, 16 predicted proteins | sample METZYME_3_150m_FD_187547 | JGI IMG/M metagenome (GOLD analysis project Ga0209228, IMG submission 187547) | Marine microbial communities from oxygen minimum zone in mesopelagic equatorial Pacific - METZYME_3_150m (SPAdes) (version 2) | ecosystem: Environmental > Aquatic > Marine > Oceanic...
TCTTGGATAATTTTCATTAATTTAACCCTCCAAGAGAGGCCAGATTAATGCCAGCTGGTTTATGCAGCTAGTGCGTAGTTGTCGTTTGCAACTAATTTAGTCCAGACTTTTTTAAGAGGATCCTGAACCTCTACATGCACATAATGTTTCAACACCAACGTCGAAGCCTTGACGCCCCCTATATTAATTATCAAGAGATCATTATCTCAACTAAAGAAATAAGTTTAAACTAGAAATATTATTCTGAGTCTATTGAGTCAAATATCCATTCTTTGAAATATGGATGAGATAATAACCCTTTTGAGTTAAATGTGTAATCAAGACCTTCAAAATCTTTTTGAATGCTTCTTTGAATACCTTTGCCTGACATTAAGTTTGAGACCATCAGGACCTTCTTTCCATTATTGCTGGAATTAGTAATGAAATCTTTAATCATTGAGACATTCTTACTTCTGATCTCATTTCCGGCATCATCTTGAAGAGTAAATGAGCGAACTGTAACAAATTCTGAGTTGTCCATTATATATTTACCGATATTATTCATAATAACTAACTCTTTTTCGTTGTCTTCAGCATTAAGCGGGCCGTGAGCAATTATAATAACGACCTCATTCTTTTCATCGGTGCTAATCTCTTTGGCGTACTCTAGAATAATTTTTTTTGCATAAATATTGTCGCTGATAGGCTCTAAAAACATCACTCCCTGAGTATCAACTTGATTAACATCGGCATAAGTAGGTTCATTTTCTAACTTGAAGATGTATCGCCACTGTCTAACTAGAGTGTTATAAGGCGTACTGCTGACGGGAACAACATATGTTTTCTCTACATTACTATTCTTCATATCAATTAATGAACAGTTAATATGATCAGAGGTCATCATACTCATCCCTAACGAAAGCGAGGTTACATAATTATCCTCAAAATCTTTCATGCTGTTATACAGTTCATAATCTCCTTGTTTTCCGAAGCCATGAGCTAGGATAATTAGAGCTTCTTTTGAATTATTATTAGCTGGAAGAGGCCAGTAGTAATTGGGTCCCATCATTTTCATCATATTATTAATTTGATCATTCGATAAGCCAGCAAGAGGAACAACTTTTTTCCTCAATTGGTCATATTTGGTCTCCATGGAAGACATGGACATCATATGAGGCATCTTCTTTCCTGATTCATCTTCAGAAAAGTGGCATCCCATATCATCCATTGCTTGAGTATTAACAGATAAAATAGAGACTACAAAAAATAGTTTTATATAATTGTTTTTCATTTTCTAAGCAGTGTCTTTTTAGCTAATCTTTCTTGTTCTCTTTTCCAGTCTCTTTCTTTTATCAGGTGTCTTTTATCATGTTTTTTTCTTCCTTTAGCTAAACCTAATTTAAGCTTAACTTTACCATTCTTCCAATACAATGATATAGGTATTAGTGTATAACCTTTTTGGCTTATATATCCATTAAGCTTAGCAATTTCTTTTTTTTTGAGTAACAGTTTCCTGGTTCTAGTAGCCTCAGATTCATCTGTTATATTTGCATTTCTCAATGGTGAGAAATGTGCACCGATCAAAAATACTTCATTATTTCTTAGAATTGCATAACTCTCTTTTATATTACCTCTATTATCTCTAAGGCTTTTTACTTCCCAGCCTCTTAGAGAGATTCCAGCTTCAATCTGATCTTCAACATTGAAATCAAATAAAGCTTTTTTATTTTTAATAATTGTATTTGTCATTCATTTCAGGGTAATTTAGTTCTACCAATTTATAAGATTATAACGTTTTCAATCAAATGAGTAATATCTCAAACAAAGAAAGAGAATCAATCCATGGCCTATGGTCATCAAGGTTAACTTTTATTCTTGCCGTTACAGGATCTGCAATAGGTTTAGGGAATATCTGGAAATTTCCATATGTAGCTGGCGCTAATGGCGGGGGAGCATTCGTCCTAGTTTATTTAATATGTATTTTAGTGATTGGTTTTCCAATTATGGTTTCCGAAATTCTTATAGGGCGTAAAGGTCGAAGGAACCCAATTACATCAATGCATCTACTCGGCAAAGAAGAGACAGGGAGTCAGTATTGGAAGGTTGTTGGCTTTATAGGTTTATTTGCTGGATTTCTCATATTGTCTTATTACAGCGTTATTGCTGGTTGGACTCTCCACTATTTTATACTCTCATTAACAGGTGGTTTTACTGAGTTAGACACAGATCAGGCAAATCTTTTATTTTCAGAATTAACAAGTTCTATATCAACTCAGGCGATTTTCCATACTTTGTTTATGGTTATTACGATAATGATCATAGCGAGAGGTATAAAAAATGGATTAGAGAAAGCTGTAAAGTTCATGATGCCTGCGCTCTTATTTATTATGGTGATCTTATTGATTTACTCAATTACCCAAGGAGACTTTGCAAGAGGGGTTGATTTTTTACTCAAACCTGATTTTTCTAAGATTACTGCTGCAAGTATTCTTGCTGCTATGGGGCAAGCATTCTTTTCACTCAGTCTAGGAATGGGTTGTATTGTAATGTATGGAGCTTATTTACCTAAAAATGAGTCTATAGTTAAAACCTCATTAACCATTATTTTTTGCGATACGCTAATTGCCCTATTAGCAGGGTTAGTTATATTTCCTATTGTTTTTGATAACAATCTCGCACCTACAGACGGCCCAGGCTTGATCTTTCTCACGCTTCCTCTAGCTTTTTCAGATATTACAGGAGGGATGTTATTTGGATCGCTATTCTTTATTTTATTGGGTTTTGCCGCAATCACTTCAGCAATTAGCTTGCTCGAACCATCAGTTGCTTGGATGATTGAGACTCAAAATATCAAGCGGAGCACATCGGCTATAATAATCGGTTCAGTGATTTGGCTTTTAGGATTTTTAACAATTCTGTCATTTAATGATTTATCAGACTTTACATTTTGGAAGGGAACTCTATTTGATAATTTTGACTATTTAGCCAGTAATATACTATTACCAATCAGTGGACTTCTCTTTACTATCTTTGCAAGTTGGTTTATGACGAAATCGAGCAGTAGGTCAGAATTATCCGATGTCTCTCCAACAACATATGTGATATGGAGGTTCCTAGCCAGAGTGGTTGCACCAATAGGGGTTATAATTATTTTCCTTAATGCAATAAATATTCTTTAGTTTTGAGTTCTTTCAAACGATTATTTCTTATACCTAAACCTGTCGACCAAGTCTTTAAGACATTGTCAGATGTCGAAGAATATAAGACTTTTATTCCTTATTGCATTGAATCTAAGATTATTGAGGAACAAAATGATTATTCAATAGTCACTCTAAATCTAGAGTTCTTTGGTATCCAGACATCATTCACTACCAAAAATATAGTTAAAAAGAACGAATCTATTGAAATGGATCTAGTGGAAGGTCCTTTTGAAGAATTTAAATCAAGCTGGAGATTAGAGAAAATCGACCAACAAACAACAAATCTTATTTTTGAGATGAGCTATCAAATGAGAAATAAAATTCTAGAAATGGCATTTAAAAATAACCTGAAGACAGTTAGCGAGTCAATTGTAAGAGCTTTTAAGTCAAGATTAGACTAACCAGTTGGTTTAGAAATTACATCTTTTTCTATTCTTAATACTCTATCATTTTCGAAAAAGATAACTAACCAATATTTTTGAGTACTTCCATCAGATTCTGGACCCATTCTGGTCTTATAATAGTAGATATAATCCCATCGATTCTCTTCATAGGGAGTACCAATAACTGGCCCACCCAACAAATACCTTATTTGACTCTTGGTCATATCAATCTCAACACGATCAATATTCTCTATATTCAGCAGATTGCCTTGCTGCAGATCCGGTCTGTAAACACATCCACTGAAAGTAATAATAAATAGTAGAACTGATATTAGCTTAAATTGATTAATCATTTCTATTGTCAACTCCCCATAAAAGTTTAGATTTCAGATTATCGAAATAATCATAATTCTCTGGATGTAATAATGAAACCGTTTTCCCTGCTTTTTTTACCAAAAGCTCTTGCCCCGGTTTAAGGTCTGAGATAGTGTCTCCATCTAGATCAATGCCAACCATATCAGTTTTTTTGTCATTTAATCGGAGAATAATCTCTGATGAAGATGGAAGTACCATAGGCCTATCATTCAGAGTGTGAGGCGCTATAGGAACTAATAGGAAAGCTTCTACATCAGGTTTCATTATCGGACCTCCACAACTTAATGAATAGGCTGTTGAGCCAGTAGGTGTTGAGATAATAAAACCATCTCCTTCATGAGTATTAATAGGTTTATTATCGATTAACGTTTCAATATTAATCATTCGACCCGTTTCTTTACGACTAATTACAATGTCATTAAAAGCATAACCGATACTATTTAATGAATTATTATCTCGTACAAAGACTTCAATGAGCATTCTATTTTCGATATCAAATTGCCCAGAGATAATATCCTTTATTACAGAAAGTGCTTGATTAGGATTAATATCAGTTAGAAAGCCTAATCTTCCACGATTTATACCAGTAATCGGTATCTCTAATTCATAGGCTAACTTAGTTGATTTGAGCATAGTTCCATCTCCTCCAACAGAAATTATGAGATCGATACCAGTCATCTGATTTGGAGAAATAAACTCATACTTATTAGATTCAGCTATAGGAGGATTAGGTGTTTTTGGGTCAATTAAGAAAATTTCAAGATTTGTATTGTCGAGATTATCAATAATTTGCTGAATAACAGCAAAAGATTTCTCATCGCTTGAGTTGAATGAGAAAACAATTTTTTTACATTCATCCATCTACTAAAACCTTGACTGTTAAGAAATATTTGCAAATGATAACAGATTAATTAAATATTAGCTTAAGTCCATTATTTCAGTAAGCATGACGGAAAAAACTAAAACTAAATTACCTTCTGATAGAGCAAAGAGAATACTATCTGCAATCATTGATAATTATATCGTGGAGGGTCTTCCTATAGGTTCAAAAAAACTTGCAACTTATGAGAGTTTTGATTTGAGTCCTGCAACCATTAGAAACGTAATGTCAGATCTTGAGAATCTAGGATTCCTGTCATCTCCTCATACATCATCGGGCAGAATCCCAACCCCAAAAGGATATCGATTCTTTATTGACCGCTTACTTCAATTACAACCAGTTGCTGATGATCAATTTACATCTATTCAGGAAACTGTCACTCAAACAAAGTCTAATAGTAAAGATTTGGCTACTAATGTTTCTTCAACTTTATCAGCAGTCACACAATTAGCGGGCATTGTGACCATACCAAAAAAGCAAGAAAGCACTTTAAAGGAAATAGATTTTATTCCTCTCTCAGAAAAAAGAGTTTTGGCTATTGTGGTAATTAATGATTCAGAAGTTGAGAATAAGATTCTCCAAATGAAAAGAAATTATACGAGGGAGGAGTTGCAAATCTCATCTAACTACATAAACCACAATTACGTAGGAAAATCATTTGAATACATCAAAAACGATTTAGTCAATCAATTAAAAGAAACATCAGAACTAGCTCAATCGTTGATGAACGATATTATCAGCATTGCTGATGAGGTCTTGAAAACTCAAAAAACTGAAGAATATGTTGTTAGCGGAGAGAATAAACTGATGGATTTTGATGAGCTTGCAGACATCAAAAGACTGAAGCAGTTGTTTAATGCTTTTAATGAAAAGCAACAACTTCTTCAGCTATTAGATAAGAGTATTTCAAGCAGTAACATACAAATTTTTATTGGTGAAGAATCAGGCTATAAAATTTTAGATAATTGCAGTCTAATTACAGCACCATATACAAATGAAGAAGGCTCTATCGGAGTATTGGGTGTAATTGGACCAACTAGAATTGCATACCAAAAAATCATTCCCATTGTTGACATAACCGCAAAATTACTTAGTCAATCATTGAAATAAAAGATTATGACCATAGGTTATGGTTAGAGGAATTATGATGGATGACAAAAATAAAAATGTTGATAACGAGGCAACCGATAAAATTGAGGACTTAGACTCTGTAAACACAGATGCGGAATCCCCAGGCAAAACTAGTGAGATTGATGAATTAAAAAATCTCGCAGATGAAAATTGGGAAAAGGTGCTAAGACTTCAGGCTGAGTTAGACAATCTTAGGAAACGAACAATAAAAGATATAGAAAGCGCCAGTAAGGGCTCCATAGAAAGGGTCTTTCAAGAAATTCTTCCGATAATGGATAGCTTTGAATTGGGAGTAAAGGTCGATACTTCAACCAAAGAAGGGGTAGAAACCTTTATTGAGGGGCAAACAGCAACATTTAAGCTGTTTCAATCAGTCTTAGATAAATTTTTAATCGAAACAATTAATCCTGAGAATATGAAATATGATCCTGAACTTCATGAAGTTATAAGCATGCAAGAAAGTGATGACATTGAAAGCGGATATATTATAGAAGTGATTCAAAAAGGTTATCGGTTAAAAAACCGATTACTTCGTCCTGCTAGAGTCATAATAAGCTCCGAAGATAAAAGTTAATTGATTACTTGAATTTTAAAGAACTGTTCATATAACTAGCAAAACAATGCTAACGGAGTAAATAATGGCGAGAGTAATTGGAATTGATTTAGGAACGACTAATTCTTGTGTTGCTATCATGGATGGTGATCAAGCTAAGGTTATAGAAAATTCTGAAGGAGATAGAACAACTCCTTCAATAGTTGCGTATTCTAAGGATGAAGACAGAAGTATGGTTGGTCAATCAGCTAAAAGACAAGCCGTAAGCAATCCTGAAAACACACTTTATGCAATCAAAAGGCTTATAGGTCGTAAATACGATGACTCTGTTGTTAAGAAGGACATTGATAAAGTCCCTTTTGAAATTAAAAAGGCTAAAAACGGAGATGCTTGGGTCGTTGCCAATGGGAAAGAAACAGCGCCACCAGCAATATCTGCTGAAATCCTTAGAAAAATGAAGGAAACAGCAGAGAGCTACTTAGGTGAATCAGTAAATGAAGCTGTTATAACAGTCCCTGCTTATTTTAACGATTCTCAAAGACAAGCTACAAAAGACGCTGGTAAAATTGCTGGACTTGAGGTTAAAAGAATAATTAACGAACCAACTGCAGCTGCTCTAGCTTACGGATTAGACAAGAAAAGAGGAGATAGGAAAATTGCAGTTTATGACCTGGGTGGAGGAACGTTCGATGTTTCTATAATCGAAATAGCTGATGTTGACGGTGAAAATCAATTTGAAGTTTTAGCTACTAACGGCGATACATTCCTTGGCGGAGAAGACTTTGATATGAGAATTATGGACCATCTTTTAGATGAGTTTAAAAAGCAAACAGGAATGGATGTTGCTCAAGATACACAGGCTCTCCAGAGACTCAAGGAAGCAGCTGAAAAAGCTAAAATTGAACTATCTAATCAAGCCCAAACAGATATCAATCTTCCTTATTTAACAGCTGATTCTTCAGGGCCTAAACATTTAAATTTAACTCTAACAAGAGCAAAATTAGAATCTTTAGTTGAAGATCTTATTGTCCAAACAATAGAACCTTGTAAGACAGCTCTAAAGGACGCAGGTCTTGCAGTCGGTGATGTAAATGATGTGATCCTCGTTGGCGGTCAAACAAGAATGCCAAAGGTCCAAGAAGAGGTTAAATCATTCTTTGGTGTGGACGCACGAAAAGATGTAAATCCTGATGAAGCAGTAGCTATTGGTGCTGCAATTCAAGGTGGTGTTTTATCAGGAGATGTTAAAGATGTCTTGTTACTTGATGTAACTCCACTTTCTCTTGGTATAGAAACCCTTGGAGCTGTTACCACTAAACTAATCGAAAAAAATACAACTATACCAACAAAGGCTGAGCAAATATTTTCTACTGCTGAAGATAACCAAACTGCTGTGACAATTCATGTATTGCAAGGTGAAAGAGAAAGAGCTCAAGACAACAAATCATTAGGAAGATTTGATTTAACAGATATTCCTGCCAAGCCAAGAGGATTACCTCAAATTGAAGTTGCTTTTGATATTGATGCTAATGGCATCATCAATGTTTCTGCCAAAGACAAGGAGACCGGTAAAGAACAGAAAATTGTTATCCAAGCTTCTAGCGGATTATCGGATGACGAAATTGATCAAATGATATCTGATGCAGAATCAAATGCTGAAGAGGATCAAAAGTACAGGGAATTAGTTGATATTAAGAACCAAGGCGATCAATTAGTTCATGCTACCGAAAAATCTCTCAAAGAATTAGGTGAAAAAGTTACAGCTGAAGAGCGATCCAGTGTCGAGGCTGCTATTGGTGAACTTAAAGAAGCACTAAAGGGAGATGATAAGGATACTATCGAAACTAAAGTGAAGGGTTTATCTGAAGCCTCAGTAGGCATTGCTCAAAAAGCTTTTGAAGAGGCACAAGCTGCAGCTAATACAGAATCAGAGTCTGATGATTCAAAATCAACCGATGAAAATGTTGTAGATGCTGAATATGAAGAAGTAGATAACGACAAAGATAAAGACAAAGATAAAGACTAAACCATAGTTTAGTATCAGATAATACAGGGTAGATATTTTGTCTATCCTGTATTTACACAAAAAAGGGGTGAAATGAGTAAACAAGATTACTATCAAACACTTGGTTTGCAGAAAAACTCATCCGATGCTGAAATCAAAAAAGCTTATCGTAAACTCGCGATGAAATATCACCCTGATCGCAACCCTGATGATAAGACTGCTGAGATGAAGTTCAAAGAAGGGAAAGAAGCTTATGAAGTTTTATCTGATAACCAAAAAAGAGCTGCTTATGATCAATTTGGACATGCCGGTGTAAATAACCAAGCCGGTATGGGTGGAGGATTTAATCCGGGAGACGGTTTCAATGATATTTTTGGAGACATGTTTGGGGATATTTTTGGAAACGCCAGAGGGCAGAGACGACAAAGCAGTGCCCAAAGAGGAGCGGATCTTAGGTATGAATTAGACCTTGATCTTGAGCAAGCTGTCTTTGGTGAAACAATTAAAATAAATATTCCCTCACTGATTGGTTGTGACACTTGTGCAGGATCTGGTGCAAAAAAAGGAACTCAAGCATCACGATGCTCTAGATGTGATGGTAGAGGCTCTGTAAGAGTGCAACAAGGTTTCTTTACACTGCAACAAACTTGCCCTGAATGCAGAGGTGCAGGCCAAACAATAAAGGATCCTTGTGTTGATTGTTCAGGATCAGGGAGAGTTCAAAAAGAGAGGACTATATCCATCAAGATACCACCAGGAGTTGATCAAGACGACAGAATTAGACTATCGAATGAAGGTGAAGCAGGAATGAAAGGAGGGCCACCAGGTGACTTATATGTTGATGTTAATATTAGGTCTCATCCAATTTTTAAGCGAGAAGGTAGTAACTTATTTTGCGAAGTTCCTATAAGTTTTGCTAAAGCAGCCTTAGGTGGAACAGTAGAAGTTCCAACAATTGATGGTGCTGTAAATTTAACAATACCAACTGAGACTCAATCAGGAGAAGTATTTAGACTAAGAGGAAAGGGTGTTAAATCTTATCGAGATAGAGTGTTAGGTGACTTATTCTGTAATATTCAAATTGAGACACCTGTTAACTTGGATGCAGATCAAAAGGATATCTTAAAGTCATTTGAAGAATCGATCAATAATAGCAAAAAGGAACACCGTCCAAATAAGAATAAATGGACAGAAAGTGTAAGGAACTTCTTTAATCGGTTAGGCATTTAAGTAATAAAAGTATAATTTTGTTTCTTTGCTTTATAGACTTAACTATGTAGGAATGAGTAGAGAATATAATTCTAAAACTTAGTGAATAATTGTTATGCATTTAGAACCTTTCGATTTATTTGGTTTCCAGCATTTGCTTGCATTGTCAATTGCAGCAGTTGTTATTTTTACAGTTTCTCTTTACTTTCGAAATAAAAATAATGATACAAAATATACTGCAGGAATTGCTATAGCAGTCCTGCTTGTTGTTCAAGTAATCGATGGAATCTTAAATACCTTTACTTTTAATCATGTTTGGCAGGAGGCATTCCCTCTTCATATGTGTGATCTTTCAGCATTTGCTATTGCATATTATCTTTGGAAAAGAGAAAAGATTTTCTTCAACTGTGCTTTTTTTTGGGGGATTGGCGGAGCCACAATGGCATTATTGACTCCTGATGTTGATTTTGCTTATCCAAATGGAGTCTTCTTCCCCTTCTTTTATATACACTCATTAATATTGCTAGGTGTTTTCTTTTCAGTTATTGCACTAAATCAAAGGCCTTATTTGAATGATGTTCATAAAGTTATAGGGATTAGTCTTGTTTTAATGATTTTTATTTATCTAGCTAATTTTCTGTTGGGCGATGGCGCAAACTTCTGGTATTTAAATGATAAACCGGACAATGCTACCATCATGTCTTTATTTCCTGACCCTCCATATCATATTTTAGTCACTATCCCTGTTGCTATAGCGTTGTTTTATACCATCTATCTACCACTTTGGATTAAAGATTTAATCACCAAAAACGACTAAATATAAAAAAAAGATAATTAATACGTGACATGACAAATAATTGAACCTAATATGTTTTGGGTTCCAAGTAATTTTTAAGGAAGGGCCTCTTAGGTTCCTTCCTTTTTTATAAAAAAACAAAATTAGGAATAGAAATTGACTGACGCGGTTCTCACATTAGAAGACGGGACAATATTTAACGGAAAATCAATTGGTGCGGAAGGTTCTTCTATTGGTGAGGTAGTTTTTAATACAGCAATGACTGGCTATCAGGAGATTCTTACTGATCCATCATACTTTAAGCAAATAGTCACTTTAACCTATCCACATATAGGTAATACAGGAACTAATACGGAAGACTTTGAAAGTGCTAAGACATTTGCATCAGGTCTTATCATAAGAGAAACCTCACCAGTATCGAGCAACTGGAGAAATGAGATTGATTTAGAAGAATTTTTAAAACAACAGAAGATAGTTGCTATATCAGATATAGATACAAGAAAACTGACAAATCACCTTCGATCAAACGGGTCAATGAGTGGTTGTATTAGCTCAGAGAATAAAGATATTGAAGAGTGTATAAAGTTAGCTCAATCATTCCCTGGTCTAGCTGGCATGGACTTAGCAAAAGAAGTGACTGCTGAAAGGATCTATGATTTTCAATCAAATAAGAATCATAATGTTACAGAGACATATAAAGTTGTTGCTCTAGATTTTGGTATAAAAACCAATATTTTAAACCTACTTCAACAATCAGGATGCGAAGTAACAGTAGTACCTGGAGATGCATCGTTTTCCCAAATTATTGAAATGCAACCAGATGGAATATTTCTTTCTAACGGTCCAGGCGATCCTGAGCCTTGTGATTATGCAATCAAAACAATAAAGTCTTTTCTTGAAATAAAAATTCCAATATTTGGGATCTGCTTAGGCCATCAATTACTTGCTCTAGCCAGTGGTGGTAAAACAGAAAAAATGAAATTTGGACATCACGGTGCTAATCATCCTGTTCAAGATTTATTAACAGGAGAAGTTTTTATTACTAGTCAGAACCATGGTTTCACCGTTAATGAGGATTCATTACCTGATAATGTTTCTGTATCTCATCGGTCTTTATTTGATCAAACAATTCAAGGCATTGAGATATCTGATAATAATGCATTTAGTTTTCAAGGCCATCCTGAGGCATCACCTGGTCCTCATGATATTAATTTATTATTTAACAAATTTACCACCCTAATGTCTAATGCCAAAAAGAACTGATATAAATTCTGTTTTAATTATAGGCGCTGGACCAATCATTATTGGGCAAGCATGTGAGTTTGATTATTCAGGGACACAGGCTTGTAAAGCGCTTAAAGAAGAAGGTTACCGAGTTATTTTAGTTAACTCAAATCCAGCCACAATTATGACTGATCCAGATAGTGCTGATTCAATCTATATTGAACCAATTAATTGGCAAACAATCGAGAAGATTATTGCTGAAGAGAAACCAGATGCTCTATTACCAACAATGGGCGGGCAAACAGGTTTGAACACATCCCTTGATCTTGCCTCTAGAGGGATTCTGAAAAAACATAATGTTGAGCTAATAGGCGCTACAAAAGAAGCGATAGATAAAGCTGAAGATAGAGAACTATTTAAACAAGCCATGCAAGAAATTGATATTGATGTAGCTAGATCTGGATTAGCTAATAATTTAGACGAAGCTTTATCAGTAGCTAACTCGATTAAGTACCCTTTGATTATTCGTCCATCATTTACTTTAGGTGGAAGCGGAGGTGGAATAGCTAATAATGAAGAGGAATTTATTACTATCATAAAAAGAGGTTTAGACTTATCGCCGACATCAGAAGTTTTAATAGAAGAATCATTATCAGGTTGGAAGGAATATGAAATGGAGGTTGTCAGAGATAATAAAGATAACGCCATAATTATCTGCTCTATTGAGAACGTTGACCCAATGGGAGTTCATACTGGTGATTCAATCACTGTCGCTCCAGCTCAAACTCTTACTGATAAAGAATTTCAGATCATGCGAAATTACTCCATAGCAATTCTTAGAAAGATAGGGGTTGATACTGGAGGCTCCAATGTTCAGTTCGCAGTTAATCCTGAAAACGGAAGAATGATTGTGATAGAAATGAATCCAAGAGTCTCTAGATCATCTGCTTTAGCGTCAAAGGCAACTGGTTTCCCTATTGCTAAAATAGCCGCAAAATTAGCTGTAGGGTATACTCTCGATGAATTACAGAATGATATTACAGGCGGTGCTACACCAGCTTCATTCGAGCCAACTATAGATTATGTGGTAACAAAAATACCTAAATTTACTTTTGAGAAATTTCCAAAAGCAGACTCTACTTTAACCACCCAGATGAAGTCAGTTGGAGAAGTTATGGCCATAGGTAGAAATTTCCAAGAATCGTTACAAAAGGCAATTAGGAGCCTAGAGTCAAATCATTACGGTTTAACGGAAATGAAAGTTGAGGAAGATTTTAAAATCAAGGTCTCTCAACCAAGTCCAGATAGATTGTTCTATGTAGCACAGGCATTTAGAGAAGGATTTTCAACAGAAGATGTCTTTAATCTCACTAAAATAGATCCCTGGTTTCTCAGTTATATCGAAGATCTAATAAATACTGAAAAACAGATATCAATAACTAAACTAAGTAATTTTCACCATGATTTTATAAGAGATATAAAGAGAAAGGGGTTCTCAGATAAGCGTATATCCGAGCTAACTAACTCTAGTGAGCAAGAAATTAGAAAAAAAAGAAAAGAAAGCAATATCAATCCTATATTCAAAAGAGTAGATACATGTGCAGCAGAATTTGAGACATCTACCGCTTACCTTTATTCAAGCTATGATGAAGAATGCGAATCAAAACCCACTGATAAAAAGAAGATAATAATTCTTGGTGGGGGGCCTAATAGGATAGGTCAGGGTATTGAATTTGACTATTGCTGTGTACATGCAGCAATGGCTATCTCGGAAGCAGGTTATGAATCCATTATGATTAATTGCAACCCAGAAACAGTTTCTACAGATTATGACACTTCAGATCGGCTCTACTTTGAACCCCTCACATTTGAAGATGTTATGGCTATTGTAGATGTCGAACAACCAGAAGGGATAATAATACAGTTTGGCGGACAAACACCTCTAAAGTTAGCTAAAGCTTTAAAAGCTGCAGGCGCTCCTATAATTGGCACTCAACCTGAAGCCATTGATATTGCAGAAGATAGAGAGCTATTCAAAGAATTAGTGAATGAATTAAATCTATTGCAGCCATATAACGAGGTAGCAACTAATCTTGGTGAGGCCTTAAAGAATGCAAAAAAAGTAGAGTATCCACTAGTAGTGAGGCCATCTTATGTCTTAGGTGGGCGTGCCATGGAGATTGTATACAATGATGATGAATTAGAGACATATATGAATGAAGCAGTCAAAGTATCAAACGAGTCACCAGTTTTATTGGACCACTTTCTAAACAAAGCAATTGAAGTCGATGTTGATGCTGTCTCAGACGGGAAAGAAGTCATAATTGGCGGCATAATGGAGCATATAGAACAAGCTGGTGTTCATTCTGGAGATTCATCATGTTCTATTCCTGCATACTCTCTTTCAGATGAGATACAAGAAGAGATTATCAAGCAAATGATTCAATTCACCAAACAACTTAATGTAGTGGGATTAGTAAACGCACAGTTCGCTATCAGAAAAGAAAAAATCTTCGTCCTAGAAGTCAACCCTAGAGCATCACGGACAGTTCCTTTTGTCTCAAAAGCTACTGGGAATCAGCTGGCGAAAATTGCAGCAAAAGTAATGATCGGGATACCTTTGAGCAAACAGAATATTAAATCATCATACAAACCAAGCTTTTTTTCAGTTAAAGGACCAGTATTTCCTTTTAATAAGTTTCCTGATGCTGACCCAATTCTAGGTCCTGAAATGAAATCCACTGGAGAGGTAATGGGAACCGGGGAATCCTTTGGTGAAGCATACATAAAATCTCAGTATGCAGCAGGTATATCTATACCAGATAAGGGAAATGTCTTTATTTCAGTTAGAGAGCCTGATAAATCTGATAAGTTAATTAAAATTGCAAATTTTTTAACAAATAATAATTTTGAAATAGTAGCAACAAAAGGCACTGCTGATTACCTAAAAGAAAACAATATTAATTGCTCATACATCAACAAAGTTCATGAAGGCCAGCCACATATAGTTGATTTAATTAAAAATAAAAAGATAAACCTTGTAATCAATACAACCGAAGGCAAACAGTCAATTGAAGAATCATTTTCTATTAGGGCTGAAGCTGTAATTTCTGGAATAACTTATTACACTAGTTTAGAGGCCGCTCTGGCAACTATCGAGTCATTTGATTTTCTTGGTATAATAAACGTAAATAAGTTGCAGAATTACTTAGAGAAAGATGGATAAGCATGTAATGACAATTAATGGGAGTGACCTTCTAAGAGAAGAATTAAAGACTCTCAAATCTAAAGATAGACCAGAAATAATTCAAGCTATTGCTACAGCGAGAGGTTTTGGCGATTTAAAAGAAAATGCTGAATATCATGCCGCCAAGGAAAAACAAAGTTTCATTGAAGGCAGGATTAAAGACATAGAATCAAAGCTTTCAAATGCAGAAATAATAGATATCACAGAAGTGAATGTATCAAACAAAGTGGTTTTTGGAAGCACAGTAACAATACTAAACTTTGAAAATGAAAAACAAGTTAAATATAAGTTAGTTGGAGAAGATGAATCTGATATTGATAAAGGTCTAATTTCTTACAAGGCACCAGTATCTAGAGCAATTATAGGAAAATCAATAGATGATATTGTCGAAATAGTCATTGGTGATGAAAATCAAACTCTTCAAATTCTTGATATAGAATATATATAGTTTAAAAATTATGGCTCAAAAAAGCTGGAGAAGTAATCAATCTAATGACGAATATTTTATAAAAGCAAAAAAACTTGGCCTCAGGTCAAGATCTGTCTTCAAATTAGAAGAAATCAATAAAAAATACAAAGTAATTAAAAAAGAATCACGGATACTTGATCTTGGATCTTCTCCAGGAGGTTGGTCAGAATATATAGCTAATAATCACCATGTAAAATCTATAATTGCTAACGATATTCAGCCAATGGAATCCATAGACAACGTAAAATTTATTCCAGGAGACTTTACTAAGAATGATATCCAGCAGGGGATTTCTGCATTAAATGATAACCATAAATTTAACTTAATTCTTTCAGATATCTCTTCAAATAAGACTGGTAATAAAATTACTGATCAATATCAGTTCTATAATATTGCTAATGAAATACTTGAATTTTCGTTAAATGGACTTACATCTAATGGAGTATTAGTAATAAAGGTTTTTATCGGACATGGATTTGATGATTTTAAGAACGATTTAGATAATTGTTTCGAATATGTATATGTGTTTAAACCAAAATCTTCAAGACCAGAGAGTAAAGAAACATACGCTATAGGAAAAAAGATTAGGTATACTCAAAATTTATGAATAACTTTTTTAAAAATGCAACAGTATGGATAGTTATGGGGATAGTCATGTTGACTGTTTTCAATTCATTTGCTCCAAACTCTGTCCGTCAACAAACTATTGATTACTCGAGTTTTCTAGAATTAGTGAGAACTGGTAACATCAGCGAAGTAGTATTTGAAAACGATGTTATTAAAGCTAAGAGAATTAATGGTGATAAATTTTTAACCTATAACCCAGAAACAGACAATACAGCATTAATTGGTGAACTCAGCAAATCTGGAGTAAGAATTAGTGCAAATCCACCTAAGAATCAGAATATCTTTGTAAGCCTACTTATAAACTCTTTTCCTGTAATTTTATTAATAGCTGTTTGGATATACTTCATGCGTCAAATGCAAGGAGGAGTAGGTGGTGGAAGAGGGGCTATGAACTTTGGTAAAAGTAAAGCCAGATTATTGGGAGAGAATCAAATTGAAGTAACATTTGCAGATGTCGCGGGTATAGAAGAAGCAAAAGAAGAAGTTATAGAAATTGTCGAATTCCTTAAGGACCCATCAAAATTTCAGAGACTTGGCGGAAAAATTCCAAAAGGAGTTCTTATGGTTGGATCACCAGGCACTGGAAAAACACTTCTTGCTAGAGCTATAGCTGGAGAAGCTAAGGTGCCGTTTTTTACAATATCAGGTTCAGATTTTGTTGAAATGTTTGTTGGTGTTGGAGCTTCAAGAGTAAGAGATATGTTCCAAGAAGCACAGTCACATTCCCCATGCATTATTTTTATAGATGAAATCGATGCTGTGGGTAGACAACGAGGTGCTGGTCTTGGAGGAGGGCATGATGAAAGAGAACAGACACTTAATCAACTTTTAGTAGAAATGGATGGCTTTGAAGATAATGTAGGAGTAATTGTAATTGCTGCTACTAATAGACCAGATGTCTTAGATGCTGCTCTTCTTAGGCCAGGACGTTTTGATCGACAAGTTGTTGTTCCATTGCCAGACGTTAGAGGAAGAGAGCAGATACTAAAAGTTCATATGAGGAAAGTCCCATTAGATAAAAATGTTAAACCATCGATTATTGCAAGAGGTACACCTGGGTTTTCAGGAGCTGATCTTGCCAACTTAGTTAATGAGTCAGCACTTATAGCAGCTAGAGGTAATAAGAAATTCGTAAATATGGATGATCTTGAAAAAGCAAAAGATAAAATCATGATGGGAGCAGAAAGGAAATCATTGGTTATGAGTGAAGAAGAAAAAAGACTCACAGCCTATCATGAAGCAGGGCACGCAATAGTTGGTTTATCAATTGATGGACATGACCCAGTTTATAAAGTCACAATTGTTCCTAGAGGGAGAGCATTAGGTGTTACCATGTTTCTTCCTGAAGACGATCGATACAGTATCAGCAAGAAAAGACTAATAGGTCAAATTACTAGCTTATTCGGTGGAAGAGTAGCGGAAGAACTGATTTTTGGAAAAGAAGCCGTTACAACTGGTGCCTCAAACGACATAGAAAGAGCAACTGATATTGCTAGAAATATGGTAACTAAATGGGGTTTATCAGATAGGCTTGGTCCGCTTACATATAGTGAAGACGAGGGGGAAGTATTTTTAGGGAGATCAGTTACTCAAACTAAGCAAGTTTCTGATGTTACGGTTAAGATGATAGATGAAGAAGTAAGAAAAATAATTGATGAAACTTATGAATCTGCAACAAGAATAATAAATGATCAAATGGATCGTCTTCATAAAATGGCTGAAGCTTTGCTAAAATATGAAACTATAGAAGATTCCCAAATAAAAGATATCATGAATGATAAAGAACCCAGACCTCCTGAAGATTGGGATTCAGATGATGATTCTTCAGAAGACAATAACCCATCTGATATAGGCGGACCTGCAACTCAGCACTAAATATTTAGCTAATTCCATATCAATATCTATAAAATAGTCGTTTCTTGATGATAGAGAATAAGAAAAAATTTTTTGGTACAGATGGTATCAGAGGAAAAGTGGGTGAATACCCAATGACAGTTGATTTCACTATGAAATTGGCTTCAGCTATAGCATCCACTTTGACACCTAACGGTGGAACAGTTGCTATAGGTAAAGATACAAGAGTTTCCGGATATATGTTTGAATCTGCTCTTGAATCTGCATTTGTAGGGTTCGGTTTGAAAGTAATTCTACTTGGGCCATTACCTTCACCAGCTATATCTCACTATGTAAGGACTTCAGAGAGTGACTTTGGAATAGTTATAAGTGCTTCACATAATTCATATGAATACAATGGCATTAAAATAATTCATCACGATGGAAAGAAAATTGGTTCGAAACAAGAAGAATTAATTGAAAGTAAAATAACAGATGAGCCAGTAACAAAACAAGCTGACAATATTGGTAAAGCTTATCGATCTGGTGATTCCAGAGATAAATATATATCTCTTTTAAAAACAGTTTTTTTAGACGAAGTAAAGCCTCTAGAAGGACTAAAGATTGTTATTGATGCATCTAATGGGGCCGCGTACAAAATTGGACCCCAAGTCTTACTTGACTTAGGCGCAGAGGTAATTCCAATAGCGTGCTCTCCAAATGGCTACAACATAAATAAGA